>Ga0114951_10004392_pt1 | contig 13785 bp, 16 predicted proteins | sample AM7aDNAmetaG_FD_88677 | JGI IMG/M metagenome (GOLD analysis project Ga0114951, IMG submission 88677) | Freshwater microbial communities from Finland to study Microbial Dark Matter (Phase II) - AM7a DNA metaG | ecosystem: Environmental > Aquatic > Freshwater > Lake | place: Finland: Lake Alinen...
AATCTCAAAAGGAACATCGTCTTCCATTTTCATCTGTGTTTGTGGCTTTAAATTTAACATGATTTTGTAATTTAGCCTTTAAACACAGTCAACATTCGTTTACACAAAATTCCTCACACTCCCGCTAATCCTGCTATAAATGCCAATAGCATATACAAAGTGTCATTCATCTTCTTTCTTATTTTCTTGATTCATCTCTTTATGTTCTTTTGATATCCAATGCCAGGCGATAAGGCAACCTGCAAACAGACCGACGATCAAACATGTCAAGGTCCAGGAAATAGATCCGGGGTGTTTTTTGTCAAGCCAAATTCCTAATCCTGCACCAAGCAATGTTGGAACTACTATTGACCAGCCTACTATTCCCATCATCCCAAGGCCAAACCAAACGCTTGGCTTGTTATCTTTCAGCGCCTTAAGTTTGAGCCTCTCTTTTTCTGCTACCTCATTACTAAGCATACTCACATCTTCTTTATACCAGGTCCTATCTTTATTCTTGGCGAAATTTTATCATATTGTATATGAATCCGCTCTCCATCTTTGCCATCACGGAACGGACAGTCTTTTCGCTTTCATCCAGATCAATAAATTCTTTTTCCACTAACTCATGAAGCTTACCAAGATCCGCTCCTCCAATGGCATTGCGAACAGATACCAGTACCTGTGTACCTGTTTTTACCATGATGCCTTTATCAACAGCTAAATAATGAGTACTTTTAGTGTCTGTTTCATAAGTAAAAATACCAGGGACCAATGCTGCTACACAATCGAGTCTCTGGGGCAACAAGCCAAAGAAACCTTCACTGGTCTCTGCGACAATACTTTTGACATTTTTGATATCGGCGAATATCCTGAATGGCAGGAGAATCTTTAAGTCCATTGCTGTATTATCCATCTCTATTGGGTTTTCTTTTCTTTCACTGATTTCTTCTTATTTGCAAAACCGGGTTTCTTTTTTTCAGCCTTTTTATTTCCTTTTATTGAAGATCCGGATTTGTTTTTATCGGAATCTTTGTTTTCTTTTAATGTAGAATCTGATTTATTTTTTTCAGTATTTTTAGTTACTTTATTTTTGGCTTCATCGATTGCTCCTATCATATAAAATGCGCTTTCCGGAACATCCTTAAACTCATCTGAAAGGATACGTTCACAACCGTTAAGGGCATCATCGAGACTTACTTCCTTTCCTTTTATTCCGCTGAATTGTTCCGTGGCGAAAAAGGGCTGGGTGAGATAACGTTCCATGCGTCTTGCCCGGTTAACCACATTGCGGTCATCAATTGACAGCTGTTCCAGACCAAGCATAGCAATGATATCCTTAAGGTCTTCATATTGGGCAAGTGTATGCCTTATCTCCTGTGCAAGTGCATAATGTCTTTCTCCAATGATTGATGGAGTGGCCATTTTTGAATTGGATTGCAATAGATCAATGGCCGGGTAAAGGCCTTCGCTCGCCTTTTTCCTGGAGAGAACAATGGATGCGGAAAGATGCGAAAATGTATGAACTGCAGCGGGATCCGTTAAGTCGTCGGCAGGAACATAGACAGCCTGGATAGACGTTATGGCTCCTGTATCCGTATTAGCGATTCGTTCCTCCAATTTCGCCAGTTCTGTTCCCATGGTTGGTTGATAACCCAAACGTGAAGGCATTTGTCCCATCAGGCCGGATACCTCCATCCCAGCCTGGATAAACCGGAAGATATTATCAATGAGTAACAATACATCGCGGTGTTCGTCATCACGAAAATATTCGGCCATTGTTAAAGCAGCATGACCAACACGAAAGCGTGCGCCTGGCGGTTCATTCATCTGTCCGAACATCATCACCATGTTCTTCAATACACCCGCTTCTTTCATATCATGATAAAGTTCATGACCTTCACGGCAGCGTTCTCCGATTCCGCAAAACATACTGACCCCTTTGTTATGTCCGACCATATTGTGGATCATCTCGGTAAGCAAAACTGTTTTTCCTACACCCGCGCCTCCAAACAAACCGGCTTTTCCACCACGTTCCAGGGGTATAAGAACATCAATGGCTTTAATACCAGTAACAAAAACCTCCGATTGCGTTGATCGTTTTGCTAATGCAGGGGGTGATTGATGTATATTACGCCACTCCATGCCAGACAATGGTTTCTGATGATCAATGGTACTGCCGAATACGTCGAACATCCTGCCCATGATGTTTTTTCCGACCGGCACTTTAAGTTCTTTGCCATCTGTTTCTACCTCCATGCCTCTCGATAATCCCTGAGTTGGAGTTAATGCAATACCCCGTACACGGTGCACATCCAACTGGGTAAGTACTTCAATGACGATCTGATCATCCTTTCCCGAGTGAAGCGATGTGTATATAGACGGCAAATTATTTTCAAACCATACATCTACAACGCTTCCTCTTACAGAAACAACTTTGCCTTTGTTTAAAGAAGCGTTTCTATTTTCTGTAATTGCTGCCATGTCATTCAGTAATCCATTTTTTTGCCTCTTCCAATTCAGCATTTTTAAATATGCGAATCTCGCAGGATAGAAGATGACCAAAGAATTTTGCAACCGTATTTATCAGTTCATGGTCAGAAACCAATGCAATTTTATCCCAGGCAGATAAATGTTTCATGCCCATCTTAGCATCATCCAACATAGCGCTCATATCAAATCCGTTAAAGTTGTTGCCAAGATGATATAGCATCCGGATTTTCTTGTTTGTCTTCAATTTTTCCTCTATGGCATGAATTAACACAGTTTCATAATCTTTTCCGGTTATTTTCCCTTCTGCAGAAACGCCCAATACATTGGCGGGTAAATCATTCATTATTTTCAACATATACTTTGTTTTTTAATCACTTATTCAGGTACTGTGAAATCTATTTAACTTGTCAATATCACTTTTAATGCTTTTTCATTTGCGGCATGTTCAAATGTGTTGTATGCTTCCATTATCTCATCCAGTTTAAAACGATGTGTAATGAGTTTCTGCGGATCAAGTTTATGCGATTGAACTGTTTTAAAAAGCATCGGAGTGGAAACAGTGTCAACAAGACCGGCAGTAATCGTGATGTTCCGGGACCACAATGATTCCAAGTGAAGAATGACACTTTTTCCATGTACACCAATATTGGCTAAATGGCCACCCGCCGCCACTATTTTCTCGCATAATACAAAGGTCGCCGGCAATCCAACGGCTTCGATCGCAGTATCGACTCCTTTTCCATGTGTCAGGCTCATCACCTTTTCAACTGCATTTTCATCTTCGTCATTGATGGTATAAGTCGCACCGAAAGTTTTCGCAATATCCAGCCTGTTGTTATCCTGGTCTATCATTATAATTTCAGCCGGTGTATAAAACTGGGCTGTTAATAATGCGGCCATTCCAATGGGTCCGGCCCCCACGATGGCAACTGTATCACCAGGCTTGACTTTCCCATTCAGTACTCCACACTCAAAACCGGTAGGTAAAATATCACTCAGCATCACCAACGCTTCTTCATCTGCACCAGGCGGAATTGCGTTTAAACTATTGTCGGCATAAGGTATTCTTACATATTCCGCCTGGGTACCATCAATCGTATTACCCAGTATCCAGCCTCCACTTTCACAATGCGAGTACATCCTTTTCTTACAAAATTCACATTTCCCGCAGGAGGTAATACAGGATATCAGAACATGATCGCCTTTCTTGAAATTGTTTACAGAACTCCCAGCTTCTTCAATGATGCCAACCCCTTCGTGACCAATAATTCTTCCATCTGTAACCGTGGGAACATCTCCTTTCATAATATGGAGATCTGTACCACAAATTGTTGTTTTCAGAATTTTCACAACGGCATCTGTTTGTTCTTTGATTACGGGTTTTGCTTTTTCTTCCCAGGCTTTCTTCCCGGGACCATGATAAACCAATGCTTTCATGTTCTTTTAAATAATGGTTACTATTCCTCTAAATCGGACACATCATACTTTTGCTTCTGGTGGATCGGCAACTCGTCCCGGCGGTAAGACCTCCGGAACATCAAGACGGGCCATTCCAATCCTTTTATCTGCCATCCCATAATAAACATCGATGCGATTAGGTGCGCCAATATCATCCCGACGGTCGATTCCTGTGGGGAAAACAACATTGTCAACGATCCCCCGGATTTCTTTAGGCAGCTCCGGCGTCAATACTGGTTCAGTAGAACGATAACGTATCTCCCTCGGATGTTTCTCTGAGAGTATCATAACCCCGGCGTAGTAACACAGATGATGTTTATCATTGCTCGTATCCGATATCTCACTCACTCCATGGTAGATGATGAGCCAGCCATGCTTTGTCAAGATGGGGGGAGTGCCTCCTCCGATTTTGAGCCGCTCCCACGGCGATACTGGAGTGGCAAGCCGGTGATGCGAATTAAAAAGGCTTATATGATATGGCTCGAGGCCCTCGAAGGTCATAGGGCAGTATGAGATCCAGATGCTTTCACGATCAATGTCCACCACACGCAACTTGGATTGGTATACTGTTTCTTCTGGCCGGGTGCCCTGAAAAAGAGGCCGGTGCAGGAGGGCCAATTGCATTTTCCCTGCATGATTAGGTATAGCGACTGGAAAGATGCTTGCATCCTTGTTGTCTACATGGACGAAATCAATGCCGGCATAAGGCTCAAAGATGGCAAGACCAATTCGTCTCCAATGAAACAAATCCTCTGACACAGCCAGGGCAATCCGTGGACCATTGGGTGAAATTGCCGTGTAAGTCATAACATAGTGATGAAGTGGTTCTACGTAAGTAATACGGGGATCCTCGCAACCACCAGTGCCGTCAGATCGAAGTTCATAGTCAGTTTCTGGTTCCAGTGCAATGCCCAGACGCTCTATTCCTGATGGATCGCCTGCTTTATTAAACAGAACCCGGGCAATGCCAATACGCGAAAAGTTACCTTTTGCAACCATCCTTGGAAAAAGGTAAAGCTTTCCATCAGGGCCGCGAATGGCAGCTGGATTCAGGACACCTTCAACTTCCATCGGATTGCCAGGTTCCGGTTCCATAATCATCCCAAGACGCTGTAACTTAAATCCACTCATAACATCTTCTCCTTGGGTCATGTATTCTGATTGCAATTTAAACAGGCGATGATTGCTTCGGTAACCCGTTTAGTTTCAGTGGGCCCCCGAACGGGGATAGAAACAACTCCTGCCTCTTCAGCCGGATAGTCATTTCCACCAGGGAACAAGGCATCTCCTATGAAAAGCATCTCTTTCAATGAAATGTTAAGAATATCCCTGAGTTTTCTTACCCCGTAAGCTTTGTCAATACCAGGTTTGGTCACATCGATGGATGTCGAACCACCCAACCGGACAGAAAATCCGGAAAGAGAGATGTCAAGGATTGCTTTGATCTTCTTGCGTTTTGTGAAATCAGGATCCCATCTTCCCTTTTCTGACAAGGGAGCCTGCTGACCTAAAGCTGAAAATGTTATCTGGCTCCCACGGTCTTCAATTACTTTTCCCCAGACCTTTTCAACCTTTAAGCCTACTTCTCCAATTGCCTTCTTCAGAGAACTGATGATTTTTTCTTTATCAGTCGAGGTGAAATCTTCTGAATAGATCTTTTTCCAATCCCCCGCATATTGGTAGAATTTTGTTCCACAAGTGGGTAGGAGTGAAAGATTCTCGAAGTGTTCATCATTGGGGAGCTTCGCGAGCAGTTGTTTTTCAAATTGATCCCAATCACCTCCGGAGATGATGGCTACTTGGATGATACCAAGAAGATTTTGCAACAAAACTGACATTTCAGAATCAAGAGCAGATTTACTTTCGGCAAGAGTGCCGTCCAGATCAAAAATGATTAGTCTTTTCATTAATCTTCATCAGTTTTCTTCAGCGGGTATCATTCTTGGCAGACGGTTCATCGAACCAATATCCCTGGCGATTATAATGTCGATGCAACTTGGTCTCATAATCCCGGGTTAACAGAGATTCCTCCGAATATTCCGGTGACTGCTTTATGCTATCTCGGGAAAGACTGACGAAGACTTTCAACTCGTTCCAACTAACGCGATCGATCCATAAAGGTGATACCAGGACTTTTTTCCCTTGCCACCAGTTGCTTGTATCGATGATTATATAACGAATTGCCCATGTCTCGTCATCGATGATAAAATCCTCGACGTGACCAATCTCACCGTCTTTGGCCTGGATGTTATGGCCACTCACAGCATCAGTGCTGCGCAAATGGGGATCCCATGCTTTCTTATCCTGTGTGGATTCTCTCCATTTATCACGGTCACGCACAATGTAGGGATAAGATCCCCACATATTCGGGCCGCCCCAATATGCCGGCCATCCATAATACCCGTAATAGGCCTCCTCGAATTGTCGCGAGACAGGCTTGTCACTGTCAAAGGAGGGACTGTCCTCAATTTGCTTTTTGGTCAAATCAATGTTGATGAGTTCCGCTTCTTTATTCACGCCGATCAGTGCGTAAGGAGAGATCAATACTTGCTTGCCCAGAAACCAGTTTCCTGTGTCAGCGACGAGGTAGCGAACCGCCCAGTGCTGATCATCGAAGTAGAATTCTTTGACCTTCCCAATTTCCCCGTCGAGGCCATTCAATTTGTAACCCTTTAGTGTTTTTGCTTTTATTAACATGCTTGTATCCCTTTCGTTTTTAAGTTAGATTTATTATTTGGCTTACCATTTGGGCTATCTGCTCATCGCTTGAGATCAGAACCCTCCGTATAAAATCGAGTCAAATTGGCTGACCGAGCACTTCCGATTTTTTCAAAGGATTTTCTCTAATCCTTGTTGTATAACATAAGTACCTGCTATCAAATCATGCCAGGAACGTTTTTTAGGGTCGGTGGTAATATACCATATTCCAAGCCCTATTGGCAAGATTGAAATAATTGTAGTGATACATCTGAAAAATGACCTCAATAAACTTATTCTTTTTCCATACAGGTCAATGACTTTTAATTTTAATATCATTTTCCCAACGGTTGCCTGATAAGCAGAGGTTTCAAATACACTATTATAGAAGATCCATGTAATTATGACTATGAAAAATCTGTATGTATTGAAATCATTATTTATGCGATTGAATTTGAAAAGAAACGCTTCCAAGATCAACAGAGGAATAAATACAATCGTTAAATCAATAAGTTTAGCAATAGTTCTTTTGCCAAGTCCGGCATATATGACTTTCAGATCGGGTGCATTTCCTATTTTATATTTAAACCTTTGCAAGACATTTATTCCTTTGGGTTGTCCAAGAACATCACGGTCTTCCACGTAAATCGGAGTTGAGGTTTGATGCTCATTATATTCACGAGAAACAATTCTGCTTTTCATCCTAATTATGTTTTTTTGTTGGAATAATGAGAAGTGGAATTGAAGTGTGATGTAAGACTTTTTCTGTAACACTTCCCATAATGATATTTTCCAACCATCTCCTGCTATGAGAGCCCATGACAATAATATCTATATGCAGGTCTTTAGCAGTCTTTAAAATAGATTCCGCGCAATCACCGTCTTTTACGAGGGTTTGAATGGAATTATCACCGAGGTGATGTTTTGATTTATCAAGAAATTGTTGAGATTCGTTTTTCAGGCCTTCAATACTCTCTATCTGCAATTTCTCTGCGTCCTTTAACCCGATAAATCCAAGTCTTGGAGAATATTCCATTGGAGTATAATCCACAGGATCTGACATTACATGCATCAAAATGACCTCAGCACCCATAGTTTTAGATATAGAAAAACCTGTTTCTGCTACCTTTTGTGAGCTCGGATCATAATCCAGAGCAATCAATACTTTTTTCATTTTTTGTGTTTTTATGTTCATGAAATCTTTAATCTAATAAGACGACTTCAAAATAAATAATATGGCGAACCATCGTAAACGATTTGTGGTGTTAACCAAATATTACAAATCACCAGCCAGAATAATACACCAACTTTTCTTCGTAATTTACTATCATAATTTTCTCCTGGAAACCACAACCCATATAATGAACACGATCAAACACACCACTCCAAAGCCAATGAGGATTTGGGTCCAATTCAAATTGTTCATGCCCCTTGAGTTGTTTCCATGCATCATTCCATTACCATTATCACAGGCTGACACTAGAACCATTAATGCCATAAAACAGCATGATGCTGATATTTTTTTAACGACTTTTTTTGTGCTCATTATTTTCTCCTTATCTGATTAAGTTTTCTGAAGCAGTGCTCATTTGATATCTTGAATTATACCAATTATTATCTGCTAAAGAAAAGCTGAACTTTTTCAATAACTTTTGGACTCAATGGCTTCCTTTTGGCTTTTAACGATTTCTTTAGCCTTATTGATCTCTTCGATATTTCCATGAGCAACTACCTGAAACCCTTTCTCCTCAATGTGTTCATGATATTTTAAAACAGAACGGCTTTTCATAACCAGAGTTGCTATAAGGGTAATGGCACCCCCACCGACCAGCCCGAGGGAAAACCCTATCAATGCACTAGGAAAAACACCTGCTCCGTACATAATATACAATCCGGGAATGGCAAACAATTTTACCCCGGTGAGTATTCCCAGAATGGGCCCAGCGATTGCACCAATGATCGCAGGTGCATTTTTAATCCATCTATTATGTTTAACATGCATGAGGTCATCTATGACCATTGCCTTTCCGATAAGGGAAATCTGCTGAACAGGAAATTCAGCTCGTTTTAATTTTTCGACCGCTTCGATTGCTTTTTCATGGGTATCATATACCCCTATAGTGGTATTCATGTTATGGAATTTTTAAAATTATAATCTCCACGAAATGATCATGAAGAATTGCAATCCGTTCTAAAGGGAACTTCATAAAAGTAGGCTCAATGAACTCAATTCGTGTTACACAATTGTCAAAATATGTTGCATTATTCACACTTTCTCATGGCACATATCCGGGGGTACCACTCCTACCCTTGCGTTTTTTAATAATGAAATCCTGCAAGGAATGTTTGGTTTTTCAGGTCTAATAGAGGAATAAATAATATTGATTCGCATTTTCTTTGTCCGCCTATTTTCAAACTGACTGAGATTTAGTGCTCGTTACATTTTGCTTCGAAGAGTAGTGTCGTAACGTGTGACGTGTGACCTGATTCTTAAATTTCTTTATTCATCCAGCATTGGTTAAAGGCAGCTTCAACAGAGCTACCATACGGCTTCTATCCAGCTACAATATACAACGGATACAGGTTGGATAGAACGGATACAGGATGGATTTGGAAGTGATAAAGAAGAAAGTCAATGCATGAAAACCAAAAATGTTTTTATGTATATTTACACTTTAGAAGTTCTAAGAACCGACGATCATGCATTATTCATTTTGTGATTAAAAAATAAGTGCCATGAAGAAATTGACTTCAAAGGATGCAAAAGAGATTGGTGACGCTATTGGCATCAATTGGAATGATGTAAGCCTGGATGAATTCACCAAAGGAATAAATGTTGAATTTGAACATGGGTCAAAATATCCGAAAACCAATATTACAAAGAATGACAAAGAGATGACGGGGAAAATTGCCTGGGCTCATCTGAAAGAGTTTCCGGATTATTTTACAAGATTAGCAAAAATGGAAAAGGAAGCTACTGAATTTTGGAAAAAGAAAGCGCAGAAGTAAGTCTTTCACTATAAAACTGTTTATGGGATGAACGATGTATTAAAAGTTGCGAGAAGTTGCAGGCAATTTAAATAAGTTACATCTTTCACACATCTATTATTATTGGTTCAGAAATTATTAAACCTTTTTAAAAGCGTGTCCCATATACATAATTTGAGTACTGTTGCTTTCAACCATTCTGAATTTTTCACCAAATTCTTCATAGGTCAAATCCCCAACAGCTCTTTTGTGGAGATATCTAAGCATTTTCGGATAGGAAATATTTGGCTTAATTCCACGGTGTTCTTTCCAATCCAATTGGTTTTCCAGTAATAAAGATCTTATCTCATCGGGTTTGATAAACATTTCCCAAACATGAAGGTTAGGAGGCATAATGGCCCATTGTTTCCACTCCTGCAATATTTTGATAGCAGCTATTTTGCTGAATAACGTACGATTGAACGTGTCGTAAATAAAAATCCCGCCGTTTTTCAAAACACGTGAAATCTCAGAAATTACTTTTGGTAAGTCACGAACATGTTCGAGCACATCGCAACAAAAGACTACATCGACGGTGTTATTCTGAAATGGCAGATTCTCTCCGGTTCCCTTTTCATATTTTATCTTCAGGTTGTCATCCTTTGCATGTTTGATAGCAATATTCAATGATTGCTCTGAAGGGTCAATCCCGGTAGTATTAAACCCCATTTTTGCTATCTCTTCAGTTAATATTCCTCCCCCACAACCAACTTCAAGTGCATTTATTTCTTCTGAATTTATTGCAAGTTGTTCCAATATCCTTTTTGCATAATTTACCCGGAAAGGATTAATTAACGGTCTTATCAGATTAAGCGAAAAGTCTGATTGCCACCATTTTTCTCCTTCCATATTATAAATGTCGTTATCTATTCGATGGTATATTTCTTCAGTAACTTTCTGCATTTTGCTATGTTTTCGAATGTAATTTATTTGTGCTTGATAAGGGAAAACCTATTTGCTATTCGGCTTTTATTATTCGTAGCGGTTTTTAGTTCATAAATGCATCTTTTTACCAATCCAATTCCCACAGCCCATTCAATCCTTTTTAAAAGTACCAGTAAGCGCCAAACGGGTTGACGTGAATGAAATGCTCTTAATATAAAATTGCCAATTATAAGAATCCAACCTGGAATTATATGTTCCTTTTCATAAAAATAAAAGTTGGGAAATTGAAATGAGTAGCGTTTTGCAATAATGTGAATTTCGGCCAAATCTATTTTCTCAGGTTCAATTTTTACCGGACGTAAGAAATTGTCACTTGTACAACAGATATCTTGTTTCCTAATCTCTTCGGCGAGGGGAGACCCATTGTAAACGCGAATGCCTGTGGATACAAAAACCAAATCCCATTTTAATGCAAGTCTGCCCATTGTATTCAATGTTTCAAGGATAGTTTCCCGGGTTTCAGCCAGTGCGCCAAGCATAATGAACCAGGTCACAGGGATCTTTTTCTTCTTTAGTAAATTAGCGGTGCTGATAACATCCGAACGTTTAAAATCTTTGGAGAGACTCTCAAGTATTGAATCACAAGCTGACTCAGCCCCTATATCCACCTCATTGAAGCCAGCGCTTTTCATCAGATCCAGGAGTTCTTCGTCCACAGCTGCAGGCGAAAGTCCCATTGTATGCAGTTTGAGGTCAAGATCTTTACTGATGACTTCCCGCAAAACCTCTTTCGCATGAGAGAGAGGAATATTAAAAATGCTGTCAGCAAATTCAACGTGATTGATGCCTGTTTCTCTTACAAGAATTTCAATTTCATCAGCTACACGCCTTGGATTTATTAAGCGATATTGCTTCCCTTCAATATTATTGTAAGTGCAATAAGAGCACCTTAATGCACAGCCCCGCTTGGTCTGTATCTGGACAGGTGAGCCAAAGCGTCGATACCGGTTAAGATCTATATAACGAAGAAGCTTTGGGAAAGGCATTGAGTCTAGATCCTGCACACGGAAAGGCTCATTGTCCTGAATAATTGTCTTATCCCTGCGAATAATCAACCCTTTTAATCCGTCCAAAGGCTGCCGCTTTTCAATAAGCTTAACAAATTCTGACATCACAGCTTCACCATCTCCGCGCACTGCATACTCAAGGTCAAAATATTCAAGCATCTCAATTCCGCTTATTCCAACAGACGGGCCCCCGATGACTATTGGGCCAGTAAATTCATTTTTACAATAATCAATTACATCCTTTTTGACATCTTCAAGTAAAAAATGCACCTCATACCCTCCGGTATCGTCAATATTTCTTATGCTTATACCGATTACATCAGGAGCAAAATTCCGTACCGAATTCCGGATATCACGTTCACAATCTGTAGAAAAACATAGATCGAGTAAGCTGACCCGGTGATTTCCATTTGATTCCAGCGAAGTAGCTATATAACAAAGTCCGAATGGAATGACAGGCCAGGGATGTTTGAATCTGTTGGAATTAATGAGTAAAACCTTAGCCATAGCTCATTATCTAACTATTCAAATATGGATGCTCCCCAGTTAACGTTGATAGCATATTCCATGCAGGTTTTAAAGATATCATACGTAAACTCCGGAGGATTAAGATTATCTGTTATCAGAGTAGTATTCGTCCTGTCGAAAACCCTTTTATCAGACAAATAAGGCCGGTAAGGCTCGATGAAACGATCGAACAGTTCTTCAGCCGGATTTCTTACTAAATCGTTGGGCATTGGACCGTAAATAATTTCCACGCCCCTTACTTTCATTAGCTGTTCGTAATACTTCGCCACGACTTTCATAGTTGTACGATAGGGGTTTGCCAGGTGGTAAATACCATTAATGGAACAATTCTCTATTATTTTAACGGTAGTATTTACAAAATAATCCACCGGGATAATATTAATATCTCCTTCGTACGGTAAGTATATTTTGAGAGGTAAAAACAGATAACCTTCCTTATCAATGAAAATACCGTTTTTAGCTGCTTTCAAACCTCCATTATTCATAATATCATTCAGATAAATATCCCTGATGGATTGAGCGGATCGAACAGGGAAATACAATGCATTGAACTTAAGAGAACGTCCCGTCTGTGAATCACCATAAACAATAGATGGTCTTATAATTGAAAGAGGAATATCGTTTTTATCGCAAAACCCTGAAATGATGTTTTCGGCTGCAGCTTTACTCTCTTCATATACATTGGTAAATGTTTTTACCGATGAGAGCGTTTCTTTGCAATATGTAACACCGGTACCTGCAACGTACGCAGTACTGATATAGTGGAAGAAATTAACCTGCGCATTCTTTGAGAATTCAAGGATTCCCTTAAGGTTATTGATGTTTGCAGCCATCACCTTTTCACGTTTGCTTTCGGAAAAGCTGGTATCCGATGCGCAATGAATTACTGAATCGACGACTGAACAGAGTCTGGAATATTCTCCGGAAGAAATTTCCAGATTACCCTGCGACAGATCAGTATCAATACAAGTAACCTGATCAGACATGCTTTCAACCCCAAACCATTTTAAAAGTCTGAAAATCCGATTCTTAAGAGATTCGTTTTTTGCCGGACGACCGAAAACTATAATGGTATATCCTTTTGTAATCAAGCTTGCCATCAGATGGCTGCCGAGAAATCCGGTTGCACCTGTCAGAGCTATAACCGGTTTATTGTTTAATGTCAAGGTGATAGTTTTATATTTTAAGAATAAAGTAAATTTTCTTTCCTGCAGAATCCCTGGTACAAAACATAAGGATGCCCCTTTACAACCCCAGTCTTAACTGAATACTCATCAATTAACATATTAGCTTCCATCCCAACCTGTCTTATTCTCTGGATCTCATCAGGATCATTATAGTCATAAAAGAAATCATATTCAAAAATGCACCTTTTCCCGTTATCGATTGGAGTGATAAATCCAAAATCATTGTCAATATGATATTTTTCAGCGATTAGCCTGAATTTGTCACAGAATTCATTAATTAACATCTTATCTATTGGCAAATAAAGGAGTGCTGGTAAAAAGGGCTTTTTACGGCCCAGACGGGTACTCATTATCCTGTACATATTCAGCCAGACAAGATCAGTCATTTCAGGGAGTGAGAAAAGTTTTTCAAAAAATGGAATTAGCTCTTTATCCACTTCCTGTGCATACAATTTTGCTGAAGG
>Ga0114951_10004393_pt1 | contig 13783 bp, 9 predicted proteins | sample AM7aDNAmetaG_FD_88677 | JGI IMG/M metagenome (GOLD analysis project Ga0114951, IMG submission 88677) | Freshwater microbial communities from Finland to study Microbial Dark Matter (Phase II) - AM7a DNA metaG | ecosystem: Environmental > Aquatic > Freshwater > Lake | place: Finland: Lake Alinen...
CAATTACTTGACTTTAACTTTACCGGATATGATATTTTCCGTAGATGGTATATTGATGGTAAAATTTATTTCCATCTACAAATTGATTCAGCAAAATCCAAGGAGGGTATCAAAGGGATTATTCAGATTGAACCTCTAAAGATCAAAAAGATTAAGGAAGTATCTACTACTATTGATAGAACTACTGGTATGAAATCAAACCAGATTACAGCAGAATACTTTTTATATTCTGATGACTTCTCTACTAGTACATCTGGTGTAAAGATTGATCCCAATGCAATTGTGTATGTTCCATCGGGAGTTCTTGACGAAAGTGGAAAGGTGGCAATTTCATATCTTCATAAGTCTATTAAATTAGTTAATCAGCTTCGTATGATGGAAGATGCATTGGTAATTTACCGTGTTGCTCGTGCTCCAGAAAGAAGAATATTTTATATTGACGTAGGAAATCTACCAAAAGGTAAAGCAGAAGAGTATGTTCAAGGACTAATTGCGAAATATAGGAATAAGTTGGTATATTCACAGGACGATGGTACGATTAGGGATGATAGGAAGAGTATGTGTCTAACTATGGATACAAAGGTTCCTCTTCTTGATGGAAGAACTTTATCCCTTTCTGAAATTACTGAAGAATATAATAATGGAAAACAATTATGGGTATATTCATGTGATCCTGTCACTGGCAAGTTTGCTCCCGGTTTAGTTAGTTGGGCTGGGGTCACTAGAAAAGATACAGATGTAATGAGACTTACTCTGGATAATGGTAAAACTATCACATGTACGTTAGATCATAAATTTCCAGTATGGAATAAAGGATTTGTTAGAGCTGATAAATTAATAGTTGGCGAGTCTATGATTCCATTTTATACTAGAGAAGAAAAGGTCATGCCTAAAAGTTCTAAGTATCATCAACATTTTGATAACTCTGATAAAAAATGGGTATTTACTCATAGAGCTGTATCTTCTTGGAAAGATAATAATCTATTAGAAAATGAGTGGGTATATGATGAATCTTTTGTTAATGAAAGAAAAAGTAATGTTCACCATAAAAATTATAATAGATATAACAATTCTCCTGAAAATTTGGTGCGGATGAATTATAAAGACCATTTTAAATATCATCAAATATTGGGGGGGGATTCTCTGAGATATAAAACAGGTATTCATGGATTATCTCATGAAGAAATTTGTATTAATGCTAAATTAGGCAGTGATGCATTATTAGCTAAGTTTAATGATTCCGAATTCTATGCTGCTTTGTGTGCAAAACAAAAAGCTGGTTGGGTTGACCGAGATGATAGACGGTTAGCCTCAGCAGAAAGAGGTAAAGCTCGTCCTATTGAACATTTTCAACACATGAATGTTCTGGCAAATGAATCTAGGTGGGGTTCAGATAAATCAGAAAACAATCGTAAGAAATTATCAGATAGTCAGCGTATAGAATACCCTGAAAATATATCAACTATAATTGAAAAGGCATTAAGAACAAAAGTATCTGTTGCTGATATTCTTATTCATATAAACGATAATATTGATCACGAAAGCTGGAAGAATCTTAATACTCATAAGGTTGTCAAACTGCGTAAATCTATATCGCCGTTTACGCACAAGGACCTTAGTAAATTGTGTAAGCTTGCTGGATTTAAAATACTAAAAGATTATAAAGAAGCACTTCTTCTGAGGAATCATAAAATAGTCAATATAGAATATCTTAAAGAAACGATAGATACTGGTTGTTTAACTGTTGACGGTGATGAGATCTATCATGACTATCATACCTTTGCGCTAGATGCAGGAATTTATACAAAGAATTCCATTTTGGAAGACTTTTTCCTTCCCAGAAGAGAGGGATGCGTTCACTTGAACACTAGTATTAAGTTATTAGATGGACGGGATTTACCTCTAATTGACCTTATTCAAGAATATAATGAAGGTAAACAAAACTGGGTTTATTCAGTATCTCCTGATGGTACTATAGTTCCTGGAAAAATCTCATGGGCTGGTATAACTAGAAGAAATACTGAAGTTCTTAATGTATATCTCGATAATGGTGAAGTTGTTACTGCGACACCAGATCATAAATTCATATTAAGAACTGGAGAGAAAATTGAAGCAAAAGATTTAGTATTAGGAGATGTGTTATCAACATATGCAGAAAAAACTAGAGATGATGCTCATAAAGCCGATGATATTTCTAAATCTGTTATTCGTGTAGAATATCTTTCTGATAAGATTGATGTAGGAACTCTAACTATTGATGAAAATCATGACTATCATGACTATCATAACTTCGCTTTAAGTTCTGGTATATTTGTAATGAATTCAAAAGGTACAGAAATCACCACACTTCCGGGTGGCTGTTTGGCTATGGATACTAAGGTATCTTTATTGGATGGAAGAGAACTTTCCATATCTGATGTTGAATCTGAACTATCAACTGGCAAGCAACTTTGGACATATTCCTGTGATGAATTTACGGGCGAAGTAAAACCTGGATTAATATCATGGGCTGGTCAAACACAAGCAAATGCAGAAGTAATGAAAATTACTCTTGATAACGGAGAATCCTTAATTTGTACACCCGATCATAAATTTCCTGTATATGGTCAAGGATTTGTTGCAGCAGAAGATTTATCCCCCGAATCTGATATTATTGAGTTTACTGATAAAGGTAGAGGATATCCAATAACGAACATAGAATATCTTGATTATACTATTCCAGTTGGTACTCTTACTATTGATAAAGATGAACTAATTCATAATCATCATACATTTGCCTTATCTTGCGGCATCTTTACAAAGAACTCAAATCTTTCCGAAATTGAGGATATTAATTTCTTTCAAAAGAAGCTATATCGTTCTCTGAATGTTCCTTCTTCTCGTTTGGAAGCTGACTCATTATTTACAACTGGACGATCATCCGAAATTTCCCGAGAAGAAGTTAAGTTTCAAAAATTCATTTCAAGACTTCGTAAGAAGTTCTCCATGATGTTTGCTGATATGCTTAGGGTTCAATGTATCCTCAAAGGGATTATCACAGCTAAAGATTGGCCGATGATTCGTGAAGGAATGGGCATTGACTTTATCGAAGATAACTTTTATTCCGAACTTAAGGATGCAGAAATTCTTAAATCTCGTCTCGAAGTTCTTGAACAAATTCAACCTAGTATTGGTATATATTACTCTAATAAATGGATTCGTTCAAATGTCCTTAATATGTCTGAACATGATGTTGCTAGAATGAAAGAAGAGATGGATGAAGAAAAAGCTGCTGAAGCTAGTCCCGCAAAATCTGAAGAGGAACCTCCTGAAGAAGCCGGTGGTGAAGAAGAACCCGAAGTTGGTGGTGAAGAAGAACCTGCACCAGAAGCAGGTGAAAAGGACCAAGAGTGGGATATTAATTTGAACAAAAATCGTAATAAATAAACTCTTTATATAAATAAACATATGATTGAAAATTTTATCAATAGCATTTCGTCTGGAGATTCAGAAAAAACCGATGTATCATTCAATAAACTTATAATGTCTAAGATTAATACAGTTCTTGATATCAAGCGAATTGAATTAACATCGGATATCTTTAATAAGCAACAAACAAAGATTTCAGAGTCTTTATCAGAATCCGTTGATTGTGCATATAAGTCTGCTCTTGAACAAGAACAATCAAATCCAAGATTTGTTCAAGCACAAGCGACTATTGCATGCGGACTTACTCCTAATCAAACCGAGATCTTTAATGGTCTTATTAATCAATGGAGTATAACAGGAGGAAATTTACAACAGATTCTTCGCGGATTTTATCAAAAAGTTTATGTATCGGGTAATAATCCCGCAAATCCAGTAATGCAAAAAGCATTGGCATACGTTCTAGACAAACTATAATTCTATATGATCAAATCATTTATTCAACATATATCAGAAGGTAATAACGATGCTATGGATGCATCATTAAAAACCCTTATAATGACCCGTGTTAATACTGCTCTTGATATCAAGAGGATTGAATTAGCATCTACTGTTTACAATGAAGCATATGAAACACCTTCTATAGTTGATATTATTGATCATAAAGCTCCTAAAGATGGTGCTGAATTAGAATCTCTTTTTCATGAATTAGATAGGTCTGATCAACTAGATCCTACGGAATATAAAAAGCTATGGAATATCTTTAATGATAGAAAAGCTGATTGGGCAGAAGCGAAGAGATACCTTATTATATTAATAGGTAACTATGCAGATGTTCCAAAAACAGTAAAACTTTTAAATGGTATAGCAAAAGCTGCTAGTATCAAAGGCATCAGAGAATCATGAAAAGTAATATAGAAAATTACAAATTGGTTGAATTGGCTTTAGGTATAATTAATAACGAATCAACCATGCTCAATGAAGATATTACCACTAATTTTAGAAAATTAGTTAACCAGGGACTTCTTGATAATAAAGATGAACTGGTCGACTTCATGAGAGCTATAAAAGTAATTAGAGATGGTGGCACTCCTACTCAAGAGCAAAGAGCTAAGATTTTTGATCTTTTCCTTAAACTGCTCGATATGGTAACAGGTCCATTGCTTATTCAAACGTCACAATATCTTAAAAAGAATACAATTTCTCCACCATGAAAAATGTAAATACAAAGTTAATGGAAGAATTTGCTGCTGCGGTAGTTCTTAGTAATCCTGATTCTCGTTTGATCGAACTTGCTAGAGTTATTCTTGAAGCTACAGCAAAAGTAGAAGTTAGACCGATGAGAGATCTTGTTACGATGACTCCCGAAAATATAAAAAAGTTACCATTAGAAGCATTTCCATCTGAAGATGAAATTTCACAATGGGATAATGTTAGAGAAAGAATTCGCATTGGTGATATAAAAGATAGACTTATTGTACAAGGGAATGATGCTAAAGCTGGTAGAGGGATATTCATTAAATTAAAACTTCGTCCAGGAGTTTATACTAATAAAGGCATAGTAAAGTCAATTGGTACTGATGGTGTTCATTTTACAAATAATAATGGTAATGAAAAATTTATACCATTTGGATCAAAACTTATTGGTGGTGCATCTTCATTTAGTAGTATTAAGAAAATAACAAAGGCAGAATGGGAATCTAACCAAGAAAGTCTTGCAAAGTCAATTCAAGATTGGAATAAATCAAAAAAGATTGACTAATATGTGAGTAAAATGAGGCTAAAATATAAATAGAATTGAAGTAATTATATAAATAAATACATGCTTTTAATAACTGAAACATCTAATGATACTGTAAACCTTTTGGTAGAAGCTACTCCGAATGGTGGACAGAACCATTATATTGAAGGTGTGTATATGCAGGCAGAATTAGAAAATCGTAATAAGCGTATATATCCAAAGGAGATTCTTGAAAAGGCCGTTGCAAAGTATGTAAATGAATATGTTAGTAAAGGTCGAGCAATAGCCGAACTTTCGCATCCCGAAACACCAAGTATTAATCTTGATAAAGTATCTCACCGTGTTACAGAACTTGCATGGAATGGTAATGATGTTATGGGTAAAGCTCTTATTCTCAATACTCCCATGGGACTTATTGTAAAAGGACTTCTTGATGGAGGTTGCCAACTTGGTGTATCTTCTCGTGGTATGGGAACAGTTTCAAGTCGTGGAGGAAAAACATATGTTAATGCTGATTATGCTCTTACTGCTGTTGATATTGTTCAAGATCCATCTGCACCATCTGCATTTGTAAATGGTATTATGGAAATGACTGAATACTTTTATGGAAATAATGTTGATATTGTTTCCGAGACTTCTGAAAAGTATAAGAAGTTCATGAAAAATTTAAGTTCCCCTCAACTGGTGGAACAACAAACTAAATTGTTTGCTCAATTCTTAAATGAGATAAACATAAAACTTTAACTATGGAGAACAACGTTGTTGTGAAGTGAAATATTGGTATGGAACCTGTGAAAGAAAATAATATACGAGACTGAAAGAAAAGTGCTTAACTTCAATTTCCTCTCCAACTCAAACAAACAAAAGTAATAACAAATGAAACATAAAACAAACATTAGCTACGAAGATATCATTGAAGATATCTCCGAGGAAACATTACTTTCTCTTGATGAGCTTGCTGCTGGAATTGTAGAAGCGAAAAAACGCAAGAAGAAAGAAGACGACGAAGAAAAAAGCGATGACGAAATAAATGCAGAGCTTAATGGGTCTGATGAATCTGAAGAAGAATCTGAAGAAGAATCTGAAGAAGAATCTGAAGAAGAATCTGAAGAAGAATCTGAAGAAGAATCTGAAGAAGAAACACCAAAAAAATCTAAAAAGAAAGGTAAGAAGTCTAAAGCTCCTGAAGAGGAAGAGGAAGAGGAAGAAGTCGAACCTGAAGATGAAGAGTCCATTAAAGAAGGTACGAAACCTAAAAAGGTCGAACCTGAAGATGATGAAGAAGATGAAGAAGATGAAGATTCTGAAGAAGATAAAGAACCTATGACAGAAGCTGAAGAAAAGGCTAAAGAAGATATTGATAAGTTCAAAGAACTTAGTCAAACTGGTTTACTTGATGATGAAGAAGTAAAACGAGTTGTTAAAGCATTAAGAAAAATTAAAGATGATGAAGAAGTATCTCAATCTGAAAAAGATTTGGTTATTTCTGTATTTCTTAAATTGACTGGCTTGGTAACTGGTGATCCGGAAGTCTTTGATAAACTTGATAAAACTATCAAGGATGCAGTCAAAAAAGATGGTGAACCTAAGAAAAAAGAGAAGAAAGAAGAATCAATTGAAGTTGATCATTCTGATATCACTCGTCTAGTCGAAGCAGAAGAAGGTCTCACTGAAGAATTCAAGGAACGTGCTACTATCATTTTTGAAGCAGCAGTTCGTTCTAAGATTTCTGAAATGAAAACTGTTCTTGAAGAAGAATATGAAACTCGTCTATCTGAAGAAACTGAAACCATCAAAGAAACTCTAACGGAAAAGATTGATAGTTATCTAACTTATGCAGTTGAATCTTGGGTGGAAGAAAACAAAGTCGCTATTGAATCAAGCCTTCGTACTGAAATCGCTGAGAACTTCATTGGAGCACTCAAGTCAGTATTCGTAGAACATTATATTGAAGTACCTGATAGTAAGGTTGATCTGTTTGCTAATATGGAAGCAGAAGTAACTAAGCTCAAGGAAGAAGCGTGTGAAGCTGAACGTATTTCAGAATCTCTAGCCGCCGGAGTTGTTACTCTGACTCGCGAAAAGATCATGACGGAATCATTCAAAGATCTTGCTGATACCCAGGTCGAGAAATTGAAATCCCTTGTCGAAGACATTGAATTTGTTAATACAACTTCTTATAAGAATAAGATTGAAACCATTAAGGAATTCTATATTCTTGGAATTGATAAGGATACCGAAACATTGCATGAAGATTACTATACCAATGCATTTGTTAGCACAGAAATTATCGTAGAAAACGAAGATATAGGAGAAGAAAATCTTTCACCTTCTATGTCAAGATATTTAACCGCAATTTCACGTTCAGCCAAAGCATCAAGCTAAGGCAATTTGAAACAAGGTTCTAAACCAAAAACAAACAACAACAAATAAATAAATAATATGTTCAACTCAGAACAACTCGAAAAAAAGTGGGCTCCTATTCTAGAAGCTCGTGATGCCCCTAAGTTCAAGGATAACTATCGTCGTGCTATCACTGCGGTTCTTCTTGAAAATCAAGAAAAAGCGATGCAGGAAGAAAATTCAGCATCGAACTTCCTTACCGAAAATAATGTCATTGGTGGTACTGCTGTCGGTGGTGGTTCTGGTGCCGTAAAGACATGGGATCCGGTTCTTATCAGCCTTGTTCGTCGTGCAATGCCTAACATCGTTGCCTATGATATCGCTGGTGTTCAACCAATGACCATGCCTACTGGTTTGATCTTCGCAATGCGTAGTCAATACCAAGATGGCGCTGGCCAAAACACTGCTGAAGCATTGTTTAATGCTCCCGATACAAGTTTCTCCGGCAAAGTTGAAACTTCAGTTGGTGAAGGTCTGAGCGGTAACTCAGGTTCTGTTAGCTATACAGATCCAAGTTATGCTGCTGGTCAACGTACTAATAGCACCTTTGGTGGTGCTGGTAATGGTGCCTTTGGTGGTACTGGTACATATGTAACTGGTCCTGCTGGCAACGGTGTGTTCAACATTGGCCAAACTGGTACCGTTGGTGCTGGTTCTACTACTGGTTTTGCTCAAATGGGCTTCACCGTTGACAAGACAACTGTTACTGCCAAGACACGCGCTCTAAAAGCAGAATACACAATGGAACTTGCACAAGACCTTAAGGCTGTTCACGGTCTTGATGCCGAAGCAGAACTTGCTAACATCCTCTCTGTTGAAATCCTTGCGGAAATCAATCGTGAAGTTATTAACACTGTTAATGTCAAGGCTCGTACTGGTGGTATTCTTGTCAATGGTAGTCCTTCTGGTTCATTCGACATCAATGAAGATGCCGATGGTCGTTGGGCTGTTGAAAAGTTCAAGTCTTTGATTTATCAAATTGAACTTGAAGCTAATGCCGTTGCCAAAGCAACACGTAGAGGGAAAGGTAATATCGTTATCTGTTCTTCTAACGTCGCTTCAGCTCTTGCTGCTGCTGGTGTTATGGACTATGCTCCTGCCATGTCAACCAACTTAAATGTTGATGACACAGGTAATGTATTCACAGGTATGATCAATGGTCGTTTGAAGGTCTTCATTGACCCTTACTCCACCTTTGACTATATCACTGTTGGTTATCGTGGTTCTAATGCATATGATGCTGGTTTATTCTACTGCCCATATGTTCCTCTAACAATGGTACGTGCCGTTGATCCAAACACCTTCCAACCTAAGATTGGTTTCAAGACTCGTTATGGTCTTGTTGCGAATCCTTTTGCTGGTGGTGCTGCTTCTAATAACGAAACCGGAGCTGATGGCCAAAATCCATACTTCCGCGTATTCGCTGTAACTGGTCTTGGTGCCGGTTCAGACGTACCAACTGGTCGTAGTAACTATTACGGCTACTAAACGCTAAATTAGTAACTCTAGTATAGAGATTACGAAAATTCTGAGAGGTTCCGAAAGGAACCTCTCTTTTTGCATTCACATAACGAATGTCAAAGTACCGCAATCAAAAATCTTTGAGTATCCCATATCTTTCATAATTTCTTCTTCAGTTCTATTGTCATTCCTTGTTGTAATTTTTGATTTAACAAAATTGGATCTATGTAATCTAATCTCTGTATTTTTTAGAACATAATAATAGCTTGGCTTGTTCTTGATCAATAAAGTGAATCCATTTTTGGCATACACATTACCAGCAGAATAAGTTAAGTCTGCATAGGATATAATAGATCCATTATGATGTTTCTTAAAGTATGCAAGCAGTTTAGAGAATCCTCCAATAATAGAATAATTATTTTTCACGGCAAATCTAATCAATTCATAATCATAGTTCCTGTTGTATCTTGATTTACCGAATGTCATTACACCAAGTAATTCATTCTGATAATATAAACCAAAGTTATATAAAGATTTTCCGTTGCCTTGAATATGATTATCATTCAAAAATTGAGTTCTTGTATGAATATCAACAGTTCTTATTTCACATTTTCTAGCAAAGACCTTATTCGAATTACAACCCAATTTATTTTTGAGATATGATTTCCAAACGTTGGTCTTACTCTTCCAACTATCAGAGAAGATGTGAATAAGTTGAATTCCGGCAGCGACACATCCTTCTGTTTTTGATAGATGATAGTTTCCACCTTTGATAGCTGATGCTGTTTTCTCCTCAGGTCGATACAAATGTGAATATACACCGTTATATTCAATGGCTAAATTCTTTTCTGGAATAAGAATATCAAGTTCCATTCCATTCAATATTCCTCTATCATTCAATTTTATTTCTCCTGAATATATGCTTCTAATATAATCAATAACTTCCTGACATTCTTTGGATGTTGTTATATGTTTTCGATCATAGCTATTTGCGGGATTGCTTTCAATATCATGTTTAGCCAACCAGATAGACACTGTACTTTTACTGATTCCTAGTTCTTGTGCAATATCATCGCATTTCTTCTTTTGAATCTTGTTCTGTTCAATCATCCATTCTTTATCAGAAATTTTAGACATTGCATAAGCATTGGCACAATTGTATTTCACAGCAGCAATATCGTGATGCTTAATCCATTTGCTTACAGGAACAACAGATATCTCCAATTCTTTTGCAATAGTTTCTTTGGATTTCTTTAGTAATATGCGTTCATTATATAACCAATCGTAATTAGATAATAATGTTTCTTTAGTTTTATTGATTGTCTTGTCGGATCTGGAACATTCAGAAGAGCAATATGTAGTAAATCCCAGTTTTGCATCTTTCTTGTTTACCATGCAATTTTCATTACATTTCTTGCATTTGGGAATCTCTGCTATATCATTCTTCACACAATATATCCTAGTTGAACATGTTACGTTTTGTAACACATTGAGAAATATTGTTGCAGATGATATTCGTTCTCGAATATAGTTACTCTTGGATATTTGTTGTGATGTGTATTGCACACAAATATCAATTATAGATTGGTCATAGTTCATAGTTGAGAAAATTCAATTTCATATACTTTGTTGCCACAATCATAATATTTCCTATATCCAGCAGTTATCATGTTTTCAGCTTGGGACAGACTATCATCATATGTTGATAACCACTTTGCCATCTGTTTTTTCTGACATGCAAAACGAGAAATATGTTTGAGTCCATGAGCATCTACCCAAGCAAATCCTGGATTGGTATTTCTCTTATATATCATTCCAAGTTTATCATAGACATTACCAGTTCCAAATCGGATATCACAATAACTCATTATTGACTTTGGAGAATTTTCTCTTATGAAATGTTTGAACAATTTTGAAGCACCACCGATAACTATTGTATTTTGTTTGGAACAAATACGGATAATCTCCCATTGTGATGTTTTGTCAAATCGAGGAATTCCGAATGTCATTAGAAAAACTAGCTCATCATCATGATATAAACCATAGCGATGCTTGGACATAGCAGTTCCTTGAATGTGATTTTCTATTTCAAATTTAGAAGCATCTGCATATGATACAATTTTAATTTCGCATTTTCTTGCAAATATCTTATTACCTTCTCCAAGTTTGATTTTAATCATGGACTTAACAAGATCAAACTTATTGATGATGTCGAGGTCCGTAAAATGAAATAGATGAATATTCACAAGATTATTAGATTTGTTCAGATGATAATCTTCTGCTTTGTTTGAATGCCAATACAATCCATTTATCTCTATTGCAAGATTTTTTGCGGGAATGTAGATATCATATTCAATGTTATTAATTTTCTGATTATAGACGACTTCTAAATTAGGATATTCTTCTTCAAACCATGTCTGTAATTGACGTTCTTCCTTTGAACGATTCACATATTGTCTGATTTCGAATCCATGCCTTCTAAGGTACCAAATAACAGTCCCATAATAAACATTCAACATGAGACCAATATCAGAAGCTGATAATTTTTCAACTTCATATTTCTGATAACACCAAGCGTAATCTTTAAGCATCTCTACTTTACCAATGTCAATTTTTGGTGCTGAAAGCTTTTCCTTAACAGAATCTCTTTGAAAGTTAAACTCATGTCCATAGTTTTTTATCATTGTGAGTTTTCGTTTAACCAGATATTCGGTGGCATTATCTTTCATTCGTTTGGATGTGTCTTCCGATTTTTCTTTGGATTTGTAACCACATTCACGAGAGCAATATTTAGAAATTTTGCGATCTAAAATAGTAACATGTTTGCCACAATAACATGGTGATAATTCCTGAATATTATCCAGATATAATTTTGCTCTATGAGATATGGGAAGATAATCCAAATTAGATGTAGATAAGATAAATTCGTTCCATAATGACATTAGATTATGCTTCTCAAAATATTCAATATTCAGAGTTCTTGGATTGAATTTCTCATCAGCGCGAAATACTAGTTCTTTAAATCTTATTTTATTATCCATATGATGCTGTTATATTCTATTGATTATATATAGAAATTCATCATAAGTCAATCAACATATATAAATAAGTACATGATATCATTTAGACAATTCCTTATGGAAGATGCTGCTGAACAAGAACGATCAGCGTTAAATTTTTTAATTGGAAAAAAACCGATATTTGATGGTGGTAAAAAACTTTCATTGGATAATATAAAAGAAATTCTGTTAAAAAGTGGTATAAAAGGATTAGAGAAATCCGATTCGCCTGAAGATCTGGCTCAGAAAACTTTGGATGAACTAAAAACTTTTGATAAAAGTGAAAACAATCTACCATCTTTAGTTAAATTTCTACTCAAAGGAAAGATCAAGATTGGTGTTCTAAAAGATTACTATGATCGTTATATCAAGAATCCCAAGTTGACTGCAACACCACTTGTTAAGTTTGAAGATTTTAGATCTTTTGAGCAATTTGTTGATTCCAAACATGTTTCTTCTGGTAATGGATCAGATGATATAGCAAAAGGAATTTCTGAAAAGAATGCCATTTATCATGATTCCGAAATTGATATTTATCTTGGAGATACCAAACAAGCTTGCATTCTTTATGGTCAAGGTAGAAAATATGGATTATGCATTTCTCGTAATGATTCTGGCAACCTATTTCATAATTATCGTTGGGAAGATGAATTAACTACATACTTCGTTTATTTTAAAGATGAAGCTAAAGAAAAACTTAAAACAGAAGCTCCAGCAGGATTCATTATTGTTGATGCAACAAAGAACCCAGAAGAGTTTAGTTATAATATAATCGAACCAAATTCTGATAAAACAATATCAAAGGATAAACTTCTTGATAAATTTAAACCGTTAACAGCTGCGATGAATGCAGGCAAGTTTAAACACAAGAAGATTCAAGGTGATGAAAAAGCTTATTACAAGAAGTATCATGACAAATCAATTACAGATTTCAACACATTAGATGATAAAATTAAATTTATTGAAATGGAGGAAGAAATTAAAGATAACGAATGGTCTGAGTTGGAAGCTATTGTTCCGGATTTATTATCTTCTTATATCGCAATGGGTCATGACGTCCCATCAAATATTCTTGATAAAAATCCCAAGTTTAAACGACAGTATGAAAATAAACTTCATCAACGAGTTCAAATGAACATAGATGACAAGGAAGATTTGGAAGATTATACTTATGATGAACTATCATATGCAATTAATCATTTTGATGAGATAAAAACTATTACAAAGGAAATGAGAAACTTAGAAAACCTTAAAATCAGAAAAAATGTTATTAATGGTGTTTATAAAGGGGATATTACAGTTAAATCTAAATACTTTTTGCCAGATCTATCTGATATTATAGTTAGTGGCAACTTTATATGTAACGAAAAGTTTCTTATCAGTTTAAAAGGATCACCAAAAGAAGTTAAAGGAAGATTTTCCTGTTACTCTAATAAACTCATCAATTTAGATGGTGCGCCCAAAACTGTTGGTGGTAACTTTTATTGTAACAAGAATAAACTCATCAATTTAGAAGGTGCTCCAAAAACTGTTGGTGGTGACTTTTATTGTTCCGATAATGAACTCACCAGTTTAGATGGTGCTCCAAAAACTGTTGGTAGTGACTTTAATTGTTGCGATAATGAACTCACCAGTTTAGATGGTGCTCCAAAAACTGTTGGTAGTGACTTTAATTGTTGCGATAATGAACTCACCAGTTTAGATGGTGCTCCAA
>Ga0114951_10004394_pt1 | contig 13780 bp, 11 predicted proteins | sample AM7aDNAmetaG_FD_88677 | JGI IMG/M metagenome (GOLD analysis project Ga0114951, IMG submission 88677) | Freshwater microbial communities from Finland to study Microbial Dark Matter (Phase II) - AM7a DNA metaG | ecosystem: Environmental > Aquatic > Freshwater > Lake | place: Finland: Lake Alinen...
TATAAGATGTGTTTTGTCTCCTTGCACATCATGATATTCCTTAAGTTTGTTTATCAGTAGGCTTTTACCTATACCAGGTTCACCAACAATAAGGTTTCTACTTCCTTTTGCTAAATCTACAATAGCAAGCGGTTTACGATCATCAAAGAGGGACATATGTCCATACTTGTCAAAATCCTCTTTTGCTTCAGTAAACGAGGAATATATTTTTGTTAATGGGTTTATATAATTCATAAATTCAAAATATACAACCTCTTAATAAAAAAATTATAGAGTTTTAATCTTATTAAGAGTTTCTTCAATATTTTTGTTATAAACCAAGAAGAAATGTAATTTGCCTTTTCCTAATTTTTCCCATACTTTAGCAATCTCGGTTTTATATGCTGTGTCTTCATTACTTATTCTATCTTCACCTTTCCACTCCAATGCAAGAATATTTCCTTTTTTAGTTATAGCAATAAAATCAGGATAGAATTTATTTTTCTGCCAACCTTGAATATAAAAAGGGTCAATTTTTTCTCGATTCCTTACCCAGAATTCAATATTGGGTAGTTTATCTAAATCTAATCTTTCAATAAAACTCTTTTCTTCTCCATTAAGTTTATCTATTTTCTCATAGTAGCTTTTATTAAATTCTTGCGGAATTTCTTGATTTAAAATTATAGTTGCTGGGAATTTAGCTAGTGGTTTTGTTGTTATCTTTCCTTTTTTAACAAAATCATCAAATCTTTTCTTGGCGTATTTTTCTAATACAATTTGTATATGCTCGCTAAATTTCTCAACTAATACATATCTATTAACAGACAATTCAGTGAGTGTATGTTTTTTAGATCCTAATTGATATTCAAGTGCTTTGTTTAGAAAGACAACTTTATCTTTCTTTTCCAATATAGTAAATCTAAGTCTTTTATCAAGCCATTCAATGAGTTCATTTTCCGTAACATTTTTATCTTGGTATCTTAAATTGAGTGACTTCTGCACTCCTCGTGTCCATTCGTTCTCTTTCTTGATGTCTAAAATAGCTTGCCCATCATTATCATAGTGTACTTCAAAATCAAATTGATGATTTTGTTTTGCGAGTTCAAAATCTCCACCAATTAAATCCTCAAACGAAAGTACCTCATTGTCGTAGCTCATCATAGGTACTACTAGTTCTTTATTAAAAGCTCTTTTGACTTCTCGCTCATACTTCTGTTCTTTCTTTGATCCATCAATAAAATCAAGTTTACTATAACCATTTTCCTCAAGACCAGAAATAATAGCCCCAGCGGCTTCGTTAAAATTCTTTGCGGAAGCGAATATATAACTTCTATTTAATTCTTCGTTCTCTTTCTTCTTTGCATAGGGCATTCTAAGAATACGCCCAATAATCTGTTCAACAGCAATCTTTGCACCGACATTAGCAAGAGAAACTAGAATATATGCGAACGAACAATCCCAACCCTCCGCAAGAGCTGAAACAGTAATGATATATTTGATTTTAGATTTTTTAGATAGTAAGTCTTTTCCTTCAAGTTCATTCTTGCCAGAAATTTTAATTGCTATTTCTTCTTCTGGTATTTTCGCTTTAAGTAAATACTCTTTTACAACATTTACTGTTACATTTTTCGAAACTTTGCTTTCTGGTTGAGCTTGGATAAGCACGATAGGACGAATATATTCTACTTTATTTTTATTCGCTTCTTTTTCTAATTCTCTTTGCTTTTCAATTCCTCTTATGAGTGCATTTTCCCACTGGACAGAACTTTCAAGAACAATAGGAATTTTAACCATTTGCTCTTCTTTTAATTCAGAGGCAAATACATCAACTAAAATATTACTTCCATCTCTGGGAGTAGCTGTGTATTCAATAATAAAACTAGGATTAAGCTCCTTAATGAAATCAATAGAAAGTTTTGTTTGAGTTTTGTGTCCCTCATCAATTACAACAAGCGGATTGTCTAGACGTATAACATTGGCTAAGGAATTTATAATCTCACCATCACTATCAACTTCTAATCCTTTAGTATTTTTTATATTTTCAAAATGGCTTAATAGTTCTCCGTTCTCTTTGTAAACTTTATATTTATTTTGTAGAGTTTTTTCTTTACGAAATGCTTCAAGACTAGCAATAATAATACAGAGATTATCTTCTACATCGCTTTTGCGAATTCTTAATGCCTCTTCGTTTGAAAAAACAATTACTTTATTATCAAAAGATTCATCTAGCGCTTGCCTGTGCCAATCTTTTCTATCTTTAAACTTTTTAAGTGTTTGAGATTTTATAGCCTCTGATGGAACAAACCAAAGCACAATACCTTTATCCATCTTATTACTTAACGCTGTTTGCATAATTTCAGATAAGGCATGACAACCTACGAGTGTTTTTCCTCCACCAGTTGGTATTTTCATACAGACGAAAGGTATATCTCCAAAGAAATCTTCTTTATAGGCATTATCAGTAGTATAAATAAAAGCACGTTTTGGACCACTCTTTTGTAGCTCTTTTAAGTATTCTTTTAACTTATCTATTGATTTTGTTTGATATTTTTTAAGTTGCATAAAATTATTTTCTATTTTTTACTTCTTGATTTGTTATTAATATTAAAGATTTTAATATTTCATTACCTAACAATACAGCGTTTTGAAGCTCATCCTTTTTAAGAATTGAGGGTGTATGTATTTTGTGTGCAAATTTATTTCTAATTTTATTATGTTTTCTTAATTTGGGAATCAGCATAATTTCTCCAGTTTCTCTCTTGGCACACGCACAAAATAGATTAATTATTTGTCCCAGTGTACCTGATTCAATCTTTTCTATATATTCTTTATCTGGATAGGATGAGCGTAATAATACTAAGTTTGATAAATAAAATTGAATTGTATTTGCTTGAATAATAAAATCTCCAAACTTTTGGCTTTCTAGCCGTCTTTTTGCTGAAACCATTGATTGTATTAATTTATGTGTTATATCATCCATTTTATTTAATAAACTTTCACCTCATAAGGCATCTGTTTAAAAACAATTCCGTATTCTTCAAGTGCTTTATCTGACAAAGCACACTTATCAGCATAAACGACCTTTTGAATTTTATTCTTTTTAACATTCTTTAAGAAACTTTTATCAAGTAGGTTTTCTTTGGGTTTTTTATATATTAAATAATATTCAGTTTCATTATGTTCACCAATTTGTGGGTTAGTAATTATTTTTATATTTAAATTGGTATGCGTTTCTGTAAAATAAATATATTGAGCAAATTCATTATATGAAACTTCTTCTGTAATTGTTCCATTTGCATTAAAAAGAGGTTCACTTAATATTTCATAAGAAAAATGTCCGTCCAAACCTTTACTAACACGACGAACGCGTTCACTCGTAATTTTTTGAGAGATTTCTTTTTCCATTTCAACTAAAATAAACTTTCTATTTCCTCCATCTTCCTTATTCAACTCTAAGACGGCGTGTCCCGTTGTTCCAGAACCAGCAAAAGAATCAAGAACGATAGAATCTTCTTTATTAGTAGCAACTTTTAAGAAAGCCTTAATAAGTTCTACTGGCTTAGGAAATGAAAAAGTCTTAACTCCGAAAATCTCTTCAAGGATAGCAGTTCCTCGTCTACTTGTGTATTCTTTTTCTGATAAAATAGACCGAATTAGTTTTTCAGAAGTTCTCATTTTCTGAACTATTCTATATTCTCCCTCGCTTGTTTCATATCCGAGAATTTCAGTATTAAGATTATTCAATGATTTTTCTTTACCCCAACGCCAAACAAACTGCACATTATCCTTTACAGATTTAGAAGGAAAAATTTCAATAGAATTTTTACTTTTATTTAAACTAATTTCGAAGAAATTTTCTCCGAAACCTTTGATTGGTTTATTTTTATTAAGATAAAATGGATAATATAAATTGGGACGATTTTTATTAGTAAATGCGACATTACTATTATATAAAGGATGGATGTTAAAACCACTTATATTATCTTTATACTTAAAGATTTTTTCTTTATCTTCCAGCATATTAGTTTGTGTTTGTGTTATATCTTTTGCATAAAAAACACAGAAGTCATGCATTTTACCCATATGACCATAATCACGAGCATTAGGAGTTGTATTTACAACAAAATTTCCAATGAAGTTTTCTGCTCCAAAAATCTCATCCATAATCATTTTTAAATGACAATGCTCATTATCATCAATAGAAATAAAAATAACTCCATCATCACGAAGTAGGTCATGAAGAAGTTTTAATCTAGGATACATCATACAAAGCCATTTATCGTGACGAGTTAAATCTTCACCCTCGCTACCAACAACTTTGCCAAGCCATTCTTTTATTTTAGGGGCATTTACTCTGTCATTATAAACCCAGCCTTCGTTCCCAGTATTATAAGGTGGATCAATATAAATACATTTTACTTGCCCGACATAGTAAGGCATCAAAGCTTTCAAGGCTTCTAAATTATCGCCTTCAATAATTAGGTTTTCACTATCTTTACCTAGAGAATACTTTTCAACTTTTTTAAGCAAGCGAAATGGCACCTCTTTATCATGGTTTACAATCTTCTCTTTTCCTATCCAGTTAAGTGATGGCATATAGTTTATTTTTAAAAACAACTTTAAAAACTCTGAAATTATAACACTTTTTAATTAATTATTAAAGTGATTAATTTTTAAGTGATATTTTCTTATTACTCAACAGAATCTCACTTTTCAAGCATCTTAAAAACTCCCGTTTTTCATCCATAGACCCTTCTTGGAGTATAAACTTGGCATAATTACGTATGTCTATATCTTTAATAACCACAGGGCTTTTTCTTCCTAAGATCATACTCTCAAAACTTTTGAATCTTTTGACTTCGCTGATTATTTTTTCTCTCATTGGGACAGTTTGAATTTCAATGTCATTAATAAGATTTTGTAATTGTTTAATTAAGTCATCTTCGTTAATATAACCAGACTTGCATTTTGAATCCTTAACTCTCGTACATTTGTAATATACATAACGACTAGATGTTCCATCCTTATGATGTTTAAATTTCTCATCTGCTGTAATTCCAGAACCACAAAGTCCACAAGTCATGATTCTAGTAAATGCGAATTCTTTTTGTTTCGATCTCGGTTCCATTGTCTGACTTTTAATTTGCCCCTGAACTAAATCATATAAATCTTTTGAGATGATTGGTTCATGTGCTCCGTTGTACCAATTGCCTGATCCTTTGGGAAATTCAAATTTTCCATAATAGAAAGTATTTGATAAAAGTACGTACAGGTTGCCTAAACTCAAGTGCATATTTGTTTCGGTTTTAAAATCAATATCATGTTTAAGCCAATGGTATACTTTCCTACCACTCCAATTTTGATAACCAACTTTTTCAAATATTTGCTTGATGATAGGTGCACGTATTGGATCAATTATTGATTCACACTTCTGATCCATTCTTTTAAACTTTGTATATCCAGTCGGTGGACGACATGGCCAAAGCCCCATCTCCACTCTAGCCCTTAGTCCTCGTTTAACATTTATACTTTTATTATCATTCTCAAGTTTTGCTTGAGAGCATAAAATCATTAAAAGAAATTTTTCGTTTGGTGAATTAGAAAATGTTTGTCCGAATGTTTGTATGTGAATTAATTTCTTTTCATCCATCAGATCAACAACAGTCCCTAAATCTCCCGCATTTCTAGAAAGTCTATCTGGTGCCCATGTTAGTATTCCGTTATAGATACCTTTATTAATTTCTTCTAATAACTCCTTAAATACTGGTCTCTGTCCTGAAGATTTAGCTGAGTGAGATTCTCTTTTGACTGCTACGACATTAAGCTTTAAACGCTCTGCTATGGCTGTCATTTCTTTAACTTGAGAATCTATTGATAAAGCTTGTTGCTCGTCGGATTCGGTCGATTTACGTGCATACAGCACGTATTTAATCCTTGTTTCGGTTGCTATTATTGGGTTGTAAATAAGGCCTATATTGGTTGTTTCCATACCTAATGATGTCAGAGAAAGAGCCTTTTGCTAAAACTATGCAGAACTTAAAATACGTAGCATGGTCGTACAGCTTCCTTTAAATAATGACTGTATAGCGATATGCCTTAAGAAGGTCCTTGAATAATACTGCTAAAGTGTTATTATTTAATGATAAATATAACATTATGGAAAAATTCACTAAAAATACTCAAGAAAATCCGTTATTAGACCATAAATTTGGTGAATATACTCCACCTCTTGAACAAATGCCTATTTATACTGAAAAGATGATTCAAGATTTTAAATCTTTTTTTCTTAAAAACAACTATTCAGAATTACAACCTATTCCTATTACTTCAGGTGTTGATTCCACTGTCCGTTTTATAGGTTCACATATTAGCCCAATGAAGGAATTTTTTTTAAATGATAAAATACCTGAAAATGGATTAATTATGTCACAACCATGCGTAAGAACTAGAAATCAACCAAAATTGTTTGATGATTCATTTATTCCAGAGTGGGGTTCATTTTTTAAAAGTCTTGGTGTTCTTGTAAAACCTGAAAAGGCAAAAGAATTATGCACGCAATCATTAGAATACCTTCTAAATGTAGTAAAAATCCCCCCAGAAAACTTAGTTTTACGCATTAATAATGATGACTCTGATTTAACTAATTTAGCATTAGAATATTCAAATCTTGGCATTAACTATGATAATACATCTATGCCAGAAAAATATTATCGTCACAAATTTGGAGTGGATGGTGTTTTTGGAAAAAACTTCAATTATGCAATCAAAAAAGATGGGGTTTTATACGATATAGGTAATTTTATTTCAATAGAAAATAATGAAAAACAACTTGGCGTTGAATTAGCACTCGGAACATCAACAATTTTAAAAAACTTTTTTTCTCTTGAACATGTAAATTCTGCTAACCCAGTAATTGGTATTGAAGGAATAGATAATCCACTTAAACATAAATTTGAAGATACAATAATCACAAGTGCAATGTTAATGTCAGAGGGTTTACGCCCATCAGGATCAGGAGATGCAAATAAAGAAAGACTTCTTAGGTCTTACCTACGAGCTTTAATCTATTTCAAAAATAAATTTAATTTAAAAAATGAAGATATTGTTTTAATGATGAAAAATTTTGAAACAATGCAAGGAATAAATAATCAGGGTTCAATTTTTATTTCTGAATATATAACAAAAACAGAAGAAGATATTATTAACAAAAAACAAGTTTCTCCAGAAGAGGAACAGATCTTATTATCAATTAATAATAAAAAAATATAAATATGGAAACAATCATTCCTAAAAAATTAAAGAGTGGTTCACATATAAGAGTTATTGCACCATCTCGTAGTTTGGGTTTAATTTCAGCAGAAAGTAAACAACTAGCTATTGAAGCACTTTCTAAAGAGGGTTTTATTATTAGCTTTGGAAAACACGTCGACGAAATTGATAATTTCAATTCATCGTCTATCGAATCTAGAGTTAGTGACTTGCATGAAGCATTCGCAGACCCAACTGTTGATGGAATTTTAACAGTAATTGGAGGTTATAATTCTAATCAATTACTTGATTATTTAGATTATGATCTGATAAAAGCAAATCCTAAATATCTTTGTGGTTTTTCTGATATAACTGTACTTAATAATGCAATATACGCCAAAACAGGAATTATTAGTTGTAATGGTCCACATTTTTCTTCGTGGGGAATGAAAAAAGGATTTGAATATTCTATTGAATATTTTAAAAAATGTTGTATGGAAAACAATGAATACAATATTGAACCATCACTAGTATGGAGTGATGACCCATGGTATTTAGATCAGGATAATCGTGATTTTATACAAACAAAAGGTTTTAATATAATTAATAATGGTGAAGCAACAGGGACTCTTATTGGTGGTCATGTAAGATGCTTATCTTGTTTACAAGGAACTCAATACTTTCCATCTTTTGAAAATTCAATACTATTACTTGAAGAAGATGAGGAGACCAATCCCGCTCTTTTTGATAGATTACTTCAGTCATTTATTCATCTTCCAGAATTCAAGGGCGTAAAAGGAATTATTATTGGTCGTTTCCAAAAGGCGACTAAAATGACACCTGAGATTTTGAAAAAAATAATTTCATCTAAAAAAGAATTATCAAAATTACCAATAATTTCAGATGTAACAATAGGACACACAACACCAATCGCAACTTTTCCAATTGGTGGAACAGCAAAATTATCTGCATCCTCAGAAGGTATAACCTTAACAATTCTTTCTCATTAATTTATGTACAAAGAACTTTTATATCAAATAAATAAACAATTTGAAGGTTCAGAGCAATTATCTTCTCCTGAATATAAGGTGGAATCACATGTACATGATTTAGCTACTAAAAATTATTGGAATGCTATTTTAAATTTGAGACACGTAATTAGATTAGCTTGTGATAATTTTTTTGCCTATAAAAAGAGTGGCATAAATGTTGATTTATTTATGATCACACCATCTGTTTCTAGTCCTATGGGGCCAGGTTCAGATAGTGAAGCTATCCCCATTAAGTTTGGTAAACTAGAAACATTTTTAGTTGATTCATCACAATTTGGTTTTGAACCAATTTTAATGAATAATTTTGATTTATTATATTGTTATTTACCGTCTATGAGAGGAGAAGATCCAGACAAAAGACATTTAAATCAATTTTTCCACTGCGAAGCAGAGCTAAAAGGTAATCTCAATGATGTAATAAAGCTAGTTGAAGACTATATTAAATCAATTACAAATTCTCTTTATGAAGTTTCTTCTCTTGTAAGTTGTCTTAGCCTATCGCCAGAACATTCTATAAAGGCAATACAAATAATCTCAAAAACAGAAAATTTTAAAAAAATTACTTTTGACTTAGCCGTAAAAACTCTAGAGGAACATGGGTATTCACAATATATTAACTATACTGATCATGGCCGTGATATTTCAAGTCAAGGAGAACTGGAGCTGGCAAAAATAATATCACCCGATGCACCTTTTTGGATTACACATTTTGATCGTGATCGTGTACCATTTTACCAAAAACCTAATCCTGAAAATAAAAATCAGACCCTAAATGCTGATTTAATTTTTCCACCTCTTATTGAAACATCTTTTGGGGGAGAAATTGTAGGGTGTGGACAAAGACAAGATACCGAAAGTGAATGTTATGAATCATTAGATAGACAAAATTTATCTAAGAGCCAATATGATTGGTATATTTCTTTACGAGGAATGCCTGAATACAAAACAACATCAGGATTTGGTATGGGGGTTGAAAGATATATTACATGGCTACTTTGTCGTGATGATATTAAAAATTCAATACCATACCCTCGTTTGAAGAATATAACAACACTTCCTTAATATTTAAAGAATAAAAAAAATGGATAATAATCTAAAAAAGAAACTATTCTTAATAGCAGAAACACATCAGATTAAAAATGATCCATCTCATGATTTTAATCATATAATTAGAGTAACAAATTTAGCTACAAAAATTGCAAAAAGTGTAAATGCTGATCTGGAAATTATTATTCCATCTGCTTTATTTCATGATATTGTTGTATATAAAAAAAATTCTCCAAAAAGTAAAAAAGAGTCAAGTGAAAGTGCTATATTTGCTTCTAATATTCTAAATAGTTTTAAAAAATATCCAAAAAGTAAAATAGATAAAGTAAAAAAATGCATAGAAGAATGTTCCTTTTCTAAAGGAACTAATCCAAGTTCATTAGAATCAAAAGTTTTACAAGACGCCGACAGACTAGAAGCAACAGGGGCTATCTCAATAATGAGAACTTTTGCATCAGTTGGCCACATGAATACATCGCTTTATGCAAAAGAAGATCCTTTATGTAAAAATAGTTTAGTAAAATTTAGATCTGGAATTGATCTCTTTTATAATCGTTTATTAATTGTTGAAAAAACAATGCATACAAAATTTGCCAGAAAACTAGCTTCTCAACGTACAGAATTTCTTAAAACATTTTTAAACCAATTCAAGAAAGAATTAAAAGAGGATGAAATTATTTAATATAATAATATAACTGTCATATTATGGTTGAAAATATAATTACAACAAAAAAACAAAAAATTTTAGAACATTCAGATCATGAAAAAATGGTTTGGGGTGAGATTTTTAGAAAAGAATTAGAAAAAGATAGCCAGCAAAAATTTTCTTCATATTGGTGGAAATATTATTATGAACAAATTTTGATTGAGACAAATAAAATTTTTACAAATAAAAAAAACTTGAATGTCCTTGAAGCTGGAAGTGGTTCAGGTAAGGCAACATTATTGTCCTTTCCAGATTCCTCAATCACATTATTGGATATTTCACCTGAAGGTTTATCTGTCGCTAAACGCCTTGCTGAATCATATAAAATAAATAATGTTAACTATATAGAAGGAAATATGTTTTTTATGCCTTTTGATAATGAAAAGTTCGATTTTGTATGGAATATTGGAGCAATAGAGCATTATGACGAAGAACTCATTTTTGATTTAATTAGTGAAATGTTTCGTGTCTCAAAAAAGAATGGGTATGTGGCAGTTGCAATTCCAAATTTTAAATCATTAGCAATTAAAAAAGCTACACTTTTAGCAAATCCTAAATTTAAAAAATTTCTTAGTTTTATACCTGGGTATAGACTCGACACAGAAAAATTTTATAAACATGAAGATATTGAAAATATATTTAAGAAAGTTGCTAATTCAAAAGGAATAATTCTTAGTTCTATCAAAACAATCTATCTCGGAAGCCCTCTTATTGTTGAAGCACCAAAAATTTTAATAAATATGTTTTCTAAAATAGAATCATTTTTTTATAAAAATAAATTTTTAATGTTAATTATAGTAAAAAAAGAATAATTTTTTAACTATAATAAATATTACCATTATTTGACATATATATAATTAATATGTATTATTAATATCAAATATTCTTTAAAAATATAAACTTCCAAATCCCAATAATATGAAAACTGAAATTCCAGATTATTATCAGTACTCTTTAAATCTTAACGAAAAAGAGTATAAGTTGCTTGTGAGTTTCCAAAATTGGTTACCGCAAGACATAATTGACTGCCATGCCCATAGTTGCCAACCAGAGAACGTTCACAAAATTGATGATTCTTTAATGAAACATATGATGACAACTTTTCCTGTTTTTACATTGGATCAATCATATGCCGAACAAGAATTGTTGTATCCCAATAAAAACATAAGGACGCTCAGGTTTGCGCATGCATTTCGTGGTATTGATCATAAATCTTCAAATGCTTTTTTGCTAAAAAATAAAAAATCGTTTGATGCAATTGCTCTCTATGGTATTCCAGATGATATTGACTATACAAATAGTGAACTTCGTTCTGGAAATTACGTTGGGTTAAAAATGTATTATCAGTATTTTAATCCTCCATCTAAGGTAATTTATGATTTTTTTAAACCCGAAATTTTAGAAGAAGCACAAAATTTAGATATTCCGATTATTTTACACTTACCAAAAATAGTCACAGAATGTTTAGATGATGTAATTCAAACAGTAAAAGATTTTCCTAGATTAAAGATGGTTTTGGCTCACTTAGGATTACCTCATTATCCAATACCGGGACTTTTCGAAGCTTATAAAAAATTGTCTAAATTTGAGCAGATATTTATGGATACATCTCTTATTCCATCATTAGATGTTACATATTTGGCAATTAAAACTTTTGGAATTAATAGAATTATGTATGGCTCTGATGAACCATACAATCTGATAAAATCAAAGGTTTATAATAATCCAGATTTAGGACAAAGACTTATTACAGAATATCCATATCATTGGGTTGATTGGGATGAACATGAAAAATATAAACAGTATGCTGTAGATATTGTTCATATTCATTGGCAAGTATTGAGTGCAATAAAGGCATCAATTGAAAAAATGCCGTTAAATGTGCGAGAAGATGCAAAACAAAAAATCTTTTATAGCAACGCTAAAGAATTATTTAGGTTTTCTTAGATAATTTTATAATTTTTAAAAACTCTTCACTTTAATTTTGTGAAGGGTTTTTTAATATGTTTTAACAAAAAAAACGAACCAAGTTGTCCTGGTTCGTTATTTTAATTACTAAGTTTGAAATTATAAAAATTTTTCATTGATATAATGTTCAATCTGATCAAGGCTTACTCTGGTTTGTTTCATTGTGTCTCTATCACGAACAGTTACCGTATTGTCTTCAAGAGTAGCATAGTCCACCGTTATGCAATAAGGTGTACCAATTTCATCTTGACGACGGTAACGTTTACCGATATTTCCACTATCATCAAACTCACAAATGTACCTTAATTTAAGAGCATTATGGATTTTACTCGCAATTTCAACAAGTTCTGGGCGATTTTTCACAAGAGGAAAAGTAGCGACTTTTACCGGTGCTAATTTTAATGGTAATTTAAGAACAATTCTTAAATCATCGCCAATTAATTCTTCGTGATATGCCTCACACAAAACAGCAAGGAAGGTTCTACCAACACCAACTGATGATTCAATAATATGAGGTATGTAACGTTCGGATGTTTGCTGATTGAAATAAGTTAAATCAACCCCTGAATGCTTACTGTGTTGAGTAAGATCATAATTTCCACGAGCGTGTATACCCTCAAGTTCATTAAATCCAAAAGGAAAACGATATTCAATATCGTAAGCTTCCTTGGCGTAAAATGCCAATTTTTCATGTTTATACCAACGAAGATTAGAATCACTTAATCCTAAGTCGTGATAATAATTCCATCGGTAATTACGAAGTTTTTCGTATTCCTCCATCTCTTTGTCAGGGTGCATAAAATACTGCATTTCCATTTGTTCAAATTCTCTAGTTCGAAAAATAAATTGACGTGCAGTTATTTCATTTCTAAACGCCTTTCCGATCTGAGCGACACCAAATGGAATTTTAACCCTACTAGAAGAAAGAATATTCTTGTAGTTAACATAAATACCCTGGCATGTTTCACCTCGTAAATACACCGGATCTTTATTGGGGTCGTTGGTAAAATTTCCAAGATTCGATCGAACAAGAAGATTAAATTTCTTAACCTCCGAAAAATTACTTTTACCACATGTTGGGCATTTAAGTAAATGCTTGTTGATAGTAAGTAGATTGTTGATTTCTTCAATCTCCATTTTATCATCTGCAAACACATTAATTCCCAATAATAAATGATCAACACGTATTCGGGCATTGCACTCTTTGCATTCAGCTAAAGGATCAGAAAAACCAGCAACATGACCACTAGCTTCCCAAATCTTTGGACTCATGAAAATACCTGAATCAAGACCCACAATGTCGTCACGTAATTGAACCATGGCCTTCCACCATTCATTTTTAATTGCCTTAGCAAGTTCTGTTCCATAAGGACCATAATCATACACCGCGGCAAAACCACCATAAATTTCAGATGATGGGAATACAAAACCTCTTCTCTTACAGAGCGATATAATTTGCTCGAGAGAAGGAACTGGTAAATTGTTTGTTTCCATAATTTTAATTATTATTTTGTTAAAGAATTTTTTTATGTTGAATTTAATTACTCAGACATTACATTTTTCTAGATTATATCATAAAAATCATATATGTCAATCAATGAGTACGTTAATATTTAGTGTAAATATGTGACATATATCTGCAACTTTATATAACTAAGTACTGTCACTTTTGTCACTTTTTATAGTCTCACGAGAAGGTTGAAACTTTTAAAGTAAAATTAGTAAAACAAGCTTTACTGGGTAATGCACCAACTGGTTCTATCTCGAGAACCCTCACAAA
>Ga0114951_10004397_pt1 | contig 13772 bp, 10 predicted proteins | sample AM7aDNAmetaG_FD_88677 | JGI IMG/M metagenome (GOLD analysis project Ga0114951, IMG submission 88677) | Freshwater microbial communities from Finland to study Microbial Dark Matter (Phase II) - AM7a DNA metaG | ecosystem: Environmental > Aquatic > Freshwater > Lake | place: Finland: Lake Alinen...
CATGCAAAAAGAGGGGTCCAAAGGTTCACTCCGAGGAAAACTCAAACGCGCCGGATGGAACGAGGACTTCCTCAGCCGGCTATTGGAGATGTTTTGAAATGCGTTTGCCCTGAGGTTAAAGGGGAGATGTCAGGAACTGATTGTGACTGAACTATCGGGATTGAGAACAGTCACACCTCAGCCAAGGGAAGTGAATCTGATGAATTCACACATTTTCACAAGCTCGGCTAGAGAGCTTGCCTGCATCTTTTTCATAGCGTGACGGCGGTGTAGCTTCAGTGAAACCTCACTCAGAACCAGTTCGGTGGCAACTTGCTTGTTCAGCATGACTAGCATCATGCCCACGCCCATCACCTTGCCTGCAAGCAGAGCCGCTCCGTAGCGTCTCCACTCTGGATCGCGCAAGCGCGCCGATAGACGAGATATCTTCTGTGCAAGGGGTTGAGATGTCCCTCGCCGCTCAATGAGCTTCATCGGTAGCTGCGCCATTCAGAATTGGACTTCACCGAACGATTTGCAGATGTAGCCGCAGGATGCGCGGCCAATGCACAGAGAGCTTGAATCAAGAGCCAGGTTAAGATGGAATGACACTCTAACTGCCTTGGTAGTTATTGAAGGGTGCCAGTGTTGGGCGATGGCTAACTATCGAGCTTGATCGACGGAAATGAGCCTGTTATTTATAGGAAAACAACGATACCTTTGTATAGCTGGCCGATGGCCGCGCAGTGTGTTTTGAAGAGGGGAAACTATAGCCTAAGAGGCCCAAGTTCCTGTCTGCGCTAGATCCATGAATCTCCGAAAGGTTCGTCGCTCTGAGGTGGTTGTGTGGGGATGCGAGATGCCCTGAAGAACTGCGGCGCTTTCAGCAAGATAGATTTGTACGGCAGTTGCAGCAAGGTTCAAACGACCTGCTCCTAACTATCCAGCAGAGTAGTTTTGAAGGGCAAGAAAGTTTTCTCGTCTCAGCTAACTAATCCATTAGGTGATCGTCCATCTGTTGTGAGAAGAAGCCGCATTGCAGGTGTTGAGCCAATGGAATCAAAAGGATAGAGATGCCCCCAAAGAAATCCAACACGTTGACCGAAGCTGAGCTGCGGCTCATGAAGATCCTCTGGCGGCGAGGGGACTCGGCGGTCAACGACCTGGTTGCCGACCTGCCGGAAGGCGAGGCGCTGGCCTACAACTCAGTACTGACGACGATTCGCATTCTTGAGCAGAAGGGCTATGTGGAGCACCGCCAGGAGGGCCGTGCGTTCGTCTATCACCCTTGCGTCGCTGAGCAGGACGCCGGCCGCTCCGAGGTTCGTCATCTGATGAGCCGCTTCTTCGGCAACTCGCGCGAGCGGCTACTGTTGTCACTATTGGGCGACGATGAGCTTTCTGCCGACGAGTTGCAACGCCTTAAAGATGCCATCCGGAACGCTGCACCGGATGGAGAGGGGGAGGTGTAGAGGATGCATCTGACCGCATATTACGAAGCTATGTGGTGGGCAATTTCAGGTGTTGCAGGCCCGTTGCTGGCTGACTTGCGTGACTTCGCGCAGCAGGGAGGAGCGCTGGTTGTGACCGCTGTCTGGCAAGGCGCTATCGTCGTTTGCAGTCTCGCCATCTGTCTTCGGCTTGCACCACGCACCTCCGCCGCTCAGCGTTTCGTGGTTTGGGCCTCGGCCTTCATGGTGCTTGTGAGTCTGCCACTGTTTTCCCTTGTCCAGGGCTTCACATCAGGAGCCGCCCCTTCTACATCTGTCGCTTCACAGGTGGTCCTAACCCGGCCGTGGTTGCAGGTAGACAGTGGGTGGAGCCTGTTGATCGTCTTGCTGTGGGCGGCTGTTTCGCTATTCCGTTTTGTAGATCTTGCCATTCATTCGCTGCGACTGCGCAAGTTGTGGAAGGAGTCAGTTCCTGTTGAACTCCACTGCGGCCTAGGTCCCTTAGCCTCGCGTATGTGGGGCCGTGGGCCAGTTCGGATTTGCACTACTCTCGCTTTGCAACGCCCCAGCGTTATAGGCTTCTTCTGCCCGCGAATCCTCATACCTGATTGGCTTCTGACCCGCCTTACTGCGGGCGAACTCGAGCAGATCATTCTGCACGAAAGTGAACATCTGCGCCGCTGCGATGACTGGACAAATCTCTTCCAGAAGCTCTGCCTGGTTCTGTTTCCGCTCAACCCGGCACTCTTGTGGATTGAGCGACGGCTCTGCCGCGAGCGCGAGATGGCTTGCGATGACGGTGTTATTCAGATCACTCATGCTCCGCGCGCCTATGCGGCTTGCCTGGCGAATCTCGCGGAGCGCGGATTGGAGCGGCGCGCCGAAGCCCTTTCATTGGGAGCCTGGCAGGGCCGCTCCGAACTGGTGCATCGTGTCCACAGCGTTTTGCGTCGCAAGAATGCGCTCAATCCTCTGGCAACCAACGCCTTGCTCGGCTTGCTCAGTTGTGGCCTTCTGCTCGGATCAATAGCGCTTGCGCGGTGCCCACAGATAGTGGCATTCGTTCCATCCCAGAGTACCGCCGGGGTAAAGAGCAATATCCGGCCTCTGAGTGCCGCATCGATGCCGGCGCAAAATGCCGTGATCGAGAGAACGGCAACTGCGCTCAATGCTGGAGTTTCGTCAGCGCGCCCGGCCGGCCGACCGGCGAAGCGGTCCACGGACGAAATGGCCAGCACACGGGCGGTTCCTGAAAAGGACGGCGCGATTGGATGGGAAACCTCATTCTCCGCTTCCAACTCCAACTCGCCACGTCCCGTAAAACTGGAAGCAGCGGGACCCGGTCTTGAGCCTACGCTGGCGCAACAGTGGATCGTTTTCACAGCCTGGGAGCAAGTGCAAACTGCAAATCGAGATAAAGACTTGAGGGCAGATTATGACTTTGCGCCGAACGTTAATGCAAATCGTCCAGCAATAGAGGAAGACGGCCTGACAGGTGGATCGGTGTGGAAGCAAATCACTGTCACCCGTTTGATCTTCAGAGTTATTCCAGCAAGTTCCGTTTCTACACTGCCTGTCCTGGCGCCCATGCGCAGCGGCTGGCTCGTGATCCAACTGTAACCAACAACTTCAACTCCCTTGAGAGGTAAACCATGTCAGTATCAACTAATTCATTAGTCGTAAGGATGAAGAGAATAGCTGTTCCTGCCGGAGCAGTTGCCGTTCTGCTCTTCGCCCTCGGGATGGTGTTTAACCACAACGTTGCGCATGCGGCGGGGGGTGGGGCTGCTCCGATGGATGACAGCAGCGTCTCTTCCCTGGTGGCGCTGGACAATGCTGTCGAAGCGGTGGCGGCGCGGGTAACTCCGGCCGTAGTGAACGTGTCGGTGACGTCGCGCGGTCCGGCGATGGAGGAGGGTGGGCAGGGCCCGGGCATTCCGGAAGGCGCGCTTCCGCCTGGGTTCCAGCAGTTCTTCTTTGGCCCGCATGGCCGTGGGCAGGGCATGAAGCCGCCGGCGCAGGTGGAGCACGGTATCGGCAGCGGCATCATCGTCTCGCCGGATGGCTACATTGTTACCAACGCGCACGTTGTAGATGGGGCTACGCAGATTCGCGTGACGCTGAATGACCGGCGCGTGTTTACAGCAAAGCTGGTGGGTACCGACAAACTCAACGACCTGGCGGTGATCCGGATCGATGCGAAAAACCTGGCCAGCATTGCATGGGGCGACTCGACGCGTCTGCATCCCGGCCAGACGGTGCTGGCCTTTGGCAGCCCCTTCGGTTACTTCCAGTTCTCGGTGACGCGGGGCATTATCAGCGCGCTCGACCGGCCCAACCCTTACTCGGATGACCTGCGCAAGCCCGGAGATTTTATCCAGACCGACGCCGCCATAAACCCAGGTAACTCCGGCGGGCCTTTGGTGGACGCTCATGGCGAGCTGGTAGGCATCAACACGTTCATCATCTCCGGCAACGGCTCGTTCGCGGGTGCGGGATTCGCAATTCCCTCGCAGATTGTGAAGGCCTCAGTGGACGCGCTAATCAAGGATGGCGCCGTGCATCACGGCTACCTGGGCATCAGCATGAACGATGTGACGCCTGACAACGCGATCTTCTTTAACCTGCCAGACGCTACGGGCGCGATCGTGAGCCAAGTTACGCCCGACTCGCCCGCAGGCCACGCCGGACTGAAGAGCGGCGACGTGCTGCGCGAGCTGGATGGCAAGAAGATCGTGAACGGCAGCGCGCTGCAGGTTGCCGTGAGCCAGATTGCCCCTGGCCGCAATATCAATCTTGGAATATTGCGCGACGGCAACCAGGAGACGGTGAAAATCACGGTTGGCGAATTTCATGCCAATACAGAAGTGGCGGAGAACGCGGGTTCTGAGCCACGGCAAGGCGGCAGGCTGGGCCTTGCTGTCGATGGGTTGACCCCGGACCTTCGCGAGCAACTCAACATCCCGTCGCACGTGAAAGGCGTGGCGGTGGAGAGCGTGCGCCCGGCCAGCCCCGCGGACGATGCGGGTCTTGCGCCCGGCGACGTGATTCTCGAAGTCAACCGGCACCCGGTGCAGAGTCCCGATACGTTTGTGAGCGAGGTTCACTCGGTTCCAGCGGGCAAGGACATTCTGCTGCTGGTGTGGTCGAGAGGCAGCGCGACCTACCGCGTTGTCCATGCGGAGCAAAAGAGCGACAGCGGCATGTAAGAGAAATGAGTATACGGGCCGCTGCAGGGATAGGGACGCAGCGGCCCGAACATCAGAGCGTTATCTGTTTAAGCGTTTATGGCGGAGATTTGAATTTATGTTCTCCCATCCTTGAATCAAAGAACGATTCAAGGATGGGGCACCCAAATGATTGTTCACACTCACATCGAAAACGCTAGTGACCCGAGTCTAAAGTTCATCGCATGACAAACGAAGGACAACCGCAGGTCTTTCGACCCTCTGCGCTACGCTTCGGTCGCTCCTAAAGAACGGGACGGTTGAGTGTTGTTCTGTCCCACCCATTCCGCAAAGGACGCGGAATGGATGGGGCACGGTGTTTAGTTGCGGGGTAGACGGCGGCCGTTCATCCCTGGACGCAACGCGCTCCCGCCAGTAAAGCTGCTCAGGATGACAGCCGATGTTCTGTTGGGAACTTTGGCTAGAGGTGAATTTCAATTCGTTCGACGCGTTCAGCCGGATGGATCGCGGCTACACGCGCTCGTGCCTGAGTCACGAATGCTTCGGCCTGGGGCGAGCCGGGACTGAATGAATCAAGGTTGATGTGGACATTGGCGAGGGCTCCTTCAAGAGCGGCCTTTGCGAGGGCGAGGGCTGTGACCAAATCGGAATTCATCCGAGGGTTAGTGATGGGCCTGAGAGCCGCAGCGATTTGTTGCAGCTCGAAGGCCTTTTCAGCTACTCCGAGAGGCACGCTGGTCGCCTGCTGGAGCGCGGCCGCGATGTTGCCGGCGCCGTCGGGTGATTCCTTTGCCGACTTGTAAGCCTTCATTACGAGATTGTAGGACTCGGCATCGGCGTCGATGGCGGCCTTGAGTTCTTCGCGCAGTTGGGTGAGTCTGGCGATGGCTTCGCTGAGTTCGGCTTCGAACTGCAGATAGGCTTTTTTGCCGCGCGACATGGACGCTACCATTGCGGCAAGGCCGGCGGCCATTGCGCCCGCAGCGGCGGCGGCGCTGCCTCCGCCGGGAGTGGCAGTGGGTGCGGCGAGTTGCTCAATAAATGGCTCGATACCTGCGCGGAGGCCGCCAACAGCCATTTTGCCGGTCATTACAGAGGCGAGACGGTTTTCAAGGATAAGCGAGGAGTCAAAGTTCTCGACCTGCAGGAACCATTCGGCGGCTTGCTCGATGGCGAGCTTGGGAATGAGTCCGACAATCTCGCTTGAGACCGGCGTGACGCCGTAGCGCTGGGCCTCGCGCTTTACGAATTCGAAGACGCGGTGAATGGGAGTCTGCTCGAAGTCGGTGAGGTTCATGGAAACCTGAGCCAGGCCGCGCACCAGGAAACCCGCCCCCTTGACGAAGCGCAGACCGCCGGAAGAGAAGCGAACAGCTTTGGCGATCTTCTTTGCGATGCCGACGTCAGGCGTGTTGAGGAAGATGTTGTAGGCCACGAGAGACTTGCGCGCACCCACTACGGTAGCTCCGGCTGTGGGATGCACGCGGGGCTCGCCGAAGTCGGGCTTGCGGGCAGGGTTGGTGGCGATTTCGTCACGGATGCCCTCGAACTGGCCGCGGCGAATGTTCTCAAGATTCTGCCGCTCGGGCGTGGTGGCCGCCGCCTCATATAGATAGACAGGAATCTGGAAGCGGCTGGCGATTTCTGCACCGACGTGGCGGGCCATGGCGACGCAGTCTTCAAGTGTCACGCCTTGAATGGGAATGAAAGGGATGACGTCAGTGGCGCCCATGCGCGGGTGAGCGCCGTGGTGCTGGGTGAGATCAATGAGTTCGGCGGCCTTGCCTGCGCCGCGGATGGCGGCCTCCTGAATGGCCTCGCGCTCGCCGACCAAGGTGATGACGCAGCGGTTGTGATCGGCGTCCATCTCGCGGTCGAGGAGATAGACGCCTGGGATCTTCATCGCTTCGATGATGGCGTCGACCTTGACAGGGTCGCGGCCTTCGGAGAAATTGGGAACGCATTCAACGAGAGTGTTGGTCACGGGTAGAGGATAAAGAGCGAGTCAGCGGGTCAGCAAGTCAGGGCGTCAGCGGATTGGACGATCTTCCATGTTTCTTGAGGGAATTGCGAATAGCCCCTGGGGAGGGGGGTGGGGCAGGTTCTGGTGGTACGGACCGGGCAGATGCCTGACAGATTGAACCGGGGACATAGCTGACACTGCACAAGTTCATAGTCGTTTGATTACAACGTCGAGATGGGCTGGAGAGCGAGCAGTGCGATGGATGAGAAGCTGCGCTTTGTGTTTGAGTATGAGCGCGATGAGGCGTCGATGAAGGCTCTGTGTGAGCGTTTTGGCATCAGCCGGGAGACGGGCTACGTCTGGCTTCGTCGTTATCGGCAGAGCGGGCCGGAAGGATTGGTGGAAGTGAACCGGGCGCCGTTGCGTCATCCCAACCAGACGGCGGTTTCGATCGAGGAGTCGGTGCTGGTGCATCGCCAGGCGCACATGACGTGGGGACCGCGCAAGCTGAAGCGGATTCTGGAGCGGGACCAGCCTGGGCGCGTATGGCCGGCCACCAGCACGCTGGGCGAGACTGTGAAGCGTGCCGGATTGGTGGCGCCGCGCAGGAAGCGTCGCCGGACCGAGCCGTACACCGCGCCCCTGGCCCATGCGGTGGAGTCGAATCTTGTATGGTGCGCCGACTTCAAGGGCTGGTTCAAGAGCGGGGATGGGACGCGGATCGATCCGCTGACGATCACCAATGCGTGCAGCCGCTATCTTCTTCGCTGCCAGGCCGTGGAGAAGACGGACACGGAGCGGGTGCGGGCCATCTTCGAGGCGGCGTTTCGCCAGTTCGGGCTGCCCTGGTGGATACGCATCGACAACGGGCCTCCGTTTGCCAGTTCGGCGGTGGGCGGGCTGTCGCGGCTGGCGGTGTGGTGGATCAAGCTAGGCATTGTGCCGGAGCGCATCGAGGCCGGGCATCCAGAGCAGAACGGCCGCCACGAGCGCATGCATCGCACGCTGAAGCTGGACCTGCGGCCAGCCGAGGACTGGCGCGGACAGCAGCGGGAGTTGGACCGCTTTCGCCACGATTACAACCAGGTGCGGCCGCACGAGTCCCTGGGCATGCATACACCGGCCTCGGTGTATGAGCCTTCGCCGCGGCCATACCCGGCCCAGGTGCCGGAGGTGGAGTTTCCCGACACCATGCTGGTGCGCACGATCAAGAGCCACGGTCATTTTCGCTGGAAAAAGCATGACGTATTCCTCTCTGAGATGCGGTGGGGAGAACGGGTGGGCCTGCTGCCGGAGGGCTGCTTGATGAATCCGGGCTTGGGGGCTACTCTTCCAGCAGACGCACTACCACCTGAACGGGCGACATTCGGAGGACGAATGACCCGTAAAAGGTGTTTTCAAAAGGGCTCACTGTTCAAACGTGGTACGCGCAAGAAAGTGTGGGTCGCTCGCTGGTGGGAGCCCGTGATTGGTCCCGATAACGTGCCTGGGCGGATTCGCCGCTCAGAGGTTCTCGGAGCGGTTGGGGACATCGCAACAAAACGCGAAGCAATGCAGATGCTTGACGATCTGCTGCGCAAGGTCAACAGCGGCGATTTTCGGCCTCAAGCAGACTGGACATTTCGCAGTTTCGTCGAAGACCGCTGGAAGCCGGATGTGTACCCCACGCTGAAGTTCTCAAGCAAGAAGTTTTACGACAACATGGTTGACGCTCATCTCATGCCGGTCTTCGGAGACACGCAGCTTCGGCTGCTCACGAAGGATCGCGTCCAGGTCTTTCTGACAGCGAAAGCATAGGGCGATTCGTCCTGGAAGACGGTCAAGCACATTCGCACCGTGTTCGGCTCGATTCTCGAAGCTGCAGTGAGAGATGAACTGTTGGCCTCCAACCCCGTCCGGAGAACACGATTGCCGCGACGTGGCCCGGTGGAAGAGAAAACCTCGATTGAAATGGAAACCGTAAAGGAGCTGATTGAAAAGCTCGCTGAACCATCCCGCTCTATCGCTGCTCTGCTGGCGAGGACGGGGTTGCGGATTGGTGAACTTTTAGCCCTTCGCTGGCAGGATGTTGATTTGCAGCAGGGGCTTATATCGGTCAATCAAACGGTCTATGAAGGTCACTTTGATGAACCGAAAAACAAGCGGAGCAAACGCCGCATTCCTCTCGGCCCGAAATGTGTCGAGATTCTTGCTGCGTTGAAGCGCACCGAAGCCACTCCATTGACTCTGGTGTTCTCCGCTCGAAACGGCTCCCCACTCAGTCGCCGCAATCTGCTCAACCGGCAACTCAAGCCAGCCGCTAAGGCGCTCAAATTGACCGGAGTGAATTGGCACTGGTTCCGGCACGCTCACGCAACCTTGCTCGACTCGACAGGCGCTCCCATTGGCACCACCCAGGCGCTGCTCGGACACTCGTCTTCGGAAATCACCCGTGGGACGTATATTCACTCGGTCCCTGCGGACGGGCGTCGCGCAGTTGAAGCGGTGGAAGGGCTCCTGGAAAGCGAGGAAAAAACCAGTAGAAATCTAATTGGACCCAAATGGACCCAAGTTCCGGAATGGCCGGAACTTGGCAGTTTGCTAATTAACTGATATTGCGGGATTTATTGGTCGGGGAGAGAGGATTTGAACCTCCGACCCCCTGGTCCCGAACCAGGTGCTCTACCAGGCTGAGCCACTCCCCGAACATGGGTAGCAGAAGCGTATCGTTGGGGCGCTGCCTGGCGCGTTTTCCCCTTGAGTGCGCTTGAAACAGTGTAGCAGAATCCTCAGAGATACGGGGTGCCTATACCGAGCATTGAGGTATCCATCGGAAGACTCACGAAGACGGTGAAAAAGTGGCTGTCCCACGTGGCCAGGAGCTACCTGCTGCGGTTAGTCGCTCTTTCCGGAATCGCCCTCTATGCCGGCGGGCAAATCCAAAGCTACCAGGGCGAAACGGGTCTTGCCTTCCTTGGGCTGCTCAAAACCTACGATGTGCTGGTGGCGCTTGGAGCCGGCCTTCAATTCGAAACTGCCTTTTGCGGTGCCGTAGTCCCCTTGATCGATCTGCACCTTGGTGTTCTTTTCTTCATCGCAGGTGAGTCCTTCCGATGTTCTGGTTGGCGTGCCTACAGGGGCATTGCCCTGGCAGGTGATTACGTCACCGTAGCGGACGAGTGCCTTTTTGTAGAACGCAGTCACTTGCTCCTTCGAATCCTGGGTTGCATAGGAGACCGCACGGACACGCAGCTGCCACTCGCCAAAGCCGAGGTGAACGTCGGCAGACTTGTGCTTGTCGTCGTCTTTGACAGCCAGTGCGCCGGGATAGACCGGGAGTCCCAAATCCGAAGCCGTGGTCTGGTCGGTATTTACGTGCACGCCGCCGAACGGAGTGTCTACCTGGACGGTCTTCTCCTCACCGTTTGCGCCCTTGTCCACATGCACCCGGCATCCGGTGATCCAGGTAACCAACGCCAGGCCAACCAGCAAACTCGTCATTTTCCGCGTCATGGCTATCGCCCTCTTGGACTGTTATACGGCGGCAACTGCTGAAAGGTTCCTGAAATCGGGCCCCGGTCAGTGAGTTGAGTGGCCGTCTTCCTTGGTACTGGTGGCGAACAGAATCGCCGCCACAAAGATGACAACGATGATTGAAACAACAAAATACGGGGAAGAAAAGTTCATTGTTCAAGCTCCTTGGTAGTCTCAGAGTAGCAAAAAGGGCTCCGGATCCGGAGCCCTTTTTGCATTGCCATGAGCCGGATCTATTGCTTTGGTCCGGCGGCGGGGTAATCGACGCGAATGGTGAGAATTTCGTAAGGGTGGATGGGGACTTTGACTAGGTCTCCCTTGACTTTAAGCGGGCTGCCCTCGGGAGTTTCTATGAGGTTGGTGACGGTGGCGGAGGTTGCGCCCGAAGGGACGCGGAACTCGGCGGTCGCGCTCTTCCCTGCCCACTCGTAGACACGGAAGATGAGGCCGTTGGCGTCCTCCGCCTTTTTGACGGCGGTAAGGACGACGTTCTCGGGCGTGACGGAGGCGAAGGAGTGCTGGGCGGGCAGCGATCCGGCGTGAGCCGTGGTGACAACGGCAGTCAATGGATAGTTGTACTCGTAGCCGTGGCGCACGGTAAGCGCGTCCTTCCACGTGCCGGCGTGCGGATAGAGCGCGTAGTGGAAGTGGTGATGACCCATGTCGGCATCGGGATCGGGCCACTTGGGCGAGCGGAGGAGCGTGAGGCGGAGCAGGTTGCCTACCGCGTCATATCCATACTTGGTGTTGTTGATGACGCTGAGGCCATGTTTGCCGTCGCCGAGATCGGCCCAGCGCATGGCGGGCACCTCAAACTGCGCCTGCTCCCAACTGTTGTTACGGGTGGTGGGGCGGTCGATGGCGCCGTAAGCAATTTCGTACGTGGCGAAGTTGCTGGTGGCGGCAAGCGGGAAGGCGGCCTTCAGCAGCACGTGCGACTCGTGCCAGTCGATGTCGTTTTCGATGTCGACCTGGTCGCCTTTTAGGCTGATGGTCTGGACGAATTTCGAGTTTTGCCAGGTGCTGGTGACTTGAATAGCGTCTTTGTCCGAGGTCCAATCGACCGATTCGGCTTCGGGAATTGTCGCTGGTGATTGGTCTAATGTGCCTGGGTCGATGTTCCAGGCATCATATTGCTTCGGTGTGTCTTTAAAGAACTGAAGCTGATTGCCACATGCGCCTGGGGCGAGGGTTTCGGAATTCGACCGTTTGTCAAAGAGACTTACAATACATCCTGTCTTGGCGTCGACACTCACACGAAGAATCTGGTTGCTAATTGAGAATGATCCCGTTCTCGTGTGCGGCCCCGGCAGGTCCTCCGTGGAAACGTGCCCTGCACCAAATTTCGAGCTTGACACGGGGACCTTTAGGACCATGTATCCGAGAGCCGGGACATGGTTGACGGGGATTAGTATCTCCGCGATCTTCGATTTCGGATCGAGGGAGAGGATCTTTGCGACGATGATGTTGCCGCTCCCCTCTTCAAGGCCCAACACGCCTTCTTTGACGCCGAAATCTTGGATCGTGGCCTTAACTTCGCCATCGCGCTCCCAACCGAGCGGGTTGAAGATCACGATCGACTGAGACTCCGGTCCATTTTTTCCAGCATTAGTGTCGATCTGCTCGGCGACCTTCGCCAGCGCCCCGGCATCGATCTCGTTTGTCGACCAGCGCACCACGTCGTAGTCCTTGGCGGCATCCTTGTAGATGACGCCGATGCCGGAGCCGGCGGCGGTGTCGTGGAACTGGTTGAACAGGACCTTCTTCCAGTCTTCGGTCAGTTCCGCCGTGGGATAGCTCTTGCCGTCCAGCCAAGCAAGCGACGCCCATTTTTCAGCGTTGAGCACTTGCTCTTCGGCTTCGCGCATTCCTTTTTTGTGGTTGGCCTGGGTGGTCATGACGCCGCGGTGATACTCGAAATACAGCTCAGCCTTCCAGGTGGGAATGTCCACCTTGCCGGCGACCGGCGGGGGCGCCGTGTATCCCTTGGCGATGGAGGCGTAATTCCACACCGGGCTATTGGGAGCGATCTTCTTTTCTAGGTCCGTGAAGTAAGACTGCGCGGAGCCGAACTCGATCTTCGGCGTCACGTGTCCGGGCGCCGCCCAGTGGAAACCTTCGTCGAGAATGGCGCGGGTTGGTCCGCCGCCGTGGTCGCCGACGCCGTAGAGGTCCATGATGCCGGGCAAGCCGGTGGCCTGCTTCTGGGCGATGGTGAAGTCGCGGGCCAGCCGGACGGGGTTCAGGTCGTTGTTGGCGTAGTCATGGGGGAAATAGGTGAGCACCTTCGACCCGTCGGGCGACTCCCACCAGAAGAACTTGAAGGGCAGTTGGTTGGTGTCGTTCCAGGCCATCTTCTGGGTGACAAAGTAGTCCACGCCGCTCTTCTTCATGATCTGCGGCAACTGCCAGGTGTAGCCGAAGGAGTCGGGGTTCCAGCCAATGCGCACGTCGACGCCGTAGGCCTGCTTGTACCAGCGCTTGCCCACCAGGAACTGGCGGACCAGCGATTCGCCGTCGGGCATGTTGAGGTCGGGCTCGACCCACATGCCGCCGACGATCTCCCAGCGGCCTTCCTTGATGCGCCGGGCGATTTCGGCGTTCATGTCGGGATACTTGTCGGCGATCCACTCGTTGTACGCCGCGGCGGATTGCGTGTAGGTGTACTGCGGATACTCGTACATCAGTTGCAGAGCGGTGCCGAAGGTGCGCTTGACCACGTCCACGGTCTCGGTCCAGGGCCACAGCCAGGCTGCGTCGATGTGCGAGTTGCCGGTGAGGTGGAAGGTGGCCTGCTCGAGGAGAGGCTTGAGGACCTCAAGCCGGAAGTGGGCGATGGTCAGACTGGCGTCGAACTTGGTCTGGTCGTGCGCGTCAAGGGATGCGAGATCGACGGCGCGGATGGCGTTCTGGAGCGCTTCCATCTTTGACGCGTCACCGGGCGCAAGCGAAGGAACCAACTGCGCGGCGGAGAGAAACTCGAGGCACATGTCGTCAGGATTGGGACGGCTCTCAGGAAAATCGATGCGCAAGGTAGTGCCGCGAATGGTCTTGGTGTCAACGGTGTGGAGAAGCTTGACGGCCACGGTGACCTTGTCGCCGGGCTTGGCATTGTCAAAGAGGACGACCGGCTCGAGGTCTTCGCCGAGGGCGACGCGGCGGCCGTTGAAGTAGAGAATCTCGGGCATTGGGCCGTTGCCGTTGGCGTGGAACTGGAACCAGATGCGCGCGCCGGTGAGGTCGTAGCCGTTGAGCGTTTCGGGAACCTGATAGGTCTGGCGGAACCATACGGCGTCATTGGGCGCTTTGAAGCCCACCTTGATTGGTTCCCAGGCGCTGTCGTCGAGGTTGACTTCTTCGCCGTGCGCCACATCGCCGGCGTGCATCTTCCAGGTGGCGCTGGGCAACTGGCTGAGACTGGAGAGCCGGTCGATTACCGCTCGCGCATCGGGCGGAAGGCTGGCGGCGGCCTGGGCAAACTCGCTGCCGCGCTGCGCCTGAGCACGGCCGGAAAGCAGAAGCGCAATCGCAAGTAGAAGCAGGGACAAGGAGATACGGCGCAGTTTCAAGGCAGAGATCATGGCAAAAGACCCTCCGCGGCATCTTAGGTCATTTGCTTTGCCTATCGCACGTGGAAAAGCAGAGCGGCGCAGCGATGCTTCATCGGAATTGTGGGAG
>Ga0114951_10004399_pt1 | contig 13771 bp, 13 predicted proteins | sample AM7aDNAmetaG_FD_88677 | JGI IMG/M metagenome (GOLD analysis project Ga0114951, IMG submission 88677) | Freshwater microbial communities from Finland to study Microbial Dark Matter (Phase II) - AM7a DNA metaG | ecosystem: Environmental > Aquatic > Freshwater > Lake | place: Finland: Lake Alinen...
AAAAAAAGAGCCCCGCAGCAAGACTGCCGGCAAGAAAAGCAAGACTCCCTTCAACACTTTTGTCGCTGAGTATATGGTATTTCATTTTTCCGTATCGAGTACCGATGATTGGCGCCAGACCATCACCCCAGCCAAGCATTGCCATTGCCAAAACGCCTGCAGGCTGTTTGTAATATATGGTACCACAGATCATGGCAACAATCACAAAATAAAGTGTCCCTTTGAGCAATTCACGCTTGTCGCCAGTACGGGTCATGGTTTTCACTGCCTGGTCATCATCGGCAGCAAAAAGACCTTTCTGTATGAGCAGAACTGTCCAGACAGCAAAAACGGTAATATTGAGATACTGTGACCATCCTCCATTCACAAAAAGCGGAAGAAAAATAATGGAAGAACCTGCACAGATATGAGTGATTTTGCGACTGATATCCCTTGGAAGGGAGTGATTGGTCACCAGATAATCCATCAGAGGCGGCACGCTGAAAACGTACACAAAAGTAAGAAGGGTAATCAGTGCATTATGCCACACCACCGGAAGTGAAAAAAATGTTGTCTGCAGAGTATCCATAGTGTACTGATAATTTATAAGTTATGGGTGATGTAAAATATTCAGAGCCCTTGAATGTATTTCAGTCCAACCATGCCCGCAACAAGCAGGTTATTGATTAAAAACAAAAAATTGTTCGCAACCTGAAATCGCAGAAATGTATTGTGTTCCTGTACATCACTTTTCCCTATCGCATTACCAAAGCCATCCTCAACCGCCCCTTTCATAAAGGAAATCCCGCCTTTAGGATCGCGCAAAAGCTGCACCTGAAGAACCATATTCAAAACAAGGCCGATCAGAACAAAAACTGCTGGAATAATAATACCCCAAATGAATGAAAGATAAGCAAGTACAGCAAAAACAGTATCAATAATCATAAATGAAACCAGAAAAGTATTTCTGGCGCCGATCATGACGGTCAAGGATTTTAGTCCCCCCTCCTTGTCGCCTTCAGCAGATTTGAAATCATTAAGAATAATCAAGGCAACAGCCATGAAAAAATTTAGACTGGCAAGCCATATAGCCTCTGGACGTATATCACCAAACAGAGCGTTTGCTGACAAAAAAGGAGCCAAACCATAAGAAAAGCCTACTGCAGGAGCCGATGCAAAGATATTTTTTTTGAGCTTGAGTGGTGGCGCTGAATAGATATAAGCAACAAAAAGAGCTACCAATATTGAGATTAGTATTACCAGCCCCCTGATGCCGCCAATATGGATCCAGAGGAACACTCCAAATCCAATAGCAAGCAATAAGGCAATAATACTGTTCAATAACCCCTCTTTCTCGCTCAGACGACCTGAAGGAATTGGACGGGATGGCTCATTGACCCGGTCCAGTTCAAGATCAAAACAGTCATTAACTGACTGGCTAAAGCCGGTGCCGAGAGGCCCGAACATCAAAAAAATAACAAGAAGAAGAAAATAGTCGTGAACGGTACCCCTCATCGCGCCCGAAGACATGACGCCCGCTGCAAGACATGGAAACACGCTGATCCAGGTAACAGGATCAAGCAATTCAAGATGTGCTCTTATTTTATCAACCAACCCAATTTTTGCAGAAACTGGCATACGTTTACTTCTCTCCGACGCCTGATGGAAGGCGGGTTAAATGATTCAGATGTTTCAGAACGCCAATTTACAAATACCGCTCAAGATAAAAAATATATATGTTCCGGCCTGCCAGTCAAGGTTGCTGATGTGGCTCCGGTAATGGACACGTTCAGCAAATCGCCCGGCTTATAGTTTTCCCTATCGAAAACCAACGCCCGGTTGCCTGCGGTCCGCCCCATAAGCTGTTCCGACGAGCGCCGACTTTCAGATTCAGCCAACACTTCGACAACAGTGCCGATCGCTTCCTGGAAAAGTTCTCCCGAAATGCGGTTCTGAAGATCGATAATCTCCTGCAATCGCCGCTTTTTAACTGGTTCCGGCACATCATCCTCAAGCGTTTTTGCGGCCAGAGTTCCCGGTCTGGTTGAATAAAAAAACATGTAGGCTGAGTCAAACCGGATATCGGCAAGAAGCTCAAGAGAAGCCTGGTGATCTTCCTCCTGTTCACCACAGAATCCTGCAATGATATCAGTTGAAAGTGCAACATCAGGAATCACGGAGCGAATCAAGGCTATTTTTTCCCTGTACTCCTCAATGGTATGGCCACGATTCATGCGGTCAAGCATTCTTGATGAACCTGACTGTACCGGTAAATGAAGAGCGTTGCAGATGTTCGGACGAGAAGCAATCGTTTGGACAAGTGCTTCTGAAATATCTTTTGGGTGCGATGTGGTAAAGCGGATTCGTGCCAGAGGTGCTTCCCGACTGACGGCATCAAGCAGAGCGGCAAAGTCATACCCTTCGTCAGCATCGCAATAGGAGTTGACATTCTGGCCAAGCAAAGTAATCTCCCGATAACCGGAAGCAACAAGCTTCTGAACTTCTACGATGACAGACCTGACGGGCTGGCTGCGTTCACGACCGCGGGTAAACGGCACAACGCAATAGGCACACCTATTGTTGCAACCCCGCATGACGGGAACAAAGGCGCTGGTCGCGCCCTGCCGCACAGGTTCAACACCTTCGTAGGTTTCGGCAGAGTTGAACTCGAGTGAGGCGAGCTTTCCACCAGAACGAACCTGTTCAACCAGTGAGGGAATGGTACGATAGGTATCCGGACCTGCAAGAAAATCAATAGCCGGGTAGAGTGAAAACATCTCCTCCTTCCTGTACTGAGGAATACAGCCTGCAACTCCGACAATTAACCCTTTCTCTCTTTTTTTCCGACCCTGAAGACGCTGTAAAAAATGTTCAACCCGTTCGACGGCATTTTCCCTGACAGCACAGGTGTTGAGCAGAACAATACCTGCGTCCAGCTCCTGCTCTGCCTGAACATAGCCCTCCCCCTGGAGGAGGGCTGTAATAATACCAGAATCCGCCTGATTCATCTGGCAACCGAACGTATGAATAAAAAAGGAGTCCCTTCTTTCAGCCCTCATCATCTCATGCACCAAAATGGATGTGCTTGTATTTTTCGAGCAGCACCTCAGTTTCATCCTTGCACTGGCCACAGACGGTACCACACTTGGTGTGCTCCTGAAGTTCAAAATAGGTGCGGGCCCCTTCAAGCACGGCATCCTCAATATCATGGTCAGTAATATTCATGCACTGGCAAATCACTTTGGCCTGCTCCTGCTTAACCTTGTCCTCCTGGCCATTACGGGTATAATAATTGTTGATGGCGGCTCGCAATGCCTTGTCGCCAAGCACCGAACAGTGAATCTTGTGATCCGGAAGGCCTCCGAGTTCCAGTGCAACCTCTTTGGGAGAGATATGAAAAGCATCATCAAGCGTCCTGCCCTTGACCATTTCTGAAAGAACTGACGTACTGGCAATCGCACTGGCACAACCGTAGGTCTTCCACTGACAATCAGTAATAGTATCCTTCTCTTTGTCCACTTTTATAACGACCATCATCTGGTCTCCACACTGCAGATTACCCTCCATCCCGACACCATCGAAATCATCGGTATTCTCCCCTTGAAGAATATTCTTCGGGTTCATGAAATGTTCCTTCAGTGTTTCGCTATATGCCCACTCACCTGCTTGCAGCATGCAATCCTCCTTTAATATATGCCGTTGACATGTTTCTGATTCGTTGAATTATTGGTGGTAAAACATCAAGCAGGTACTCCACCTCCTGCATTGAACTTTCTCGTCCCATACTGAACCTTATCGATCCATGGGCAAGCTCTGCATCGACTCCTGTTGCAAGAAGAACATGCGAGGGATCAAGAGAACCTGATGCACAGGCAGAGCCTGTAGAAACAGCAATGCCTTCAAGGTCAAGATAGAGCAGGATAGCCTCGCCTTCAACTCCCGTAAAGGAGACGTTGAGCGTACTGGCAAGCCCGTCGGTTGGATGTCCATTAATAGAGATATCATCAATACTTTCCTCAATCCCTTGTTGTAAGACCTGCTTGAGGTGAAGCAACCGTTCTTCCTCTTCAGGCATTTCGATCATTCGCATCTCTGCCGCTCTTCCCATACCAAGAATACCAAGAGTATTTTCAGTTCCGGCACGCCGACCACGCTCTTGATGACCTCCCCTGATTAACGGGCAATAGGGAGTACCGTGTTTTACAAAAAGCGCTCCGACCCCTTTTGGCCCGTATATTTTGTGGGCAGAAATAGTAAGAAAATCAACACCGAGCTTTCGAACATCGACTGGAACCTTACCGACTGCCTGAACGGCATCAGTGTGCATATAGGCGCCACATGCGTGCACCATTTTTGTAATGGCTTCAATATCCTGTAAGGTACCGATCTCATTGTTGGCCATCATGACGGAGACCAGACCAACATCATCGCCAAGCATACCGGCAAGTTGATCAAGGTCAACTTTACCATACCGGTCAACATTAAGGTATTTTACCCTGACACCTTGATGAGCAAGACACTCAGAGGTCTCAAGGACACAGGGATGCTCAATTTTAGTGGTAATGATGGTGCCGCGTCTTGAGCCCGGAATACACTGGCTGGAAGAGCAGACAAAGAGCGAAAGCACCGTATTGTTCGCTTCCGATCCGCTTCCGACAAAAATAATTTCATTCTCTTTCGCCCCAATAAAATCAGCTACTTTCCGGCGAGCATCCTCAACATTTGCCCTTGCTTCACGACCGTAGGCATGCATGCTGGAAGGATTACCAAACATTTCCATAGCCGCAATCATCTCTTTTTTCACCTCAGGGTGCAACGGTGTTGTGGCATTGTGATCAAAATATACCTTCATGTCTGCCATATTACTTTCAAAATTCCTGGTTACGGCTCAAGGCCTTATTAAAAAAATGAATAATAGCCAATAAACTAACTTTATCACAACGACTGCTATCAATCAAAAAACTAAAATTGATACCATTCTAAAGCGCTGAATGCATCAAAAGCAAGAAAAACTCTCAGATGAGACTTACTTCATCCATAGCTAACTTACTCTTGAGCGGTCTCACATAATTCGATCATCGCATTAATTGTAGAAGCATAGAACACGAATATGCATTAAGAAATGCATAAACCCCACTATTAATTCCTAAAGTGGACTTTTTTTATCTTATTAATAATTTATTACGCTGCGGTAACCTGAAAACAGTCATGGAGGGAATAAAACGGAGCGTCGAGTGCAAGAACCTTGACACAGGAAAACCCTTCCACCAAAAGGGCAAGCAGTACTTTTTGGTAAGAAAGAAAATGGTGACACCGAAACAATAGAGACTCATCCGGCCCAATGCTCTGAGCAGTAGAAAAAAAGCTGACAACTAATTTTTTAAAGACAAGTAAAGTAAAACAAGAAGGGCTATTACCAAAAAAACAACACCGATTTTAACTATTGTTCCGACAGGTGGCAACTTGATACCCTTAACGTTCTTATCAACAGCAGACTTTAGGGGACTCGGGGTACTCCCCCCATTCGCAGAAAGATTACTCCGGGCAGCACTATTCATCTGGAGCTCCTTCCTGCATAGCTCAAGGGTTTCCTCGTTATAGATGCCCATCTCCTGCGCATACTCTTTTATATAGGTAAAAATATAGACCTTGGGCAAAAAGCTAAAATCTCCGTCTTCAATTTTTTCAAGATAATTTTTTTGAATCCTGACCCGTTGGCTTACATCTTCCAGGGAGAGTTCTCTTTTAATCCTGACATTTTTCAACTCCCTTGCCATAAGCTCCAGGGCCTGGCTCCCTGACATCTTTTCCGTCATAAATAAATCCGGATAGCGATAACATGAGAAGAGGTATATATGATTTATAAATTTACTAAAAAAACTATCCTCTTTATTTATTAATCAACTCCATAAGAAGATATATACCTCCAAATATCACTTCCGGCAGCAGATTTTTTGCCAAGAACAAACAATGCCTCCGAACCTGAAACCGTACTCTCCATCTCTTTGCCAATCTGCCGACGAAGCGCATCAAGCTCTACTGCGCTGAAAGTTTTCCAGAGAAGAAAAACTCGTTCACGAGGAAAAAAGAGTTTATGCAACCGGGCTCCAGAGAGATTATTGACGCTGTAAAAAAATATTTTAGAGGTTCCGGATACCTTCTCAGGCTTTTCAGCTAACAGGACTAATTCCTTCATCGACTGCACGCATGCATATCTCTGCTGGAGAAAAAGGTAATGATCACTCCCGAGTGTATGGTATGGAAAAAGATTATCCGCTATAACAACGACATTCCTGGAGGCACTTATTAATGCTGCAACAGGGTCGTACAAGGCTTTAGTAAACCACAGATGTTCGCTGTCCAGTGAAGAAGAGCGAGGAGACGCTGAGGCTAACTCATCAAGAAAAAAACGTATTCCTGACTCAACAGTATGAAGGGAGTCAACAGGAAATTCGCTGCTGGTAATCTGCAATTGCCGCTTGCCAATAAGCATGACACCACAAAGAGTGTCGGAAAACAAAGGCTTGAGTATGACCTGATTCTCATGCAAAACCCCCTGAACCGTGCGGAGCGTTACAGGAGCAAGTTGGATGGCTTCGGCTGCGACAGGATTTATAGCCCGAACTTCCGAAAGCAGCTCAAACATCCTCCCTCTTTTACGATTAAGTGCCTGATCAATGAGCTTGGTGTTTTCCTCCCCTTCAGCACGAATAAAAATATCTGTTTTCCGCTGAAGCAGTCCTGAAATTTCGTGTTGTAATCGCCGTACCTTCGACTCAAGAATTTCATGGCCTTTTCCAAGCGTGAAACTATTTGGATATCTCTCCAGGGTACGCTTCAGGTCAAGGGTACCAATTTTCTCTCCAGCATCGAAAAGCTCAAAAATCCTTGATTTTTCCAGAAGCAGCCCGGTCAAGCTCCGTCCTGCACTTTTTTCAAGCTGAAGAAGCTCATTTGTCGGATAAGGTGGTGCACAATCCCTGCCAAGAGAAAAACCCTGTTGCAAAGCTGCAATCCGCTCCGCTCCTTCAAGCGACTTGCTTTCGGAAAGCATGAAAAGCGATATCACCTGAGCGTACTGCATATTTTTTATTCGAAAATAGTCAGCAGCTTCTCGAAATGCATCGGCTTTACGAACAATGACGGCATTTGATTCCAGACGAAGCATCTGCAAGAGAAAGGGGTTTCGCGACTCCTCCGCCAAAATGAGGGCTCTGAACAGGAGATAGCTGGCATTTCTGCGCTGTTTTTCAAGAAGCAGAAGGCTTTTTGATGCCGCTCTAAGCGCCTGAATCCTCGGTATCAATGCTCCCTTTATCGCTAATACCCGTCCAGATTCAGCGGCAATTTTTCCGGCAAGAGCATCAGCAGTTTCAAGGGCGAGTTGCGGCTGAGCAACTTTGCACTGTAAGAGCCCGGCATAGGCAGTTATCCTTGTGACCGGATCTTGCTCGTGACCCGCAAAATTACTATAAATCATTGCCGCCTTCTCATAGTCGCCGCCCTCCCGGTAAAGAGATGCCAGCTCAAAACGAAGTTCCGGTAAAGGCAAAAGGACTTTTTCGAGTGTTGCCGCAGCATCCCTGAAATTTCCCAGTTCGCGAAGCCAGATTGCCTTATCGACAAGGATCTTATAGCGGAGTGAATCCGACAGGGTTCCCGCTGGAAGTTTTTCAAGACGCTCCGTGCTCTGGAGCGCCTCGCCATACTCACCCGTCAACCCTTCGATAACTCTTTTCTCATACAAGGCACTGACTACCCGTGGGGCGGTTACATGCAGTGTATCAAGATCAAGAGCCTTATTATAACAATCAAGAGCCTTCAAATATTCATGACTGCGACTACAGGCATCGGCCTGTTTGTAGAGCAACGCTATTGTTTCTTCTGAGTTATTGCCTGCATGACACCCTGAAAAAAGCAGAAAAAGAGCAAAAAGCACCATTCCTGACGGAACCCGCCGGAAATGAATTTCCATAACGGAGAGCCTCCAGCTCCCTTTTCAAAAATTTAGTCGTATGTTGAGAGGAATATAATGGAACTTTTGGGTTAACAAGAAAACAGCAGGCAATCATGATAGCAGAAAAAACTATTGCACCAGGATTTACCCTTCCAGATGCCGAAGGAAAGAATGTCTCTCTCTCCGACTTTACCGGGAAAAAAGTACTGATTATTTTCTATCCGGGTGACGACACTCCAGTTTGTACGGCACAAATGTGTGATTACCGGAACAATGTTCTGGAGTTCACGAAACGGGGCATTGCTGTGCTTGGCATCAGCTCCGACAGTGCGGACTCTCACAAAAGCTTTGCCGAGCGTAACCAGCTCCCCTTCACCCTCTTGAGCGACACCGAAAAAACAGTGGCAAAAGCCTACGATGCTCTCGGTTTTCTGGGCATGTCGCAACGTGCTTATGTGCTTGTTGATGAAAAGGGTATTGTACTGCTAGCCTACAGCGATTTTCTGCCGATTATTTATCAGCCTATGAAAGATCTGCTGGCCAAAATCGACGCAGCATAAGTTTCAATAATCCGGCGCATTTCTGTATCTTCGGTCGAACTTTTATTCTTCAGTAAACGCAAATGAAAAAAAATAATGGAACGAACGCTTACCATTCTGAAACCTGATTGCGTCCGCAAGAATCTTGTCGGCGCTGTCATTAACCACATCGAACGTGCCGGCTTCCGCGTTGTCGCCATGAAAAAAATCCGGCTCACCACAGAGACTGCCGGAGAATTTTATGCTGTCCACCGCGAACGCCCTTTCTACGGCGAGCTGGTTGAGTTCATGTCATCCGGCCCCTGTGTCCCGATGATTCTTGAGAAGGATAATGCTGTTGCAGATTTCCGCACGGTCATTGGCGCCACCGATCCTGCCCAGGCAGACGCAGGCACTGTCCGCAAACTTTATGCCGACAGCAAGGGTGAGAATATCGTTCACGGATCTGACTCTGTCGAAAATGCTGCCATTGAGGGAGCATTCTTTTTCTCAACTGAAGAGGTTGTCAGAGGAAATTGAGCCTCATTGCAGGAAACCATAAAAAAGCGATCGGAAGGTCGCTTTTTTGTTATTGAGATCACCCTGGACTTGATGGTTTGTCGCTTTTAAGCTCCGAGAGGTATTCGCTGAAGCTCTCCCCGTACATTTCCCATACGGTCATGAAAAGAGCTGCAACAATGGGGCCAATAATAAAGCCGAAAAGCCCAAACATTCCGATACCTCCAAGCGTGCCAAAAAAAATTAGAAGCTCGTGCATTTGAGTATCGCGTCCGATCAGGATGGGACGAAGAATATTGTCGATATGACCGACTACAATACTGCAAAAGAGCAGAACCCCGATGGCCTGGGGATACTGCCCTGTCGCGGCAAGATAGATAACCGCCGGTACCCAGACAATCGGAGGGCCAAGGACAGGAACAACTGAAATCAGCGACATGAGTGTGCCCCAGAAGATGGCGCTGTCGATCCCGGCCAGATGCAGAGCGAGACCGGCAAGGGTGCCCTGCACAATTCCCACGACCATATTACCTTTGATTGTCGCCCTCGTCACGGAAAGAAACTTGTCAAGCAGCCTGTACTGATCACTGTTCGTCAACGGCAACCAGGAGAGCATCTTGGCCAATAACAGCCTTCCGTCCCTTAAAAAAAAGAACATGGTGTAGAGAAAGGTAAAGATAAGAAACAGGTCATTGACGGCAGAGTAAGTCACTGAGGAGATGGTGTTGAAAAGCATCGAACCTGTTGTGCTGGCAAGCTCTCCGGCTTTCTGCAGGATCTCCTCACGGTACAGTTCAATTTCAGGATAAAATGAGAGGGTGCGAAGCTGCTGGTCGAAAGCTGCTGGTTCAAGAATCTGCTGCTTTACCCAAGGTACGGCAAGACGACTTATTCTGATGGCCTGTTTGGCCACAACACCGAGAAGAGCTGCAAGGGGAAGAACAACGATGAGCAGCATGATGAGCATCGTCATTGCCGCACTCAGGCTTTTACCTCCCTTGAACCAGCGCTCAAAACGGCTGAAAACAGGCATGGCGAGAGCTGAAAAGAGAGCGGCAAGAAATATAACCATGAGGAAATAACGAATCATGGCAAAAAAAATGGCCGAAATGAACAGGAGGAGGAGAAGGAGAATAACTTGATTTGCTTTGATTCTGTTCATGATCGTTTTTTTATGAGCCAAACAAAACTTAAAACCACTCCACGCAATCCTCTTTGAGAAGCTGTGAACGAACATAAGCTACGGCAAAAATTCCAGCCGTTTCAGCCCTGAGAATTGTTTTTCCAAGCGAGATTGCACAAAACCCTTCGCTACGGGCTTCCTGTACCTCTCCAGCAGTAAAGCCACCCTCACCACCTATCAGGAAAATCGACTGTTTTCCGCAACACTCTACCCCAGGCGGCGACTCCGAGCCCTCATAAGGAATCAGCTTGAAATCATAACCCGGAAGGGCAATAACCTTCCTGAAAGAGAGTGGTTCACAGAGCTGTGGCAGGTAATATCGTTTTGACTGGCGCGCCGCAGACAACACAATAGTCCGCCATCGGTTGAGCTTGTTCTGAACTTTTTCACCTGACACCTGAGAAAGAGTCCTTGCCGTAATCATGGGAATGATGGTGGATACTCCAAGCTCGGTGGCCTTTTCCAAAAAAAACTCAAACCTTTGGGGTACCTTGAGCAGAGAGAGAGCGACCGCCACACCAGTTTTTGGCCGATCAACGCTCCTATGACTGAGAATTTCACCCTTCAGTGACGTTTTACCGACATCCGAAATGCTGACCTCGCAGCACAAGCCAGAACCGTCGGTGACAAAAATACTCTCTCCTGTTTTTTTTCTCAGCACCCGCACCAGATGATGAAACTCCTCACCATCAAGAACAAGACTCTGCGCCTCAAGATCGATGTTCTCCGCCGAAGTATAAAAAAGTTCCATGATCTTTTTACTCCTTTGCGGCAACGGCCACAGCGGCAAGAGAGACTTTTTCTGCCCCGCTCGCGCGCAGTGCCCGGGCGGCGGCAGCCAGGGTTGCGCCTGTTGTCACGACATCATCAACAAGCAGCACATGACGACCGCGAACACCTTTTGAAGCAAGAAATGCACCTTCACAATTTTTTTGCCGCGCCTGGGCAGAAAGCCCTGTCTGCGATACCGTATACCGTTTTCTGACAAGAAACTCGGAACATACCGGTTGCCGCAACGATTGAGCAAGACCTTCTGCAATTTTTTCTGACTGGTTATACGATCGTTCTGTTTTTTTAAGCCGGTGAAGCGGAACAGGCACAATGCATTCTATATCGCCGATATCCCCCTCAGAGATCATCCACTCGCCCAGTTGACGACCTAAACTTTTCCCAAGATTAAAAATCCCCTCATACTTCATGGAGTGCAGCACCTGTTGCAGTGCACTTTTCTTGTGAAACTGGTAACGGCACCAGGCCCTTTCAAACTGGAAATGATCGCCAAAATGGGAAACAACAGTTTGTCGCAAAGCATCTTCTGCCTCTGAAGAAGTTCTGAAGGGATCAAAGGTCTCCTTGCAGGCACTACAGCAGTACTCTTCTTCGGGAAGAAGAAGTTTCTGACAGACGAGACAGACGTGAGGAAAAAGGAGGTGAAGCAGTTGTTCTCGCATGGCAAACTCACGTTATGGTTAGCCGAAGCATAAGGCTGCTGCGCCGTAGATTCCTGCCTTGTTCCCAAGAAAAGCTGGCACAAGCTCAAGACTTTCGTGCATGGACGGAAGCATTGAGTTCCTGAGTTGCTTGAGGGCAGGAACAAATATAAGGTCTCCTGCGGCTGAAATCCCGCCGCCAATAACAAATTTTCTAATATCCATGAGCGCCGTGACGTTTGCAAGCCCTACGCCGAGAATGGAACCAACTCTCTCCCAGACAGCAAGGGAGACTTCATCTCCTTCATGTGCGGCATATTCCAGATGGCGCGGCGAAAGGCGTGTATAGTCATTATTACACAATTTACCGACAGAGGAACCTGAAGGGCTCGCATCAATCATCTGGCGGGCAAGAGCCACAATGGCCTTTTTTCCAATAAGGCTTTCCAGAGTACCCCGTATCCCTGCATGAAGAGTCGGCCCTTCAAAGTCAAGAATCATGAAGCCCACTTCTCCAGCAGTACCATGAGCGCCACGATAGAGTTTTCTGTTCAGCACAATCCCTCCACCCACTCCAGTACCGAGGGTCACCATAAGAAAATCCCTGAACTCCTGCCCTGCCCCATAGACAGCTTCACCAAAAGCCGCCATATTTGCATCATTATCGATAATAACCTGCATTGCAAGCTGCTCCTTTTCCATAAGACACTTTTGCAGTTCATCACGCAAAGGAAAGATACCCCATCCAGGAAGATTTGGAGGATAGCACAGTACGCCTCTCTCTGCATCAACAGCTCCAGGAGCTCCCAGCCCGACACCGGCAAAATCTTCGGGTTTACTTGTCGAAGAAGCTTCTCGATAAAGAGCAGCAATAATGCCTGCAAGCTGTACAACGATTCCACCGGGACCCGATGCCGTATCGGTGAAAACCCTTCTGTCAGTCACAAGCCCACTCTCTTTACCAACGACCCCGGCCTTGATTGCCGTACCGCCAAGATCTATACCAATTGCCCATCGAGACATACTGCCACATTTTATTTTACTGGTGATTGAACGGTCTGATAAATTTTCTGCCATGAGTGCCAGATGCGAAAAAGTCAAGAATCTCAAGAAGTTCAGGCTCAGCGGGAAGATCCGATTTTACCTTCTCAAGTGCGTTGGCAAGCAGGAGCCCTGACTGAAAGATTATCCTGTAGGCATCCTTGATCATGGTTATCTTCTCCAAGGAAAATCCTCTCCGTTTAAGTCCAATAGTGTTAAGCCCCTCAAAACGGAAAGTTTCATTGCCTGAAGCCATGACAAACGGCGGCACATCAAGCGTAACTCTTGAAAGCCCTCCAAGCATTGAAAAGCGACCGATACGAACGAACTGGTGAACTGCGGCAAGTCCGCCGATAACAACATAATCGCCAACCACACAATGACCGCCAAACGGAACACAATTTGCGACAACAACATGATTACCGATGACACAGTCATGGCCAACATGCGAATAAGCCATAAAAAGATTATCCGAGCCGATAACGGTTTTACCGCTCGCTTTCGTGCCCCGATTAAGGGTAACACATTCCCGGACAACCGTTCTGTCGCCAACAAAAAGAAAGGTCTTCTCTCCTGAAAACTTTAAATCCTGAGGCTCAGTGGCAAGCACCGCACCAGAATAGATCTTGCAGTCGCTGCCGATCCGGGCACCAGATGCTATATGAACATGGGGCCATATCCTGGTGCCATCACCTATTTCCACATCGTCTTCAATAACGGTATAGGGACCGACCGTAACGCCCTCTCCAAGAACGGCACTCTGCCCAATAACAGCAGTTGGATGAATAAAGCTCTGCATAATTTATTTATTCCTTCGTTGTTTCAAACTCTTCTACCAGTTTTGGCTCCTTCAGCTCACGAGAAAGTGATTGGATAATCTGTTTCGCTTCATCATTCCTGCCAATATCCCTGTATGCCCTGGCAAGAACATAAAAAAGACGAGGGTCAGAAGCTGGCGATGAGTGAACACCCAATTGCTCAAGATAATTAATATATAGTGACGTTTTCTGCTTTTCGCCCAGACGGACATAAAGGGCGATCACTGAACCGGCAAGTTCCGGATTTAAAGGGTATTGTGCAAGAGGGAGAAGTTTGGCTGAGGTATCAAGCACTTGCAATGCAAGTGCTCCGCGCCGCACATTCC
>Ga0114951_10004400_pt1 | contig 13769 bp, 14 predicted proteins | sample AM7aDNAmetaG_FD_88677 | JGI IMG/M metagenome (GOLD analysis project Ga0114951, IMG submission 88677) | Freshwater microbial communities from Finland to study Microbial Dark Matter (Phase II) - AM7a DNA metaG | ecosystem: Environmental > Aquatic > Freshwater > Lake | place: Finland: Lake Alinen...
AGCATGGTCGCCCATCGTAAAAGTAAGCCGAAGGGCCTCTGGAAAAACTGTTTTCACACCTTCGGCTCGCCATCTCCACTCCAATCGCCATCCACTAAAAGAAGTTTTGCAAGAACGTCAGTATCTATTGCTTTTCATCGCGATGTTGGATAGCCAAAATTACTATTCACACAAACTCACGGGCAAAAGACCAAGTCGTTCATCACAACCTACTGTTTTATAGCCGAAGCCATTGATGCGCGCAAGTTTCCGGTCGTCCGACTGCATCTGGATGCGGACCCCACTACATCCAGTGCACGGTGTAACAGTCACCGTTCCGTCAGCTTTTCCGCCCAAAAATTTAAACTACGACGAGTCGTACCGTGAGAGCCCTTATTTCGTCGCTTTGTCGAGCGCGTTCAACACAATCCCCGGCGTCAACACCTCCGGCAACACCACCGGCGCCTTCGAGCGGTCCGCTGGGTAGAACGCGTACGCCGGCACGCCGCTGCGGCCCAGCGCGCGCAACGCCTCGTCAATCTCCGAGTTCGGTTGCGTCCAATCCGCCAGCAACGGAATCACATCGAGCTGACGGAACCGTTCCGCCACCGACTTTGTTTCGAGCGCGACGCGTTTGTTGACCTGACAAGTCAGGCACCAGTCCGCCGTGAAATCCACAAACACCGGCCGCTGCGTCTTCAATGCCTCCGCCAGCGCCGCCTTCGAGTACGGTTGCCACGCGATGAGTGATTTGCTCGGCGACATCTTCCACCAACCCAACGCCACCGTCAGCACCAACGCAATGACGATCCACAGCATCCGGCCCGGACGCAGTGACGCCGCAATCCAGACCAGAAACGCCGCGGCCAAAAGCCAACCCACGACCAGTGCCACCGACGTTGCACCGTGCGGTGCGCCCGCGACCCACGCCAGCCAGACTGCCACCGCCAGCATAGGAAATCCCATCAACTGTTTGAACGTTGTCAGCCACGGCCCCGGTTTCGGGAGCCAGCGCAGCCAGCGCGCGTCCCACGCCAGCACCACGTACGGCAACGCCATGCCCAGTGCCACCGATGTCAGCGCCGCGAAAATCACCGGCGGCGATTGTGAGAACGCCAGTCCCAATGCCGGCGCGAGGAATGGCGCCGCGCACGGCGTCGCCAGCAACACCGCCAGCGCGCCGTTGAAGAACGCGCCCCGCCCCGCCAGTCGCGACGCGCCTTCCATCGTCTTGCCGCCCACGCTGAACTCGAACACGCCGAACAGACTCAGCGCGATGACAGTGCACAACAACGCCATCGCCAGCACAAACCGCACGTCCTGAAATTGAAACCCCCAACCGACTTGCCGTCCCGTCAATTTCAACGCGATCACTGCTGCCGCCAGCACCCAGAACGACACCACCACGCCCGCGCCGTACAACAGACCGAGCCGGCGCGACGCCCCTTCCTGAACGAACCCGAGAATCTTCAGCGAGATCACCGGCAACACGCACGGCATCAGGTTCAATAGCAGCCCCCCGACAAACGCACCGAACACCATCACCCACAACGATGCCGCTGTTGTGTTCCGGTTTTCCGCCCTAACCCTCGGCGTCTCGCTGCGCTCGGCTTGTTCCGGTTTTCCGGACGACGTTCCACTGATGACGGTTTCACCCGTGAGCGGTATAGTTTTCGGTGGGTAACAGACATCCTTGTCGCAAGCTTGGTAACGGAGCGAGCCTTCGATTTTGAGAGGTCCGGCCGGTGCACGTCCCTCGGTGACAATCTCGACGCGCTGCTGGTACTGTTTGCCCGGCGGGTACGTCGTGCGCTCGATGACGACCGGCGACGGTGCCTTCCAAGTGACGGTGGCCGGGATCAGGCCGGGCTCGGCGGCTGGGTTGGCGTTGATGTGCCAGCCATCGGCCATCTCGACGACGACCACAATCCGGAACGATGCTCCTGTTTGCGAGACCGACGCGCGCGCCGTGATTTCGTCGGCGCGCGCTGCCGTTGTGGTCAGCAGCGCCAGCACAAGCAGTTTGAGAATGGCCTTCATCTGCGGTAGGATGCACCGAGGGCAATGGCAAATCAAGCTGATGCGGCGTTCGAGAAAGCGCTGGCGCAGTACCGACGGCCGGTGTTGAACTTCGTTTATCGGCTGATTGGCGACGCGACGGAGGCCGAGGACGTGGCGCAGGAGGTGTTCGTGCGCGCCTACCGACACTGGGGCGAGTACGATCCGCGTCGCAAACTTTCCACGTGGCTGTTCGCGCTCGCGCGGAACGCCGCGATTGACCGGCTACGGCACCGCGAACGTCATCCAACGGAACCGTTGCCCAATGTTATCATTGCAAATCCCGCTCGCGGCCCGGCAGCGGAAGCGCAAGCACACGAGATCGGGGAGCGGATCGCGGCGGCGATTGCGGCGTTGCCCGAGGAGCAGCGGACGACGGTCGTGCTGGTGGAATATCACGGCCTGTCGCACGCGGAGATTGCGGAGGTGATGGGCGGGTCGGAGAAATCGGTCGAGTCGCGCCTCTACCGTGCGCGGCGGGCGTTGCGGGAGACGTTGAAAGACTTGCTGTGAACGCAGACCTTGACGCGCCGAGGGGTGCGCTTATAATCTGAAGTGAGAAGAGTGAAGGCAAAATGGATGGAACTATAAAAGGGATTTCGGTCAACAACACCAGTACGGAGGTTCATGTGCGGATCGCGGGGCGTGGCACGTTCCAGAATGGCCAGCCCTTGCGCCGTTATGCCATGGAACTGCTGGGACGCGGTTGTAACGAGTTCTTTGTGGACCTGAATCAATGCCAAGGAATGGATAGTACGTTCTTGGGCGTATTAGCCGGTATCGGTTTGCGCCTGATGCAACCCGGCCACTCTGGCAAAATCCACATCGTAAACGTCAGCCCACGCAACATCGAGCTACTGCAGACGTTGGGCCTGGACCGTCTCTTTGATGTCAATGTTGTCGGACGCGACCACACCCACCACTCCTTCCCGTCGGAAATCGACTTTCAGATGTTGCCCGACTCCGATCCGGTGGACACCAGTAAGAGCCTCAACAAGCGCGACACAGCCAACTTCATGCTTGAAGCCCACAACAACCTCGTCAAAGCCGACCCGCGCAATGCGCCAAAGTTCCAAGATCTCACGAAGTTTCTGCGCGAGAAGGTTGGAGACCAACAGCCCCCCAACCCACCCCATCATGACCACAGTTGCTTGAATGCACCCAAGGAGACCCACCCATGAGAGAGTTTCGCATTGAACAAGAATCCCGCGGAAACATCCAACTCATCCACCTCCAAGGTTCGCTGGATATGTACTCGTTCCCGCGCCTTGAATCACAATTGCAGACACTCTTCCAGCAGGGTCGCTACTACGTCATGCTCGACTGTAGCCAGCTCGACTACATCGGCAGCGCTGGCCTTGGCGCCCTCATCGGATTCGCCAAACAAGCCCGCGATCACGACGGCGACCTTAAACTCCTCCGCGTTCCAGAACGCATTTACAAGATCATTGAGTTGCTTGGTTTCACGAAGGTCCTTCAAGTGTACACCACCGAGGAAATCGCCCGCGCCAGCTTCCAGAAGCCTTAGCCACTGGAGCCGGAGATGGGTCATGAATCAAATATAGACATCAAGAAGTCCACCGGCCGCCTCTTTGTCCGTGCCCCCGTCCACGGCAAGTCCCTGCACCATATCCGCACCGTCATTACCGACCTCGCCCGCCAAGTTGGTTTTCCCGAAGACGAAGTCGCCAAAATCGAAATGGCTGTGGACGAAGCCTGCTCCAACATCGTCGAGCATGCCTACAACGCCGACCGCAACTGGACTTGGAAACACCCTGACCCCGAGATCCGCCTTGCCATCCACACCGAAGCCGACCGCCTCATCATCCAAATCGCCGACAACGGCAAACGCTTCGATTTCTCCGCCTACCGTCCCGGCAACATCGTCGACCGCATCCGCGCCATGCGCTCCGGCGGTTACGGCATCGCCATCATGCGGCAATTTATGGACGAAGTTGAGTACAAATCCGACGACCAGAACGGCAACACCCTCCGTCTCGTCAAGTGCTTGAAAAAGTCCTGAACTTCCGCCATTCTTACCGCCTTCGTATGAGCCACAAAAACAAACACGACTCCGCCGTCTCTGCGCCCGGAACAACACCGGAGCAAACATCACCGGTCACACCTGCCCCCGCGCAAGAGCCGCCCAAGACCATCACGCTACCGGAAGCCGAACTCGCTCAACTTAAGGCCGATGCCGCCAAGGCCGCCGAGCACTGGGACAAATTTCTCCGTTCTGCCGCCGACTTCGACAACTACCGCAAACGCGCCCTCCGCGAAAAAGAAGAGATAACCCGCGCTGCCCGCGAAGCCGTCATCACCACGCTCCTGCCTGCCCTCGACAACCTCGAACGTGCCCTCGACCACAGCCCCGAAGGCACGCCTCTGCACGAAGGACTTCTTCAGGTTCAAAAACAGTTTGAGCGTGCCCTCGCAGAATTCGGCCTCGTCGAAATCACTGCCGCACCCGGTGGCGCCTTCGACGCCAACCTCCACGAAGCCATCAGCCACATCGAATCCAACGACCACCCCGACGGCGCCATCATCCAGCAAGTCCAGAGCGGCTACAAACTTACCGATCGCCTCCTCCGCCCCGTCCGCGTCGTCGTCAGTAAAGGCAAAACGGCCGCCGAGGGCGAAGCCGCCGTAGCGCCGCAACCGGAAGTGAAGACCGAACCGCCGTCCGAGAAAAAAAACGCCTGGTTCAAATCACCCTTCGCCAAATGACCAAGCGCGACTACTACGAAATCCTCGGCGTCAGCCGCAGCGCCTCCGACGACGACCTCAAGAAGGCCTACCGCAAGCTCGCCATCAAGTTTCATCCCGACAAGAATCCCGGCGACAAATCCGCCGAGGAAAAATTCAAGGAACTCGGGGAAGCTTACGAAGCCCTCTCCGACGCCAACAAACGCGCCGCCTACGACCAGTTCGGCCACGCCGCCTTCGCCCCCGGTGGCGGCATGGGCGGTGCACCGCGCGGCGGCGGCGCCCCCGGCCCACAAGGGGGCGGTTTCCATGATCCACGCGACATCTTCGAACAGTTCTTCCGCGGCGCAGGCACGGGCGGCTTCGGCGATATCTTTGGCGGCGGCGGCGAACCCAGCGGTGGCCCACAACACGGCAACGACCTCCGCTACTATTTGGAGATCGACCTCGAAGAGGCTGCCCGCGGCCTCGAAAAAGAAGTTGCATTCAACGTTCTCGATACCTGCTCCGGTTGCGGTGGACGAGGCACCGCTGCCGGTGCCAAGATCGAGACTTGCGCCACCTGCGGCGGGCGCGGCCAGGTCGCGCACTCGCGCGGATTCTTCACCGTCGCCACCAGCTGTCCCCGTTGCCACGGCGCCGGGCAGAACATCACCAACCCTTGCAAACAATGCAACGGCGAAGGCCGCATCCAGCAACGCCGCAAAATCAAAGTCCGCATCCCGCCCGGCATTGACGACGGCGCACGCCTGCGCAGCAGCGGCAATGGCGAAGCCGGTATCCGCTGCGGCCCCCGCGGTGACCTCTACATCGTTATCCACGTTCGCCCGCACGACATTTTCGCACGGCAAGAGAACGATTTACTTTGCGAAGTCCCTATCGGTTTTACGATGGCCACCCTCGGCGGAGAAATCGAGGTGCCGACCCTCCAAGGCGCCGCGCGTCTTAAAATCCCGCCCGGTACGCAGCACGGCACGATGTTCCGGCTGCGCGGCCAAGGCATGCCCGACGTCCACGGTCACGGTCGTGGCGATCTCATGGTGCGCGTCTTCGTTGAGGTGCCGAGCCGCCTCAGCCGCGTCCAACGCGAGAAACTGGAGGAATTCGCCGCGATAGCTGACGACAGCGCCTATCCGCAGCGCAGCTCCTGGCTCGAACGCGCCAAACGTTTCTTCAGTACCCACTGACCCATGCCGCGTTTCTACCTGCCCAACCTCGATTCGCTCTTGTTGACTTGCGAAGAAGCGCATCATTGCCGCGATGTGCTACGGCTTCGTTCCGGTAATGAGGTGGAGATCTTTGACGGACAAGGCCATGCCATCCGCTGTCATATCGCGGAGATGACCAAATGCGAAGTCCGTCTCTCCGCGGTGGAACGACGAATCAGTGTGCCGCCAGTCTGTCACATCACGCTGGCCGCCGCCATCATCAAGAAGAATTTCGAACTCATTGTCCAGAAAGCGACCGAGCTCGGCGTCGAGACCATCGTCCCGCTCGTGACCGAGCGCACCGTCGTCAATTTCACCGAGCGCAAAGCGGCCCGCTGGCGCGAGATCGCCATGGAATCTTGCAAACAATGTGGCAACAACCGCCTACCCGATATCCCAGCCCCGCAAACGCTCAAAGAGTTCTTCGCCGCCACCAGCCTGTTCGACTTGAAGCTGATCGCCTCGCTCCAGCCCGATGCCGCACCGTTGAAGGAGCTTCTGGCCGGCGCCAACCCCCAACACGTCATGCTGCTCGTCGGCCCCGAAGGCGATTTCACCCCCGCCGAGTACGACGTCGCGCGCGCCGCGGGCTGCCGCCCGTTGACGCTCGGACCGCTGGTGTTGCGCGCCGAGACGGCGGCGCTCTACGCGCTCAGCATCGTCCACCACGAGCTTGTGACGCACGCCGGCACCTGATAAATTATTTTGCGATGCCAGCGAAAAAGACCAAGGCGAAAAAGAAGAAGCTGCTCGGCCTCGGCCTCGACGGCAAAGACAGCCACCTTCGCATCACCACCGGCGAGAACTTCAAGCTCGTCGGCGGCAGCGAGGAGACACACGGCGTCATGCAGGAGAAAGCCATCAAGCTGAACGAGCAACTCAAACGCCGCGGCAAGACTCTCGACAACGTCGATCACGAGGAGTTCCACGAGATCGCCGACAAGGTTGGTATGCCGTTGCTCGACCGCCAGGCTCCGCGCAACAACTGAGCGGGAATTCCGCGTTGTGTTTTCATCGCATGACGGCATAACGCCAGCATGAACCTGTTACTTGCCGCCGGCCTTGTCGTCTCCAACACCGCCACGCTTAAGAAAAATATCGAAGCCACCCGCACCACACGATCCTCAGCGACACGGACGGTATCTACACCCTCGGCAAGCAAGCCGGCGCGGTGATCCGCAATAACTTCTGGCACGACATCGCGGCGTTGCGTTACGGCGGCTTGGGAATTTACTTCGCCGGGGGGCGGCGACATCGTTGCCGAAATCGTCTAACGGACGACGCACGGTTGGTTCCATCAGCATTACGTCAATCGTGCCGACGCCCATCTCTCTCGCCATCTTCAATGCTTCGTCACACACCTTTTGCAAGAAGCTGTGTTCGGCGTTGGTTTTTGCGCCCCACCCGATGTCGTTGATTCCAGTGGCCACCGTGACCAAATACATCGCGGTCAAGACGAGCGAGGCAGTCGAGTGCAGTGTCGCCGCCCTTACTCTGTGCACCGAGTTGGGTGACGCAGGTGGAGTTGAGTTCACGACCAGTTGGCAAGGACGACAGTAAACCGATAGCAATCTACGCCACACAAATAGAAGAGGCGACCATTTTGTACGTAGGTCGCCTCTTCTTCTAATACTGAACAGGTGGGCTTACTTAATAACGTTCTTGTTGACCAGCTTGGTCATCTCGAACATGTTCACGCACTTCTTGCCACCGAACACTGCCTGCAGAGCGGCATCGGCATTGATATTGCGTTTCACTTTCTTGTCCTGCAACCCGTTCTTCTTGATGTACTGCCAAAGCTTCTTGGTCAGTTCCGTGCGGGGCAACGGCTTTGAGCCGACCACCACCGCGAGTTTCTCGTTGGGTTGGACGGGCTTCATGAATGCGGCATTGGGTTTACGTTTAGCGGCCATGTCTCTTCTCCTTTTGGTTTGTTGTTGAACTACTTAATTTTACTTCACAGCCTTCGTTTTTGCAGCTTTAATCTTTGGTCAACATTTCTTCTGGGCGGCCTTGATGCGCCGTAATTTCTTGAGTTTAAGTTTGCCATTCTTAATTACCTTCTTTACCGGCGACTCCAACGCCTTCAGAGTTTGGTGACTCGCGTTCTAAAATCTCCTCCGCCAACTGACGGTACGCCCACGCGGCGTAGGAGCCGCCATCATACTTTGTGATTGGCTTGCCGAAACTCGGCGCCTCGGCAAGTCGTACTGTGCGTGGGATTGCCATTTTGTAGAGCTTCATGCCAAAATGTTTCTTTACCTCAGCCAACACCTGTTGTGCGAGATTGGTGCGGCCATCGTACATCGTCATCACAATGCCGCTCAGCTCCAGCACTGGGTTTGCCCCACTGTCGCGAATCTGCTGGATCACCCGCGTGATTACCGCCAGCCCTTCTAGGGCAAAATACTCGCACTGGATCGGTACTATAACACGGTCGGCCGCGCCTAGTGCGTTCATCGTCAGGATACCAAGCGATGGCGGGCAGTCCACAATGATGAAATCAAACTGACCGGAGTCATGGATCGGTTGGAGCGCTAGACGAAAACGGTGGAGATAGTTTTCCGTACGCGCCACGTCCACCTCAGCGACGGCGAGGTCCACCTCGCTGGGGATCATGCTGAGGTTTTCAAACGCGGTCGGCTGAATGGAAGCGGCGAGAGGGGCGGTGCCGAGTAACGATTGGTAGACGCTCCCGCCCTCGAGTTTCTGAAGGCCGAGCGCGCTAGTGGCGTTGGCCTGCGGATCGAGGTCCACCAGCAACACCCGTTTCCCGTTCTCAGCAAGACACGCAGCGATACTGACCGCCGTCGTGGTTTTCCCCACGCCGCCTTTTTGGTTGGCAAACGCAATCGTCCGCGTGTTCATAGCTTGCGCTTATAGCGAAACGGCTTGTCGCCCGCAACGCCAAATACTGCGACAACCATCGGCGCAGGATGTGTTAGATCAGCGCGGGGATCCCGCGCACAACTGCGATAGCGGATGAATTGCATGGTGCAGCCTGCATACTACCTTTCGGGCACTGCGACAATCCCAAACTCCCGCTCAGCCAACGTGGCCGGAACAAAACCGGAACATTTTTCCGACGATTTGGGAAGACGGATAGCGTTTGAGTTCAGCGGCCCCCGAAAGCAGGCCACTGGAACAAAGGGTTAGGCCTCTGCAACTTTGGCAAGAAGCTTGTCTGCTGAAGTGTTGATGGCGGCAACTAAAGCCTCCATCAGTCTCTGATAGTTGTGGGGCGGGACGCCAAGTTTCTGTGCAACTTGATTGAGTAGGTCGTCATCCATCGAATGATCGGCCCAAAGCCGCAAATCGTAGAGGTAAAAAAATGGGCCAACTAGGTTCTCTGTGTCCTTCAACACGTTCTCGTACACAGCCAAGAGGAGCTTGTTCCCTTTGGCACCGTCGGGGACAGCGATTCGGCGTTCTGCCAAAAACTTCCGGATTTCGGCGTTGTTTGCGTTCTCGTTGATGATCTCGTTGAACTCACTGACGAAACGCTTAAAATCATCAGCGTTGTTCAGGATAAGGCGCTTGTATCTGCGTGTCTCATCTATACGTTCCTCGATCGAGCGGTCATGGTAGAGATGAACCGAGAACTTCTGATGGAACGCCGCGTTGAACTTCGCCAACCCATTTAGGGAGCGGACGACTGCCGGTGGCGGCGTAAATTGTACGTCGATCTGTGCGTCGTAGAATTCGGAAGCAACCTCTCGCTCGGGTTTCTTGTTCTCAACAAGCCAGTAGAAGCGCTCCCGAACCGGTATGCGGGTCTGCAAGTCACCTAGCCACACAATCACAGACCCATTTTTGTTTATCCCGAAAGAGATGTAGAAGTCGGGACCGTGGATGGTTCCATAGGTCTCGCTCGCAAACTCACAAGTAAAGCGAGAGTCGTACAAGTATCGTGTCAGAACTTGGTTATTGAAATAGACCGGTGTCAGATAACCGTCGCCGCCGAGCGACTCCGCTGGGTCCCAGTCGAATTTAAGAACATCACGTTTTGGTTGAGTCATAACTTAAAGCCTAACTTAGCTGACAAGCACGGTGGAGCGTGTAAGGCGCTCACGAATTATCGTCCAAGGTCGAGCAGAGAAGCATAGCGGCAGTGCGCTAGAGCGATATTGTTAGCCCTTCTCGTCATTTCTTCTTCTCCACTGGAATCCCCTTCACGAACAATACTCGCGGGTCGTCCTCGAAAAGCTCCACCATGCGAACCTGCCCCGTATTCGTGCTCAGATGCGGCGTGGCAGCTCCAACCATAACTGGGAAGACTCTCCGTAAATCGCCGCTCGACCCGACGCTGACGATTCCGGTCTTCCAAAGTTGCACGACCTTGTTCTGGCTTCTGTAAATCGGAAGATCCACCGCCTCGATAAAGATATGCCGTGTGTAAGTCACGAGCGTCCCGATGTGACTGCTGTATCCTGTAATTCCATAACTTGGTGTGTAGTAGGTCGTGCCCGAATAATTAGCAGAGCCATACGCAGTGTTACCGAAACCGTAGGCACTTCCGGAAATGTTACCGTAGGTGGTAGCGGATGAAATTCCCGTCTGGCCGAACACCGGAAGGCTGAAGGAATAGACATGCTCCTTTGGCTCGCCAATGCCGTAGGCCAAAAAGATGGCCATGTCAGCATCTTCAAAAGAAGGCGTGCGGCGAAAGCCGTGCTGGCTCATAGCTCGTTCCACGACACCAGCATACTCCTGAAACTGGAGGTCGGTAACCGTTATATTCTTGTCGCCCGGCAGAATAACAAATGACACTGCGGAGTTGGTGCTATGACCAGCCAATCCGCTCACGGAAACGTAGAATGTTTCCCGTTGTGGTGTAGTCGCGCAGCCGGAAAGTAAGAAGTTGGCTACCAGTAACACGGAAGCAGTCAGTATAGACCCTCTCACGGTTTCTCCTTTTGTCGAACTTCGTATTAGACGACCTAGAAACGCAGAAAAAAGCGACTGATAGTTGCCTGATGCGGCTGGCGGCCGGTCGTCGGGCTTGTTGTAAGCCAGCTTCATAGCCGTTACGCTATCGCAATCGGCATTGGCGGGCAAGGGCAAATCGGCGGTTCGGTCAGCCGTCGAGGAGGGCGATGGCGGATTCGAGTTTGGTGCGGATGGCGGCGAGGCGGTCGGGGTCGGTGACGGGTTTACCGGAGTGGTCCTGGACGTAGAAGGTGTCGATGGCGGCGCCTTTTTCGGTAGAGATTTTGGCGAAGCTGATGTCGAGGCCGAGGCTGGTGATGGTTTGGGTCAGCGCGAAGAGGAGGCCGAGGCGGTCTTCGGTCTGGACTTCGATGATGGTGCGGGTGTGGGTGGTCTCGTTGTCGAACTCGATGACGGTGGGGATGGTGACGACGCGGATGCGGCCGGGTTCGCGTCGGGCGGCGTGCATCTTGGCGAGGAGATGGCTGAAGTCAACGTCGGCGCGGTTGGTGAGGGCGCTGATGAGGGCGGTCTCGGCGGCGCAGAGGGTTTTGTCGTCGGTGACGGCGGCGAGGTTGCGGTCGCAGACGTCGAAGAAGTCGAGGATGACCTGGTCGCCGCGGGTGTAGATGTGGGCGCTGAGGATGTTGAGGTTGGCGGAGGTGAGGGCGCCGCAGATTTTCGAGAAGAGGCCGACGCGATCCCAGGTGCAGAGGGAGAGGCGGCTGTGGCTCTGGGCGGGGAATGATTCCCATTCGATGATCGGGGTGAGTGTGTCCTCGGGTTCGTCGGCTTCGAGTTGGCGGATGAGGAATTTGTGGACGAGGCCGAGGTGGTGGGTGATCTCGTCGGGGTTGGTATTGATGTAGTAGCTGGCGGGCATCAGCTCGAAATGGGAGTAAATCTCTTCGAGTGGGAGCTTGTCTTTGAGCTTGGCGCTGACTTCCTTGTAGAGCTGTTCGATGCGGCGGGAGAGGATGTCGCGGGCGCGGTCGGGACCGGCAAGGGATTGTTTGGTGCGATTGTAGAGCTCCCAGAGGAGAGCCTGTTTCCAGTCGGTCCACATCTTGGTGCCGGTGCCGATGGAGTCGGCAAAGGTGAGGAGGTGGAGGAGGTCGAGGTTGACATCGTCGCGGACGATGCGGGCGGCGGCGTCAATGGTGGCTTGGTCGTCGAGGTCGCGGCGCTGGGAGAGCATGGCGAGCTTGAGGTGGTCGCGGACAAGAAAGAGGAGGTGGGCGGTCTCGTCGGCGTTGAGGCGGAAACGGGCGGCGACGCTGCGGGCAGCCTTGACGCTGGCCTCGGCGTGGCGGGGGACGTTGGCGGCTTTGCCGACGTCGTGGAGGAGGATGGCGAGGTAAAGGACGTCGGCGTGTTCAACGTTTTGAAAAAGTTTCTTATAGCTGGCGTGGGGTGGTTCGGTGGCGTCAATGATGCGGTCTAGGTGGTCGATGACGTGGAGGGTGTGTTCGTCAGCGGTGTAACGGTGGAAGAACTCGTGTTGGACGAGACAGGTGAGTTTGCCGAATTCGGGAATGAGTTTGCCGAGGAGCTCGGTCTCGTGCATGACGCGGAGGATGCGGGCGACCTGGCCTTTGCGGTGGAGGATGGCGAGGAAGGTGTCGCGCGTCTCGGGCGCGTGCTGGAAGGCGCGGTCAACGAGGCGGAGGTTCTGGCGGATGAGCGAGCGCAGCTCGGGGCCAAGTTCGGCGTTGCGTTGCTGGGCGTGCAGGAAAACGCGAAGGAGCCGGTGACGGTCTTCCTTGAAGATGCCGGGGGATTTGGCGTTGAGGACGTTTTTGCGGAGAACGAAGCCTTCGAACTCCTCGGTTTTGCGCGCGCGGCGGTCGAGAAGCGCGCTAAGGCGCGACGGCTCGGCGGTGGTGAGCGCCATGCGTTCGGCCAGCGCGTTGGTGAGGAGAAAAATGTCGCGGGAGTGGGTGTAGTAATCGCGCATGAACGCCTCGGTCCGGCGCAACACGTCACGGTGGCGATAGCCGAACTCGTCGGCGATCTGCGGCTGGAGGCCGAGGTTGATGACGTCGCAAGCGCGGCCGGTGAGGTAGTGCAGCGAGGTGCGGACGCGGAGGATGAAATCGTAGGCGCGTTCGAGATCGCGTTGTTCAGCGCGTTCGAGAAAACCTTTCTGGCGGAGTTCGTCGAGTGTAAGTACACCGTACTTGAAGAACGCCACCCAGATCAGGTTCTGCAAATCGCGCAGGCCGCCGCAGCCATTCTTGACGTTCGGCTCCTGCATGTAAACGGAGTCGCCGTGTTTCTCGTGGCGGTCGCGTTGGTCTTCCATGCGGGCGGCGATGTATTCGTCCTCGTGGCCGCGAACGCAATGCTTGAGCAGTGCGGCGCGGAACTTCTGGTAGTACGCGGCGTCGCCGACGATGAGGCGCGACTCGATGAGCGAGGTCTTCGACTGCATGTCGGCGTTGGCCTGTTCGACTGCCTCGTCGATCGTGCGGGTGGAGTGGCCGACCTTGAAACCGATGTCCCAAAGCAGGTAGAGCGTTTTCTCGACGACTGCCGCCAAGTCGGCGCGGGCCGCTTTGTCGTGCAGGAACATCGCGTCAATGTCCGAGAACGGATTCAGTTCGCCCCGCCCGTAGCCGCCGATAGCAACAACCGACACCGAAACCGGTGGTTCCACCTGCGCGCTGGCAAAGACATGTCGCAACAGTGTGTCCAAAACCACAGCGCGCCCTTGCGCCACCTCGCGCCCGCCAGCGCCGCCGCGGTGTTCGATCAGCAGGCGGTGGGTCTCGACCTTGAGGAACTGCCGGTAGAGACGGACCACCTCGGCCCGTTTCGCACCGGGCTTGATTACGAGGCTCTTGTCGGCGTGCGCCTTCAGCTTCGCTTGGAACCAGTCCTGTCGCA
>Ga0114951_10004401_pt1 | contig 13768 bp, 9 predicted proteins | sample AM7aDNAmetaG_FD_88677 | JGI IMG/M metagenome (GOLD analysis project Ga0114951, IMG submission 88677) | Freshwater microbial communities from Finland to study Microbial Dark Matter (Phase II) - AM7a DNA metaG | ecosystem: Environmental > Aquatic > Freshwater > Lake | place: Finland: Lake Alinen...
CACTGTCCAAGATTTAATCTGTGCCATCTTGGACCGTATCTTCGCGCCGATCCGGTCTCCGCGCACAAGAGAATCAGCCGAAAGAATCAAGTTAAGCATTATTTACGGATAAGCTCTAAAGCCCTGCCCTTTCAAAACAGCGGCGCAATAAGAGTTTTTCCGCAGCATGTAAAGCCCTCGTGTATTTTGTGGCGTTTTCGGCACACTTCGACTTCGCTCAGTGCAGGCTTTAAGGCCGTGCCCTTTCAAAGCTACTTTACGTCTGCTAGAAAATTGCCTTATTGATCCGGCAAGAAAGCAAGGTCATCTTCTTCCCACCCATTCCGGCAAAATGCGCGGGAATGGATGGGGCACCCGAACGGTATTAAATTGCGGATCTATAAACGGCCATTTGCGTGAGACACAGCTCTACCGTGAGGCGCAGGAGGGATCGGCGGCAGCGGTCTTGCCATCGAGGAGGAAACAGGAAGCTCCGTTTACGCTGGTGAGGAAGGTGTGGACGCGGGCCGATTGGAGTTCGGTGAGTATTTCCTGGCGGGGATGGCCGTAACGATTGCGCAGGCCGCTGGAGATGACAGCCCACTGCGGCGCCACGCGGGCGAGGAACTCGGGATGAGTGGAGGTGACGCTGCCGTGATGGCCCACCTTGAGCAGCGTGCTCTGAAGCCCGGACTCGGCGAGCATCGCATCTTCGACGGGGCCCTCGGCATCGCCCTCCAAAAGCACGGAGGTAGCACCGAAGGCAAGGCGGAGCACCATCGAGTCGTTGTTGGCAGGCTCAAGGCCGGGCTGGTAGTTGGGCAATGGGGCGAGAACGCCGACGTGGGCGCTGCCAAAAGCGAAAGCATCGCCGGCACGGAGAGAGCGCAGGCGGACATGGAGGCCGGCAGCCTCATTCAGGAGCGCTTTGTAGGGTTCTGAAGGCGGGTTGTCGCCAACCCAAAGTTCGTCGGGATGGAAGTTGCGCAGGACGGCGGGCAGGCCGCCCATGTGATCAGAATGCGCGTGGCTGAGGGCAACGGCGTCGAGGTGGCGTATGCCGCGCGCCCAGAGAGCCGGGGAGACAACTTCTTCGCCAATATCGAAGTCCTGCGGCGCCTGGCGCGGTCCCCCGCCAAAGCCGCCGCCGTCAATGAGCAGCGTTTTTCCATCGGGGGTAATGAGCAGCATGGAGTCGCCCTGGCCCACGTCAATAGCTTCAGCGAGCATGGCATTGCGAGGGTGCTGGATGGGGCGAGGGTAGACGGCGGCCAGGGCAGCAGCAAACAGGGCGGTCCAGGCGAGACGCCGCTGCCAAGGGCCTCCGCGCGCAAGCACGATGGCTGCGCCAAGGAGTACGCAGAAGGCTGAAGACTGCGAAAGGAGGGGAGTGGGAATGCGGAAATCTCCAAAGGCCAGCGAACCGAAGAGATGGACCAGCCCGACGCCGGCATGAAGCACCAATGCGGCAACCATGGCGGGCCAAGCGGCAGCGGCGGGCCAGGCGACGAGCGCCAGCAGCGTGAGCAGAGCGGCGGGCATGAGGACGGTAAGCAAAGGCAGGATGAACAGATTGACCGGCAGCGCGAAGATGGTGATGCGATGAAAGTAGAGAGCCATGGGCAGGGTCATGGCCAGTTCGACAACCATAGACACGGCCAGCAACTCGACCAGGCGGAGCAGGAAGCGCACGGTCCAGGGGAAGATGCGCCAGGCGATTCTTCCGCTTAGAGCGGCCTGGAGGCGCTGGGCGGTCATGCGCATCATGACGCGGAACTGCGTGAGGCGGGGGGCGAGCTTTGCGTCCAGGGAGGTGAGGCGGAGGTCGCGGGTGGCGGTTAGATAGGGGTGGATGGTGCCCTGGAGCAGGGGCGCGGCGACTCCGGCGATGGCGACGACCGCAAGCAGGGTCATTTGCAGGCTGGATTCAAAGAGGCTGCGCGGGCTGGCGGCCAGCAGGCAGAGCGCGGCGAAACCGAGGGTGTTCATGGGGCTGCGCTCGCGATAGACGAGGCGGCCGAGAAGGTAGAGGGTCACCATCCAAAGGGAACGCTGCACGGGCGTGGCAAAGCCTGTGAAGACGGCATACGCGAAGCTGGCAACGATGGTGATGAATGTGGCTGGGAGGCGGGGCAGGCGCAGTCGACGGGTGACCCAGAAGATGCATCCGGCCACGATGGCGAGATGGAAGCCCGAGACGACGAGCATGTGAAAGGAGCCGGTGCGCTCGAAGCCGACGCGCAGCGAATGGGTGAGATAGGTTCGGTCTCCGGCTACCATGGCGGCGAGCATGGCGGCATCGTCCTGGGTAAGGCGAAGCGGGGCAGGATAGTGGCTCATGGCTGCAGGCAGGGCCAGCAGGCGCGTGGTGGAGGCGTGCTGCCAGCCGCTGATGCGGCAGGGGAGAAATGCGCCGGGAGACTGTCCTAGTGGTTCAATGCGGTCAATGGAAACGGTGGCAGTGGAGGTGATGCCCTGGTCGAGGAGGAAATCTTCGCGGCTCCACACGCCGGGATCGTGGTAGGTCTCGGGGCGCAGCAAGCGAACGATGGCGCGGACCCGCTGGCCGCAGTGAAGGGGTTGCGCCGTGGCGGCTGCCGGCCAGCGAACTGTGAGCCGCGCGCTGCCATCTGCCGGAAGTTGCTCGTCGTTTGTATCGGTGACCGCCTCGACGCTGGAAACGCGCAGGTCGATTCGCTGCGAAGGCATTTGGCCAGTGGGTTCGTCCACACTCTGCTCGGACTCAGGATGCACGGCGGCAACATCGACCACGGTTCCTTCGACGGTGCGGAGGAGGCCGTCAGAGAATGCGGCGAGGGCGGGCGCGGGAAGCGGATGCGGTTCCATGAGGGCGCACCAGGCCCCCAGCAGGCACCACAGGGCAGCCATGGGAAGCCAGATGATGCGCTGAGCGCGCAGAGCGGTCACGGCGCACAAGACGGCGACGAGCGCCAGCGCAACCAGCACTAAACTGGGACGGAGCCAGAGCCAACGGGCGATGACGATGCCCACGGCAAAGAGCCAGGCGGCGTGAAAGAGCGGCACGGCGCCAAGACCTGGGCCGGCTGCGGGCAGTCCGGAAATGGGGGGATCGGATTGCATTGCGCCTGAACTTAGCAAAGCTTCTATGGGGGCAAGCCTATCAGGACTGGCGCAGGAGGACCACCGTCTCAAGATGGAAGGTCTGCGGGAAGAGGTCGGCCAGGGTGACGGACTCGATGGAATAGCCCGTGGAGATGAGTGCGCGCAGGTCGCGCGCGAGGGTTGCGGGATCGCAGGAGACGTAAACCAGCGCGGGTGCGGCGATGGCGGCGAGGAGGGTGGTGATCTCGGCGCCGAGGCCGGTGCGCGGGGGATCGACAACGATCAGATCGGGGCGGTCCGAGTTGCGAGTGCGGCGCAGGAAATCGAGAGTTGTGGCGCGAACGGCTGAACCCGATGTGCCGCGCAGGTTTTCCGCGAGAGCCGAGGTGGCGGAAGGGGCGGATTCGACGGCGGCCACGCGGGCAAAGCTGGCGGTGAGCTTGCGGGCAAATAGGCCGACTCCGGCGAAGAGGTCCCAGGCAAGGACGCCGCTTCTGCCTGCGGTGACGCGGTCGACGAGCGCATCCACAAGCCAGCGATTGACCTGGAAGAAAGCGCCGTGGTCCACGCGATAGTCGAAGCCCGCGGCGGTGTATGCGAGCGAAGGAGCGCCCCATTGCGCGATGGTGCGCGCAGGCTGCCCGGCGCGGCCTTCGGAGACAAGTTCAGCTCCTTTGAGTGCGGGAAGTTGCTGTCGGAGCGCGCGGGCGAAATCGTCAAAGCCGGCCTTAGCGGAAGCGGCGATAAAGATGCTGGCGAGCAGCGCAGTTTCATCGGCGTTGCAGAAGAGTGAAATCTCGGTGGGTCGGAGCGCGGGAGCGGATTTGCGCAGGACTTCAGCCGTGGCCTGTGCGGCACTGAGCAAGAGGGGCGCGGCGATGGGGCACTCGGCGATCGGGATCACGGCGTGCGACTTTCGGCCACGATAACCGGGGTTTCCAGCAGCGTCAAAAGCGAGGCGGATTCGATTGCGATAGGCCCATGGCTGGGCCGAAAGGAGGGACATTTCTTCAGGCAGAGCAACGGCTCCGCGCAAAAAGGTTTCGCGCAGGATGGCTTGCTTGAATGCGAGTTGCGCTTGATAGTCCGCGTGCTGATAGTTGCATCCGCCACATACGCCAAAGTGCCGGCAGGCGGGCGTAATGCGCTGCGGCGCGGCAGTGACGATTTCTTCGGCTTCGGCGGTTGCGTAGCCACGCTTGTCCTCGGTAATGCGTATGCGCGCCTGCTCGCCCGGCAAGGTGAGCGGAACGAATACGGCCTTACCTTCAATGTGCGCAAGAAACGCTCCGCCATAGATGGGCTTTTCGATTTGCACGAGTTGAGGAGGGGCGGATTGGGGTGGAGTAGGCGTCATTGCTGGCTCATATAGAAGAGGCTGAGGCGCGGCAGGCTGTAGTGAACAAGCAACTGCTTCTGCGTGAATTGGCGTTCGACCTGGCGCAGTTGCACAGCGCCCATGCGGCTGCGGTAGGGCGCGAGTTCGCGGGCCGCGTGCTCTTTGAGGCCGACGAGCAAGTCTTCAGGCGCGGCAGCGGTGAGGGCGGCAAACAGCTTTTCTTCAAGCACAGTGAGCGAACGCTCGAGCGCTTCGAGATCGACGTGCGCGGTATTTTCCGCAGTGGTGGAGCGGACTTCAGCGGCGAGCGCTCGGAGGCGGGCAGCGGTCGCGGCGCAGGCTTCGGGCGCAACCTCGGCAGCGTCGAGGGCTGTGGCGGCTGCTTCAAGATGGGCGGCGACGCGCTCGTGCTCGAAGCCGGAGTCGGCTGGCGTTGTTGATGCGGTGCCGGCAGAGGCTTCGTTCAGCTCGACGGCGGCATCCATGACCGCTTGCGCGCACCATGCCAGGCCGTTGATTCGTCTAACGCGTCCGCGCTTCTGGCGGGCTTCGTACTTGTCGAAGGCAGCGTCAATGCCGCGCAGCGCTGCTTCGAGCGGAATGCCGGCTTCACGCCAGGTTTCGATCAAGGCCCAGTCGAGGGTGGAGAGCAACAGCAACGCGCCGCGCCGCTGCTGGAATCGCTCCTCGATCTCGGTGAAGTAGTTGTAATAGTTGAGCACGTGCGCCTCAGTGCGCCCTGGTGCGTGGGCGGGTAGTGCGATTGCGCTCGAACAGGATACGGAGGCCGTCGATGGTGAGCCACTCGTCGATGTCTTTGATGTAGCGCGAATCCTCGGAGATCATGCGGGCAAGACCGCCGGTGGCGACGATATGCGGCTGGGTGCCGAGTTCGGCGATGATGCGATCGAGGATGCCGTCGACGAGGCCGATGTATCCGAAGTAGAGGCCGCTCTGCAGATGCCCCACAGTATTGGTGCCGATGACCTTGGCTGGGCGCTTGATGTCTACGCGGCTGAGCCGCGCGGCGCGCGAGAAGAGCGCATCCGCGCTGAGTCCGAGGCCGGGAGCAATGGCTCCGCCCATGTACTCGCCCTTCGCGGAGATGACTTCGAACTTGGTTGCGGTGCCGAAATCGACCACAATGCACGGGCCGCCGAAACGCTCGAAGGCAGCGATGGAATCCGCCAGCCGGTCCGCGCCCAGTTCAGTGGGGTTGTCGATCAGCATGGGCATGCCGGTCTTGATGCCGGGCTCGACGAACATCGGCTCGACGTGAAAGTAGTCTTCGCAAACCTGGCGGAGGGTGGAGTCAACCGGCGGCACAACGGACGCAATGATGATGTGGGTTACCTGGCTGGGCGCCATGCCGTGCATCTCGAAGAGGTTGACGAAGAAGACGCCGTACTCATCGACAGTCTGGGTGCGGTGGGTGGTGACGCGCCAGTGCGCGGCCAGCTCGGGCCTTTCACCAGGGGTGCGATTAACATCCGTGGTGGGGGACACCGGTGTTTCACCGTCGAGGCGATAGAGGCCCAAAACCGTGTTTGTATTGCCGACATCGAGAGCTAGCAGCATGGCTTCCTCAGTCTACGTCTCTCCGTTTGGTTTGGCGGCGCGGATGCCGCCGGTTTGCACAGTGACGAGTCCGGCGGCAGTGCGTACGAGCAGGAATCCGTACTTGTCCAATCCGACCGTGACGCCGGTGCAGGCTTGGGGTCCGTGCACTTCAACGCTTCGACCGCTGACCCAGGTAGAGGCTTGTTCGATACGCGAGGGGATCGTCATTTCCGCGGCCTGATCGAGCAGCGCGAGCGTCTCCCGCTCCAGCGATTTTAGCAGGGCGACGAGCAAAGCCTGGCGGGTGATGAGACGCCCGGCTTCCAGATCGAGCGAGGTTGCGGGGGTGGAGAGGCCGGGCGCAAAGCTGCGCTGGTGGACGTTGATGCCGATGCCGGCCACTGCAAAAGCAACCGCGCCCGATTCAATTTTCGATTCAACGAGGATGCCGCCGGCCTTGCGCGGGCCGATGAGCAGATCGTTGGGCCAGCGCAGATCGACAGTGAGCGCGGCAACTGCGCGGATTGCATCGGCAGCGGCGAGCCCGGCGGCAAGCGGCAAGAGCGGCAGGCGAGCGGCGGGCATCTGCGGGCGGAGCAGGACACTGACGTAAAGCCCTTCGCCCGCAGCCGATTGCCACGCATGATCGCCGCGCCCGCGCCCGGCCAACTGCTCGTCGGCAAAGTAGACGGAGCCGTGGGGCGCGCCGTTGCGGGCGGCGTCGAGCGCGTCTGAGTTGGTGGAATCGGTGAGCGGAGAAAAGTGGAGCTTGCCGGAGAAGGTGGAGCCTGCGAGTGCGGCATCGAGGGCGGCAAGGTCAAACACGGCCGGGCTCACTCCGCGGAGATGCTCATGGAGATGTCTGCGGCTTTGGCGGAGTGGGTGAGCGCACCTACGCTGATGAAGTCCACGCCGGTTTCGGCATAGGTGCGGATGTTCTCAAGCACGATGCCTCCGGAGGCTTCGGTGGGAATCCAGCGGCCAGCCTCACCTTCCGCTTCCTTTTTGATGCGGTCGATGGAGCGCTTCACTTCCTTGGGCGACATGTTGTCAAGCAGCACGGCTTCAGCGCCATAGGTGAGGGCATCTTCGAGTTCCTGAGGGGTGCGCACTTCGACTTGCACGCGCTGGCCCTTTTTGCGCAGCTCGAGCGCGCGCGGCAACACCAGAGGGATGCCGCCGCCGAGCGAGATGTGGTTGTTCTTGATGAGGATGCCGGAGGCCAGATCGATGCGGTGATTGGTTCCTCCGCCGCAGAGGACCGCGTATTTTTCCAGAACCCTGAGGCCGGGGACGGTTTTGCGGGTGTCGAGCACGTGGGCGTGGGTTCCCTGGATGGCGTCAGAGTATTGGCGGGTGAGCGTGGCAATGCCGCTGAGGTGCTGCAGCAGGTTGAGGATGACGCGTTCGCAACTGAGCAGCGCGCGGGCGTTATGGCGGATGATGGCCAGCGCCTGGCCGGAGTGAGCGCGGACGCCGTCAAAGATCTCCGCATTGCTGACCACTTCAAAGCGAGTATGTGCGGGGGGGCGGGGGTCGAGACGGGCGAAGATTTCAAAAAAGCGCGGGATGGCGCCGAGGCCTGCCACAACCAACTCCTGGCGGGCCACGATGGAGGCGGTTGCGCGCAGGTTGGGATCGATGGTGAGGTTGGTCGTGGAGTCGGCCACGGCCTGATCTTCGACCAGGGCCTGCTCCAGCAATGCGTCAATGCGGCTGCTCTTCCAGTCCATGGTTTCCTTCGGAAACAGTTCTCAGTTCTCAGGGGTCAGTTCGCAGTTGTCAGTTTTCGGCTCGCGCCGGTTATTCTTTCGGCAATGCAGCCAGAGCCGCCTGTGCTTTTTCCAGCAGCGAGCGGGTTTCGGCTTCCTGCTTCTTCAATCCTTCGACTACATGGGCCGGGGCTTTGGCCAGGAAGCCTTCGTTGCCCAACTGGCGTTCTGCGGCGGCTAGACCTTTTTCAAACTTCGCGATGTCCTTTGTCAAACGGTCGCGCTCGGCGGGGACGTCGATGGTGCGTTCGTAAACGACGGCGACATCGAAGCTGGGCGTCGAGTGCTTGGCCAGGCCTGCAGTGATCTGCTCTACGAAGCGCAGTTCAGAAACGCGGGCGAGCTTCTCAACCATTGCGCTGTTTGCTTCAATCACACCACGCATTGAACTGGCAGTGAGAACTTCAACGGGAGTGACAGCTTTTTCTTCGACGCCGATCTCTTTGCGCAAGCCGCGGACTTCGACGATGAAACTCTGGAGATCGGCCATGATGGCGATTGCGGCAGGGTCGAGAGCGGCCTCGCCGGCCTGCGGATAGGTGGTGAGAGCGATCGACTTCGCCGGCGGATTGCCGTCGTAGAGGGCGTGCCAGATCTCCTCGGTGATGAACGGCATGAAGGGAGAAAGGAGACGCAGGAAGGCCTCAAACACCGAAACAAGTGTGGTGAGCGCCGCGCGCCGGCTTTCGTGCTTACTGGTTTGATCGGCGGGGGATTCGCCAGCCGGGCCATCCATCGGGAAATCCAGGCGGAGCTTGACGATCTCAAGATACCAGTCGCAGAAACTGCCCCAGAAGAACTGATAGATGGTGTTGGCCGCGTCGTCGTAACGATAGCTTTCAAGCGACTGATTGACTTTGGCGGCGGTGGCATGAAACTCGGCGACGATCCAGCGGGCTTCAAGCGGCGCATCGGCAGCAGCTGAAGGCATTTTGCCCAGAGACGCGGGGTCGACGGTGATGCCGATTTCGGCGGCGCGGTCCACGTTCATGAACAGGAAGCGGGCGGCGTTCCAGATCTTGTTGGCGAAGGCGCGGTAGCCCTCAGTGCGGGCGACGTTGAAGGCGATATCGGTTCCGGGCGAGGCCATGGAGGCGAGGGTAAAGCGCACCGCATCGGTCCCGAACTGCTTGACGATCTCTATGGGATCGATAACGTTGCCTTTGGTCTTGGACATCTTTTCGCGGTTGGCGTCGCGGACCAGGGCGTGAATGTAAACCTCTTTGAACGGGACCGAATCCGCAAGGGAACGCTTGGAACCGTCGGGCATGGGCACGTCGGCGGCGAACCAGCAGCCCAGCATGATCATGCGGGCTACCCAGAAGAAGAGAATATCGAAGCCGGTGACGAGCAGGCTGGTTGGATAGAAGGCGTCGAAGTCGGCATAGTCTCCCACCCTTTCCGCTGAGGAACGCGGAAAGGATGGGGCACCCGGGCTTTCTTTCGCGCCGAAACTGGGCCAGCCGAAGACGGAAACGGGCAGCAGGCCGGAGGAGAACCAGGTGTCGAGCACGTCGGTCTCCTGCGTAATCTGTTCCGAGCCGCAGTGGGCGCAGGCGGTTGGATCGACGCGGGCGACGGTGATCTTGTGGCAGGCGGAACAGTGCCAGGCGGGGATGCGATGTCCCCACCAGAGTTGCCGCGAGATGCACCAGTCGTGGATATTCTCCATCCAGTTGGAGTAAGTCTTCTCGTACTGCTCGGGGGTGAAGCGGATAGCGCCGGACTTGACGGCTTCAATGGCCTTGTCGGCGAGCGGCTGGATCTTGACGAACCACTGCGTACTGAGGCGCGGCTCGACTACGGTTTTGCAGCGGTCGCAGTGGCCCACGTTGTTGGTGTAGTCCTTGATGGCAGCCAGGAGTTCTTGCGCTTCAAGGTCGGCGACGATGCGCTTGCGGGCCACGTAGCGGTCGAGGCCGGCGTAGACGCCGCCTTCGGCGTTGATGTGGCCCTGGTCGTCCATCACATTGATCGATGGCAGATGGTGACGCTGGCCCATGGCGAAGTCGTTGGGGTCGTGAGCCGGGGTCACCTTGACCGCGCCGGTGCCGAAGTCGAGGCTGACCCACTCGTCGAGGATGACGGGGATTTCGCGGTTGACGAGGGGCAGGCGCAGCTTTTTGCCGTGGAGATGCAGATAGCGCTCGTCCTGGGGATGGACGGCTACGGCTACGTCGCCAAGCATGGTTTCGGGGCGGGTAGTGGCAACCGTCAGGAACTCGCCTGTATCTTTGCCGTCCTCGCCGATGACCGGGTAACGGATTTCCCACAGGTGGCCCTTGTGCTCGTCGTAGACCACTTCAAGATCGCTGATGGCAGTCTGGCAGCGCGGGCACCAGTTGACGATGTAGGCACCGCGATAGATAAGCCCCTGCTCGTGAAGCCGGACGAAGGCTTCGCGCACGGCGATGGAGAGATTTTCGTCCATCGTGAAGTACTCGCGCTGCCAGTCGACCGAGGCGCCGAGGCGCTTCATCTGGTCGAGGATGGCTCCGCCGTAGTGGCGCTTCCACTCCCAAACGCGCTCGACGAAGGCTTCGCGGCCAAGCTGCTGACGGCTGGAGCCCTCGGCTGTGAGCTGACGCTCGACCATCATCTGCGTGGCGATGCCGGCGTGATCGGTGCCGGGGAGCCACAGCGCACGGCGCCCTGACATACGCCGCCAGCGGGTGAGGATGTCCATCTCCGCCTGGTTGAGCATGTGGCCCATGTGGAGGCGGCCGGTGACGTTGGGCGGGGGCAGCAGGATGGTGAAAGCGTCGTCCTGTTGCGCGGCGGCTGAACTGGTCTCTGCTCCGGCGGGCGGCGCGTACTGGGCGAAGAGGTTTTCGCGCACCCAGTATTCTGCCCAGTGGTCTTCAAGGTCGGTGGGGTCGTAAGCTTTTGGCAGGTCGTGAGGCATGAGTTTTTTGAGGGGGTCCCGAGGGTCTGACCCTCTTGAATGGAGGGTTTCGAGCGAGGAGACCACCCCTCACTTTAGCAGATGAGGGGCAATGAGCATGGCGCGGCGACCAGGGGTAAGCTGCATTTCTCGCCGGTGGCGCTAGAGGCATGAGTATCAGGACTGTCGAAGGCTCCGAGGGCCGGGAGGCCGGCGCTGCAATTCTCGGCCGTCTGCGAGAAATGCATGTTAAGCGCATGCATGGCAAAGGTAAAGGCCGCACCCGATGGGGATGCGGCCTTTTTCTCTTGAGACGTTGCGTGTCCTAGAACGGGTTGATCTTGCCGAGGCCCTTCTTCTTTTTCTTCTTGCTTGAGGACTCGTCGCTTAGATCTGCCTTGGGGGCCTTCTTCTTTTTGCCGGTTGCCATGTCCGGCGCTGAAGGCGTTGTACCAGGCTTGATTTCATTGACCTGCAAGGGAGCTTCGACGGGCTTTTCGGCCGAAGGGACAACGGAATTTGCGGGTCCAACCGGCTTGATGACTGCGTTCGGGTCAGTTGCAGGCGCGCTGACGATGGAAACGCCTACGCCTGTTCCACCCTCGGGTGGGGCCATCTGGAGCGGAGCCTGCGAGGGCTGATCGCTGCGGGGGGGCTCGTTGGGTCCGGTGGGCGTGACCACTGCGGGTACTGCCGGCTTGCCGGCGTTGATGACAGACTGGAAGAGGGCGATATTTTCCTTGGTGACATCCGGCGCAAGAGTGCGCTTGGGGTCGTCGAGGCTTGGCTCGCCAACGTGCACCGCTTCGACGACGGTGGGTCCGCGTTTGATGAGGCCAAGGGTCTTATCGGTAAAGTGCAAGGCCTGGCGGCTGCGTTCCTCGGCGTCGCTCTCAGCAATGGCCGCCTGGGTGGGCTCAGGAACGGGGCGGTTCATAGCCACGAGCCGGTCGCGTGCATCTTCCACGTGCGGGGCCATCGGGTAGCGGGTAATGACCTTGGCGTATGCGGCGGCAGCGCGGTCCTGATACACAGAGGCCAGCCGCTCGCGGATGGAGCCCGGCAGGTTAGGCGCGAGCTGCACATTGCGGGCCTCGCCGGCGTAGGCATCGCCGATGCCGATCAGCGCCTGGTCGCTCTTGGAGTAAAGCGGGAAGGTTTCCACCACAGTTGCAAGCCGGGCGATGGATGCGTTGTAGTTTTCGCGGCTGCCGTAGTAGAGGCCAATCTGGGTTTCGCGCTCGGCGAGAACTTCCTGCACATCGCGCAGTTTCTGCTTGGCGCGGGGCACAAGTGCCGAGTCAGGGAACATGTTGATCATGTCCCGATAGTGCTTTTCAGCGTTCTGGGCGTTGGTGTAGTCGCGGTCAGGCTTCTCCATCTGCTGGTAGTAGATGTCGGCCACCTTCATCTTTGCCTCGGCCGCTTCAGGGGCCTCGGGGAAGAAGGTGATGAAGTCCTGATATTCGGCCTCGGCCTGGGTGAGGGCCGCGGTGCCTCCCTCCTTGAACCAGCTATCGCCCACCGACAACTTGGCGCGCATCCGGTATTCGGAATCGGGATAGGTATTGAGCAGCGTCTGCAGGTCAAGGCGGGCCACGTCGAAACGGCCCTTCTTCAAGGCGATCATGGCCTTGTCGTAGAGTTCCTTGTCAGGCTGCTTGGACTGGACATTGCGCAGTGGATTGGCGCTCAGGTCCTGATTCTTCTTATGCTTGGGCTTCTTTTCCCGGGCCTGGGCGGAAACTCCGCCGAAAACCAGGACCACCAGAGCCACCGCGGCAAACTTCTTGAACAACCGGTTCATACCACCTCATTGCAGTGGCGGCCCGTCGACTGGCCCCCCACTGTTCGTGCCTATTCCAAAGAATTTTACTCTTTCAGCCAGACTACTCGCCTGCGGCCAAATGGGCCGCTGCCAGCAGAGAGCGTGCATCCTGTTCCGGTCGCCCAGCGCCGAAAACGGCGTTGCCGGCGACGAGCAGGTCCGCTCCTGCTTGGACGACCTGGGCTATCGTATCGTGAGCCACACCGCCGTCCACCTCGATTCTAAATGCCAAGCCCAGTTCCTGGCGCAATTCGGCGAGGCGGCGGATTTTATTCAGAGAAAAAGGGATGAATTGCTGCCCGCCGAAGCCCGGATTGACGCTCATGATGAGCACATGGTGGACCATGGGCAAAATGTCCAGGATCAGATCAACCCTGGTGGCCGGATTCAGAACTACCCCCGGCTTCATGCCATGGTGGGCAATCAGCTCCAAAGAGCGATGCAGGTGGGGGCAGGTCTCGTAGTGGACGCTCACCCAGTTGGCGCCGGCGTCGGCAAACACGGGGATGAAGTCGTTGGGGTTTGCGATCATCAGGTGGCAGTCCAGCGGCAGGCTGGTAACCTTGCGCAGGCTTTTGACCACGGGCGGTCCGAGGGTGATATTCGGCACAAAATGGCCGTCCATCACGTCCACATGGATGACCGTGCCTCCGCCACGTTCGGCCGCGGCAACTTCATCCGCGAGGCGGGCAAAATCCGAAGACAGAATGGATGGAAGCAGCTCAACCATAGGCTTTTTAAGGGCAACTCCTTGCCCGACAAGTGTATCAGCCGCCCTGATTCCTCAGTGCGGATTTCCGGAACTGGGCGAGGCTAGGGACCGGAGCCTCAAGCTTTGCCAGCAGGATGCGACCGCGCGCGCGCATGGCGGGAGTTCCGGATCGGGCCAGAATCCGCAGAAGATCGAGAATCTCAGGCAGCAGGGAAGGGTCGTGACGGGTCAACTCGGCGAGCCCTTGCATGGCGCAGGTCTTCACGATGGAGCTTTTGTCGTCAAGATAAGTTCGCAGGGTCGCGGCGGCACGGCGGCATTCCGGGGGAGTGAGTTGCAGGCGGGGCACGATCAAAGCCAGATTCCAGCGCAGCTTGTTCTGCCCGGCTTCCGCCAGCAGTCCGAGCAGGGAGTCTTTCCAGGGCGCAGCCAGGGTTGGCCGATGATAGGAGGCTCTTTCAAGGGCGTCGGCGGCGCGGTTGGCGATGCCGGGATCCTCGTCCCAGAGGCACTCGATGAGTTGGGATGCCTTTTTGGGCTGCGTGAGGACGAGAGCGGCCACCTCGCACGCCCTGCCAACGGCGAGGCGCGGACCGGGAGAAAGGACGGC
>Ga0114951_10004402_pt1 | contig 13768 bp, 12 predicted proteins | sample AM7aDNAmetaG_FD_88677 | JGI IMG/M metagenome (GOLD analysis project Ga0114951, IMG submission 88677) | Freshwater microbial communities from Finland to study Microbial Dark Matter (Phase II) - AM7a DNA metaG | ecosystem: Environmental > Aquatic > Freshwater > Lake | place: Finland: Lake Alinen...
CCTTCTCCTCTGGGATTTTTAATTCCCGCCTTCCAGGGTTTCCCGTTATAAAGTCCTATTGCGTAAAGATCCCCGCCTAAATCCACCATTGCGCTTCTTACGCCGGATTTCTTTAAAGATTTCATTGCCTCGCCGACTGCATACGCCTTTGCGCCGGCTCCCAGGTCAATTTCCGCTGAAGAACGAAGCTTGATCAGTTTACCGTTTTTCAACTCTATGCTTCCCGGCCCAATCATCTTTTGCGCAGCGGCAATCGCTTCTTTGGAAGGTATCATCGGGACTTTGGGAATTTCTCCGTAAAACCCCCAGAGTTTCACGAGCGGCGTGACGGTAATGTCAAAAGCTCCGCCGCTCTGTTGATTCATATCAAGGCATCTTTTTACAAGTCCAAGCGTTTCAGGGTCTGTTATCGGCGTGCCGTTCTTATTAAACTCATATACCGGGCTGCCCGGCCTGAAAGCGCTGAACTTCTTGTCAAGTTCTTCGACCCTGTCCAACGCAAGGTCAAGCGCCGCCGTGATTTTCTGATCCCCTTTGACGGGAGCCAGGACTGAACAATAGGTATCCATAAGATAACGCGTTCGTTTTGTCAACTCACCATCAGGGCCGGCAGACGCGAATAAAGGTATAGCCGCGCAAATAATCGCTATGTTAAGCAACCTTACCGCAAATTTCATCTCAGCCTCTTTGGGGCGGCCGGATTCACCGGCCGCCCGCCTCAAAAAACTTAGAAAGTGGTTCTCCAGCCAAGCACCAGCCGGTTATAGTTCAGCTCAGCAGTGCTGTAAGCCGAGCTTGGCAAAAGGCTTATGCTTGAATTCTCTACATTTATCACCTGCAGGTAAATAATGGAATCAGGGGTTACGTAGAAATTCAAAATAGGGGAAATTTCAGTGTAGGTTTCATATGCAAAAGATTGTTTATTCGCTGCCGCAGTAGCTCCTCCGCCAATTACCGCTGCAGACTTGGGTAAACTGCTGAAATCCTGATCGTAGTGCGCGTATACCATTAAGAACCTGACCCAGGGCAATATCTTGTAACCAGCTTTTAAATAATATGAATGGGGAGTAAGGTTTCTCGTGACCTGAGTTGCGTCATTGATATCCGTATTGGCATACATTTTTACATTCGACCAGATGCCCCCCATATATTCCGTCCTGAATGTAAACTGATCATAATTGAACGCTACTCCGGCAGAATACCTGTATATGGGATTATTGCCTGTTGCGTCCATGGTAGTGAAATAGGAGCCCATAAATTTGAACGGTCCGATTTCCGGAGTAATGTGCGCGAGCACTCCCCTGGAATTTGTGTTGCTGACGAGCATGTTCATGCCGCCGCCCAGTATATACAAATATGACGGCAGAGAAACAGGCCCGAGCTCGAAATTCTTATAAAATTCGAGTCCGGTATCGTCTAACGTTCCATAATAACCTCCGCATACCGCATAGTTCCCGAAAAATTCATCCTCGTACCAAAGCATATTTCCGTAATCCTCTGTAAAGAGTGTGCGCAATGAACCCGCCGTGAGTTCGACAGCTTCAGGCAGCTTAACGGTAATCTGCGCTTTAAGCAATCCGAGACTGAGCGTCGGGCTCGTTGACGGATTTGGAAATGCCGTTCCAAGTTTAGGGGTTGCTCCTCCGCTTACCGATATTTCAGGGTCTATTTCCAGGGAAACATTTTCCGAGAGTTCCTTATTAATAAACAGGTAAAAACTGGTCATTCCGGAAAGGGCTCTTTCGCTTGCAGCAGCACCGCTGCTGACTCCTTCGGATTTGTCGTAAAGGTAAAACTTGAAGTTTCCGCCTACCGTGCCTCCGCTGTTTCCGGAGTTTGAGGAAGCCTTTACCTCAGGCGTTGCCGCCGCGGGCGCAGTTTTCACATCAGTATTTACCGCTGACGTCTCTGTTTTTGCCGGCGAGACATGGTCCTCCGCATAAGCCGATGCGAATGACGCAACAACTGCAGCGCAGAGAATAAAGATTAATTTATTGTTCTTCATCCGTCCTCCTTGTTCTACTTTAAGTCTTTGGAATAATTTACGGATTACCTAATCCTCCTTTATCGCGCCCGCTCCGTCTCCGCATAGAGCAAAGCTACGAGATTTATCGCAACTGGCAAAGCTTTCTTGAAAATTGTCTTATCGAATTTGTGTTGTTTGAGATAAAGTCTTGATCTTTCCCAAAACACCGGTATGTTCTCCCAGGCAATCAGCACAATTCCGGAAAGCCGCTCGCTGATAATTTTTCTGAGACTCCCTGCAATTTCTATTGCCGGAGTTGAAGCGGAAAGCAGCGCGGTTGTCATCATCAAGAGGATCAATCTAGATGCAAAGAGCGCGCCTGTCAGAAGCCCGGTTCGCGTAACTTTTATAAACCAAAAAGAAAATATGTCCGCTCCGCCCTGGCTGAAAAGCGCGGGAATTGCCAAAGAGAAAAGAAGAAAGACGCGCAGTCTTTTCACTCCAGAGAGTATCTTTGAGACCGGCGCCTTAAGCGTTGCTGCAGCCGCCAGTATCAGGACGAAGACCAGGGCATAAAGCATAAGGTCGCTCAGCAGCAGTACAATAACGCATAGCAGCAGCGCTATTATTAGCTTAGGCATTGCGGCCTTTGAGAATTCAGCAGGGCGTCTTATTTCTTGCGGACCGACAGCTTGAGGAAGCAAATCAGTTATCCCGCCGCTTTTTATCCTTGCAAAAACATTCATTGCAATGACTCCGGTGAGCCAGCCCATGACCACGGCGCTCGCCCCTAGCCAGGGCATAAGCACGAAGACTCCGGGATGGCGTATTAGCAGAAAGTATACTACAAGCAATTGGGTAAGAACATGGGCTACAGAACCAAATACGCTTGTGCTGATGAAACCCAGGTATTTGAATGTGAGGCCCATAAGCAACGTGCTTGTGAGGGCTCCTGACAGACTCATAACAAAGGCAGGCGAAAGAAAAGTTCCCAGGAAAAGAGAGCTCACCACAGTTCTGAGTATCGCGACTTCAAGGGCAGGAATGAAACCCATGTCAGCGAGGACAATCAGAGTTATTATGTTGGCGAGCCCTAATTTTACGCCCGGAATGGGGCTCGGTATCAAGAACTCGGCAGCCTGCAGCACAGAAGCACAGGAGACAAGGAGGGCTATTTTCTGTATCTTCTTCTCTTTATGCATTTAGTAGCTCATTGCGACGATATCGTCGTCGCCCGTCTTACCGGACACTTCAACCAATACTTTGTTTGCCACGCAGACTATAGATTCACCCGGGGATGATATGCGGCCAAAAGCCACGCAGAGTCCTTTGGGGCAGTCAGAACGCAATACCCTAACCTTGCCGTTCTTTACCTCAATATCCATATTTCCCGCCGTTACCAGCCTGTCGGCGTCAAGAGGCCCTTCCGCCACAAGTTTGTTGTCTTTAAATACTTTGAAAACTTTTGGTCCGCTCGTATCCCGGTGCAGGTACCAGTAGGGAACGGCAAAAACCAAAATAAGCATAATTATTGAAAAGGCAAGATCAAAAGGCCTTATTTTAAGCTTTAACTCAGCCAAGTTTCCTCCTGCGTATACATTATTCAAGCAAGAAACGTGCCAAGACTGTTTCATTGGAAAATAATGGTTTTGAACGAATGAAATATGAGCAGGCATTACGAAAAAGTAATGTTTGCGAAGAAGGTAATGAATAAGTGGCACTTTAAATGTTAGAAGAGAGATTACGCGAGCAGTGTTAAGGCGCAGGTTTTGGAAACAATCCCCGGTGTTTAAATCAGTCTATTCCGTATTCTTTCGATTTCTCCCAGAGAGTCTTGGCTGAAATTCCGAGAATTTCTGCCGCTTTCTTTTTTACGCCGCCGGAGTGTTCCAACGACAGCAGAATGTGTTCTTTCTCTGCCTTCCTTACGACAGAATCAAGGCTGGATTCCTTCCAGAAGTTCTTTTCCAGGAAGTAGGTCGGGAGTTCTGAAGTTTTTATCTCTTTGTTTGCGGCAAGACTAACGAGGCGTTCTATAAGGTTCTCGAGCTCGCGAATATTTCCGGGCCAGTAATAACGCCCCATTGCCTGCAGCACAGCCGGTTCAAGCTCTGTTTCTTTCTTGGTAGAGTTATTGAACTTCCTGAGAAAATGCGCCGCCAGAGCAGGAATATCTTCGCTCCGTTCCCTGAGCGGCGGCAGATTAATCTGTACCACATTTAATCTGTAATATAAATCTTCTCTGAAGGAACCTTCTTTAATTCTTTCCCTCAGGTCGGCTTTCGTGGCGGAAATAATGCGTACATCGGTTTTTATGGTTTCAGTTCCGCCCACTCTTTCAAATTCCCTTTGCTGAATGACCCTGAGCAGTTTAACCTGGGCCGAGAGCTTCATGTCGTCAATGTCGTCAAGAAATATTGTTCCACCGTCGGCGAGCTCAAATCTTCCTATTTTTTTTCTGATGGCATCCGTAAAAGCGCCTTTCTCGTGTCCAAAAAGTTCGCTTTCAAGCAAAGCTTCGGGCAGGGCGCTGCAGTTGATCTTTATTAGAGGCCCGTCTTTTCTCGGGCTGAGTTTATGTATGGCTTCCGCTGCCAGTTCCTTTCCGGTGCCGTTCTCGCCCTGAACAAGGACCGTGGTATTGTACTGCGCGACTGATTCAATGAGCCTGAAAACATTTTCCATGACCCGGCTCTTGCCTATTATATTGACAAGCGAGCCGGACGGGCCCAGCCTGTTTTTTAGAATCATATTCTCTTTTTTGAGGGACTGCAGTTCAAGCCCGTTTCTTATGAGGAGCAGCATTTCTTCGACCAGGAAAGGTTTGGTCAGATAATCGAAAGCCCCGAGTTTCATAGCCTGGACGGCGGTTTCAACCGTGCCATAACCCGTCATAATTATGCAGACTGTTTCAGGAGAGGCTTCTTTAATGCGTTTCAGCACAGAAATACCGTCAAGCTTAGGCAGTTTCAAGTCCAGGATGACCAGCTCGAAATCGTTTTTTTTGAATTTTTCCACACCTTCTATGCCGTCTACAGCCGGAGTTGTCGAAAACCCCGCCCGCCCAAGATTGTCCTCAAGCATATTGAGCATAAGGTCGTCGTCTTCAATTAGAAGTATCCGCGGACCGGTTTCTGTCATTTAAGCTCCTTGTATACCGGCAAGGTTATGCTGACTGCTGCACCGCCTTCCGGAGTGTTGTTAATGTCGAGCGTGCCTCTAAGCACTTGTATAATATTATAGCTGATAAACAACCCGAGGCCTGTTCCTTCGCCTACTTCTTTTGTAGTAAAGAATGGTGTGAAGAGTTTTTCTTTTTGCTCAGGAGTTATGCCCGCTCCGCTGTCTTTGAAAATTATGGAGATTACGTCGCCGTTTGCAAGAGTCGAGATTACAGTTTCTTTCCTTTTGGTTTTCTCCATTGCGTCAGCCGCATTCTTTAAAATATTATTGAAGACCTGGCTAAGCTGGGACGGGTCGGCGTATGTCTTCGGCAGATCAGGCGCGAGTTCCAGAGTGATTTTTACTGACTTTTCTTTAAGCCTGAACCTGTTGAAATCGGCCAATTCCAGGAGCAATTTGTTTATGTCCACAGGTTCAAGATTTTGGCGTCCGGAGTAGCTGAGGATTTGTTTGACTACATTATCTATCCTGAACAGGCCTTTTAAGCTTTGTTCCAGATAATTTCGCGCGTCAGTTTTAAGTTCCGGATCAGAAAGCGCCGTGCGAATATAATTGATAACAGCTCCGAGCGGGTTGTTTATCTCGTGCGCGATGCCGGCAGAGAACCTGCTGAGCGCGGCGACCTTTGCCGCCTGCGAGAGCCGCGATTCCGCCTCTTTAAGTTCTGCCGTCCTGTTCCTGACTGTCACGCCTATTTCCCTGTTCTTTTTATCCAGTTCCTTTAACAGATAAACGCTCGTAGTCTTAAATTCCGATAATTTCTTCTGGGCCTCGGTTAGTTCCTCTTTTTCTTTCAGGAGTTTTTCGGTAACAGATTTGAATTGCGCGGACATGACCTCGAGTGTTTGAAAGCAGTCAGCGGGATTATAATTAGCTTTGAACACTCTGCAGTCAACGCAGGCAGACATCTTTTCTATGCAGTCGCCGCTTATCGTGTCATTGCACAAAGTTCCGCCGACCAGCCAGCATTTCTTTTCTGAATTTTCGCGCGCAGGGCATTCTTTCAGCCCGCATTCCAGTATTTCCCAGCAATTGTTTTTCATTTAAAACTCGAGCACCGTGGGCGCTTCATCGTTTAGAGCCTCGCTATAAACACGGAAACGCAGCAGCGTGGGGGAAAGTTTGAGGAAAACGAAATGTTCCGCAGTCAGCCCTGCCTCGAGGGCCACATCGGCAAATGGATTTCTTCCTTTTAATGCTTGCAGAGCGCGTCCTTGCTCTTGCTCGGAATCAATAACGCTCACATAACCATTTAGCTCGCATTCCCAGGAAAGATCGAATGGAGTTTCGAGGCTGTGCACCAGTACGCTCACCTTGCCGGCATCCGAGAGGTGCGACAGTTTGGGGCTGTCTTTTAGAGTCATCAGGTAACACTCAAACTTTTCTGAAATTCCATAATACATAATACGAAGGCGTATCTGCCCGCCTTTGTTATCATTCGTCGCGATAACTGCGACCTGGCTTTCCTTCAGACGTTTTATTATCACATCCTTGGAATACTGCATTGTGAACCCTCCCTGCATGACTAACTATATCTTATATCAATAAAGAACGCTGTTCAAGGAGTAAGCGGGTATTAATTGACATATTAACGAAAAGGAAGGTAACTGGGAGAAAGAAAATACAAATAGGCCTCAATTTGAATGAGACGGAACGGCTAAGGTACCTGCAGAAAATCTACTTCATCAGAGGATCTCTTTTGGCTTCCTCAACTATTTCATCGATTGCCTTGACCTGTTCCCGGCTTAGCGGAGATTCTGCTTCCACGGCGAGAAGCTCCTCGGCCTTGGCTGCCGCGAGCTTTTCGAATCTGCGGCTATCCAGCGAATCACCCGTACCCCACGAAAGAGCGTCAAAAAAAGGCGAGAGCAGCTCCTCCTCCTTAAAGCGAAGCATCGTGCTTTCGCTGCTTACCGTATTCCCGCCGATACCGGCGCTTTTTACGGTTTCATAATCAAGCGTCTCATCCGTAACTTCGACCCCCTTTACGGCGCGCCGCACATAGCGGGCAATTTCGTTGTCAATGACAAGCTGTAACGGAGAGAAAGTTATGGCGTTCTCAAGATGGCCTACCGTTCCAAAACCTATAGCCCCGGCGAGGACAGGAGCAAGCATTGATATTCCTTTCTCAACACCTGCCTGAATACCGGCAACACACGCGTTAGTCTTTCCCCCGTGCACTCCTGAAGGACAGCCGTAGAACTCGCTAATAAGTTGTATCCTTGCCGAAAGCAGCGGCACTCTCTCCGCCCCGGCGTAACCGAAGAGCATGGAGCGCATATCGCAGTATCCCGGGTTGATATCCACTCCGATTGTTGCTTCCGGGTTGACGGCAAAACCAAGGACCAGCCCGCCAAGCGTCTCTGCGGCTCCCATCGAAAGTGTTCCGGCGGCAGACATTGGTGTTGTGGCGCCCGCGTTTGGCATTGATTCAATGGTCTGCGGCAGGCCTCTTTCAAGATGAGCAATAAGCACATCCGCCATAACCTCGTCCAGGCAAAGCGGCGATCTTACTTCCGCGTAACCGGCAAGGATAGGGTTTTCTTGCAACGCTTTTGTTCCGCCTTGCACAACTTCGCCTATTCTTGAAATGTATTCGACATCGCGCGCTTTAAAAGTTTCAATTCCCCCAAACTTCTTTGTGGCCTTCGCGAGCTCGGCAGCCATAGCAACAGTTCGAATTCCAACAGGCACTTCCTGCGCGGCAACAGGGAGACCGGAATAAGTAATCTGATCCAGTCTGTCGGCAAGTTTCAATGAATCTCTGACATCGGAAATTGAGGCAGGCCTTCTTTTGCCGTCGAGATCCAGGACAAAACAGCAAAACCCGCCGGTTGAAACAGAGAAATCCTCATGAATTTTAAAGGGCTTTTTATCGAACCTCACCTGCGAATAGCGGACTGACATTCTCTTGGGGAGTCTTTTTGAAGAGGAATAGTTGGCCTTCATCTTTGTGACCGCGTTCTCGATGATTTGTCTTGGAAATTTGACGGTTCTTCTTTCAAAATCGACGCTGCAGCCCGCGTCGCGCAGGTACTCAAGCGATTTTAAATGGTCAATCTTCATGCCTGTGTCTTCAAGTATTCTGCAGGCATTCTCGTGAATACGCTGCATTTCTTCGGCCGACAGGAATCTTACCGGTTCCATTTCAGAAGTTTTCATATAGACCTCCGATTCAAATTGCATTTTACTAATTATATCTGTTGCCGCTGCAGTTGACCAGGGTTTATTATTGGAGTTTATTGTGATAAGTCGGGTTAAAATACGATATAGAGAAAACCGTAATTGACATAAGTTTATTAATAGAATATAATAATTCTGTTTGAAAGTATTGTCGGTCAGCAGGCTGATAATCCTGCTCGGGAGATTCAAATGGCAAAGAAAGTATTCCTCGCTCTATTCTTGTTTTTGTCCTGCATGTCGGTTCTGTCCGCGGATGTAATCCTCCTTGAACAGGAAGAAGCCCTAAACACTAACCTCTTCAAAGGGAAGATAGGAGTTGGATTCAATTGGACAGGCGCGCAGGCCAGGATGGACATCGGCAGCAACTTCCTGGCAGAAATTCGCGGCCAATATTCGGGCAACAACCTTCTGCTCGCCGTCAGAGGATATTATGTTATGCCAAAATTATCCGGCCAGCCGCCGGTGCAGCCTTATGCCGGATTAGAAATTGGGCTTCCGTTTTCGACAGTGCTCACTTCCGGGTTTGAAGCGGGCGCATTCTTCGGCGGAGAGGTCTTTGTAACAAAAAACATCGGAGTCGGGCTTGATGTCGGACCGTATTTTATCTCTATATCGAGCGATCTAGGAAATGTAAGCGACTTTGGAATAATATTTAATCTTGGCGTGACCTATTATTTTTAAAAGGCGGGTGTCAGCATGAAAAAGGCGATACTTCTCGCGATATTTATGGTCTTTCTCCTGGCTCTTTTGATCTGCACAGGTGAAAAAGCGCACTCATTTTTTATCGGGTTCGGTTCCGGAGGCGCGGTAAGCAGTACAATAAAAGACGGACAGAATAAGGGGCTTATCCCGATTGACGCTGCGCCTCCTTCAAAACTCTCCACCACCCTTGCGGGTTGGACTGAAATAGATCTTACCTGGCAGAACAATACACCCGGACAGACAAACGTGCTCATCCAGAGGATGACCGCCGGAGGCAGTTATTCTACAATAGCAACTTTAGCGGCAGCAGCCACCGCTTACGCGGATAATTCAGTTATTGCAAACAACACCTATACGTACAGGCTGCGGGCGACTACCGCGGCAGGGATTACAAAAGCGTCGAACGAAGATTCAAACTCTACGTCCGCTCCGCAGGCTCCGACCCTGCTTATAGGCGCAGCTGCAGGATCAACTTCGATTGCGCTTAACTGGACGGTAAACTCAGTAAATGAATCCGGATTTTATATTGAGGAGGCAGTCGGAAGCGGTACTTTCAGTTCAACTGTGACTGTCGCGAGAAGGACGGCGGCTTATACCTGGACCAACCTTTCACAGAATGCTCCTTACTCATTCCGCGTAAGGGCTTTTAATATTTTAGGAAACTCAGCATACTCTAACACGACCCTGGTCACGACGTCGTTATATAACTGGACCTCGTCAACTGTGCTGAGCCTATACGCCAGTTCCCTCTACAAAATGGCGTTCGGAAACGGAAGAAATGACGGTACAAATCGAATATATTGCGGTTCAGCCAGCCCCACTTATTACGTCTATGAATGCACCTGGACAGGCAGTTCCTGGCAGACTGTAAACGCCACTCCAATTTCAACAAGCAGCGGTACGGCGCTGCTGACAAATTGGACCAACGGCGGAGTTATTGCACAGGCCATTGCAATAGGCAATATTAGGAATGACGGCACGAGCAGGCTGGTTTACGCAACCGGCGGAGGCTCAATTTCAGGCATCGGACAAGCATATGTGGGCCAAATAGATTATAACGGATCCAATTTTGTATGGACAAATCTTTCCCCTGCCGGCCACAGTTACAATAACTGGGATGTGCAAATGTTCCAAGTACCAGGCACCGCTGCTGATCCTGATAAAGGACTCAATAAGGTTTACTCGACTTCAGACAGTACTTCTCCAAGAGTTTATCAGGCAAACTTCACTACAGGTATCTGGAAAGAAACCGGAGCAAGCGTCTCAACCTCCAAATTGATATATTCCATGATTTGTGACAGCCTCCAGCAATCAGACTCCATTGCGAGAATATACGGCGCATCTCAGCAAGGCAATATTTACGAATATTCCTGGACAGCAACCTCAAACGTAACTAATTTTGCAGAGACTGTGTTGACAAATCTGACTAATTTGCCAATTACCGACGGAACAAAACTGCTCGCTTCAGGGCCTTGCAGAAACGACGGCGTCAAAAGGCTCTATTATGCGGGCGGCGACGGGCATGTATATGAATTAACTTCAACTGCAGCCCCGACCATCTGGAGTAAAACGGATACGGGAAGCCTGACAAACGCTGTAGTCGCCATAACAGCCGGAGTATTGACTTCTGACGGGAATACCAATATTTACGCTGCAAATTCAAGCAGGGACCTATTCCAGATATCCTACGTAAACAGCGCCTTTTCAATTGTCAGAATAGCCACGACTATTGATCTGATTGTTGATTTGCAGATTTTCGCAGGCAGGAACGACGGAATCTCCAGGTTGTATGCCAGCACTAAGAACGGTCAAATAATAGAATACACGCCGCAGTAACTGCCTGAATAAATTAAAAGGGGCCGCATAACGGCCCCTTTTTCATTGCGATTCTTCTTACTCTTTGGTCTCGAGCAGGTGATGCCTGATATCTTTGCCGGAGACCATAAAAATAACATCCTCGGCTATATTTGTCGCGTGGTCTCCAACTCTTTCCAGATTTCTGGATACCAGGATTAGGTCCATTGCCCGTGAGATATTATTTGAATCCTGACTCATATATACCAGCAATTCCTTGAATATATCATCCTTGAACTTATCAACCTGATCATCTGTCTGCAACACCTTTCCGGCAAGTTCAGGGTCTTTGCTGACAAACGCGTCCAGACAATCTTTTACCATGTTCTTCACTATATCAGCCATCTTTGGAAGATCGATAAGCGGCTTAAGCGGCGGTTCTTTGAGAAGATCCAAAGAGTTTTCAGCAATGTTAACAGCCTGGTCTCCCATTCGCTCCAGGTCAGAGTTAATCTTCATCGCAGAAGTGATAAATCTCAAATCTCCGGCCGTAGGCTGGTAGAGCGCCAGCAGTTTTAAACAGATCTCGTCGATCTCAACTTGAATATGGTTAACGTCTTCCTCGTGTTTTTTGATATCTTTAGCGAGTTCCTCTTTTCTCTCAACCAGTATCTTTATTGAATACTGTATCATCGCCTCAACCAGGCTGCCCATGTACAGAAGTCTTTCTTTTAATTCATTCAACTCTTCTTCAAAATGTCTTGTCATTTTTCCTCCGCCTCAGCCGAAACGGCCGGTAATATAGTCCTCGGTCTCCTTCTTTTCCGGAGAAGTAAATATCGCCGAGGTCTTTCCGAACTCAATAAGCTCGCCAAGCAGCATAAAGCCCGTATCGTCGGAAACACGCGCAGCCTGCTGCATGTTGTGAGTGACTATTATTATAGTGTATTTTTTCTTTAGTTCAACCATTAATTCTTCTATCTTCATGGTTGCCATCGGGTCAAGTGTGGAGCAGGGCTCGTCCAGCAGTATTACGTCAGGTTTGACTGCAACCAGTCTGGCTACACAGAGTCTCTGTTTCTGTTCAAGAGAGAGATCGAGGGCGGAGTCATCCAACCTGTCTTTCAATTCGTTCCAAAGCAGCACAGACCTCAAACTCTCCTCGACTATGCCGTCAAGCTCTGCGCCTCCGGCCTGATTGTGCACGCGGAGTCCGAAAGCCACATTTTCGTAGACGGAAAGCGGGAAGGGATTGGGTCTTTGAAAAACCATTCCAACTTTTCTGCGCAGAAGATCGATGTCGCAGGAGTGATGATAAATGTCGGTTTTTTCAAAATAAGCTTTTCCTTTCACGCTTACGCCTTCTATGGTGTCATTAATCCTGTTGAAAACGCGAAGCAGAGTAGATTTTCCGCAGCCGGAGGGCCCTATAATTGAGGTTATCCTGTTGCCGGTCACTTCAATGTTAACATCTTTCAACGCGTGGAAATCCCCGTAGAAAAGGTTAAGATCAACAGTTTTTATTACCGGTATTCCTGTATTCATGTCAGCATTCCCTCATCCGAACCGCCCGGTGACATAATCTTCCGTCCGCTTGTCTTTTGGAGAAACAAAGATGTTCTGCGTAACATCAATCTCAATGAGCTCGCCCATCAGGAAAAACGCAGTTCTGTCGCTGACCCTCGAGGCCTGTTTAACGTTGTTTGTTACAAGCACGATAGTATACTTTTTCTTCAATTCAAGCATGGTTTCTTCAACCTTTGCGGTCGAGATAGGGTCAAGGCCGGAACAAGGTTCGTCAAAAAGGATTATCTCGGGTTCGACCGCCAGCGTCCTTGCCATGCAGAGCCGCTGCTGCTGTCCGCCGGAAAGTTTAAGCGCCGAGGCGTTGAGCCTGTCTTTAACCTCGGGCCACAAGGAAGCAGCTTTTAAGGATTTTTCAACTATCTGATCAAGGCTTTTCTTGTCTTTATTTCCGTGTCTCCTGGGGCCGTAAGCCACATTATCAAAAACCGTCATTGGCAGCGACAGCGGAAGTGCAAACACCATGCCGCATCTCTTTCTCAGGGCCTCCGGATCTATCGTGGATATATCTTCGGAATCTATCTTGATTGAGCCCTTCATTCTAAACCGCTCATTTAAATCGTTAAGCCTGTTAATTGTGCGGAGAAAAGTAGTTTTCCCGCTATTGGCCGGCCCAATGATTCCCAGAATCTCGTTTTCTTTTACATCTAAACTTAACGACTTCACGCTGTGTGAATCGCCAAACCAGCAATTCAATCCCTGGACTTGAATTTTTTCTACCATTTTTTCCTCTTGCGGAAATAATATCTGGTAACTATCGCAGTAAGGCTCATGGTAAGCACCATAACAAGAAGCACCAAAGCCGTGCCATAAGTAATATTCTTGGGCATATTCGGAATCTGTGTTGAGATAATATACAGGTGATATGGCAAAGCCATAACCTGGTCAAAAACAGAGTGCGGCAGCTTTGGGACGTAAAAAGCGGCTGCTGTAAAGAGTATGGGAGCCGTCTCGCCTGATATTCTGGCAATGCTGAGAATAGCTCCGGTCATGATGCCCGGAAGAGCATTCGGTAAAACGACATGGGCTATTGTTTGCCATCTTGAGACGCCGAGAGAAAGGCTGGCCTCTCTGAATGAATATGGAACGCTGTTTAAAGCCTGGCGCGAAGTTGTAATAATAACCGGCAATTCCATTATTGACAGGGTCAAAGCTCCCGCAATTATTGATACGCCAAATTTAAGCAGCATTACGAAAAGCCCGAGCCCAAACAGGCCGTATACAACGGAAGGCACGCCGGCAAGATTAACTATGGAAAGCTTGATTATTCTGGTCAGAAGATTATCTTTCGCGTATTCGTTAAGGTAGATGGCCGCAAGGACTCCGATTGGAAGCGTGATGCAAATAGCGCAGGTA
>Ga0114951_10004403_pt1 | contig 13768 bp, 14 predicted proteins | sample AM7aDNAmetaG_FD_88677 | JGI IMG/M metagenome (GOLD analysis project Ga0114951, IMG submission 88677) | Freshwater microbial communities from Finland to study Microbial Dark Matter (Phase II) - AM7a DNA metaG | ecosystem: Environmental > Aquatic > Freshwater > Lake | place: Finland: Lake Alinen...
CGGGAAGTCAGCGTTATTTCCAGTACCGGAGCGGCAGTTAGCGCGTCATCAAAAAACATCTCATAGAAATCGCCCATGCGGTAAAACAAAATACAGTCGGGATATTTCTCCTTGATTTCGACATACTGCTTCATGGCGGGGGTTAAATTGATTGTTGCCTCTAACGCCATTTGCCGTCATCCCCTTTTTCCAGATCAATAATATCCTGCCTTTTAGGAGCTTCGGGTTTAGCGTTAATAAAATAATTGGCAAGCCAGGTGACAACGCTGATAATTAATGAGCCTAAAAAAGCCGCAAGAAAGCTATGGACTTTAAAGCCAGACACAAAATAAGCAACAAGCTCAAGCATCAGCGCATTGAGAAAAAAAGTGAACACACCCAAAGTCAGAATGCTTAACGGCAGTGTGAGAATGAGCAAAACCGGTTTAATAAAAACATTGATCAATCCTAAAACAGCGGCGGCAAGAATTGCCGTCATCAGAGTATCAACCTCAATTCCCGGCACCAAATTTGAGGCAATTAATATTGCTACTGCGATTACCAACCAGCGTGTTATTATCGATACCATTAACTTATACCCCATTAAATATTCTGCTTGTTGCTCACTTTTCCGTAGTTACCATCTTTGCTGATTTAAAAAATATCCAGGTAATGCTGATACCGGTCATGATGGAAGTATTTGTTTTGACAAGCGGACTATTTTCAAAAGCCGCCCCTTGAATAAAATCGGCGCTGACAAAAGCGCCAAAAATAAATTGTTTATACCCTTTGTTCAAGCCAATCGAAAGTGTGGAACCGCTGTATCCACCACCTGCCGAATAAGCGGGACGAGTTGCTGTGGCGTAAGCTGTATCTACTGTATAGATGTATTCATGATACCCTCTATCGGCAAACATGGGCCCTGCGGAAATTCCCAGATTTAATCCGGTTTGTGGAATTAAATCTTCCTTTTCAAAAACAATTCGCGGGCTAAACACCCATCCTTCGTATCTTACATATGAAAAATCCGTGGAAAAGACTGCACGCACAGGCAGATTTAAATTCAGTTGATACTTATCTTCCTTGTCCTCCAGAAGCTTAATTTTAATGGCCGGCCCAATTTCAAATGTCGGATCAAGATCTTCCATACCCTGCCTTGCTGTATTGTTGGAACTTTTAACCGGCAAGTAACCATATATGGATACATCTAATAAAATCCGGTCTGTTTTAAAAATACGTCCCGAAAGTTTATTTTCATCTACTTTTAACACATCGCCACGGTAGATGAAATATGGGTAAGGTAATGGATAGAATCTGTATTCATTTGATCCTCTATAATCAGGTAAAAGTAGCGCAGAAAAGCCAACCCCCATTTCCCAAAGTGGCTTCTCTTCACTCACGGCGGCTTTAGGAAAGGCGATGCATGCAAACAAAAGCAATAGCAACAATCCGCGACGTATGCTCATATTCTCACCTCACAGTCACTTGTCAAAACCAACAAACTGCTCCTTCTTCGCGCCACAGACGGGACATTCATCAGGAAGTGCTCCATCGGCAACATAGCCGCATACTTTACAGACAAAATAAGAAGTCTCCCTCTCTTCCATAAAGTCGGCCATGGCCTGTTTGTAGAGCTTAGCATGTGTTTCTTCCACATCGCGGCTTTGACTGAAATGAAGCAAGGCCGCTTTATCCCCGGCCTCTTCTGCCAATTTCACAAAACTATTATAAGCGATTTCGGCAACCTTTTTCTCCGACTCAAAACTTGACGCCAGATTTTCTTCCGTACTTTTCACTTCTTTGAGAACCCGTAGTGCCCTGGCACCGTGTATTTCTTCCGAAAAAGCAATCACGCGAAAAAGACGGGCCATTTGTTTATAGCCCTCATCCTCCGCCTTTTGCGCGTACACCTTGAGCCTTAGTGCGGCCTTTGCTTCTCCGACATAAGCCTGATTTAATGCTTCTTGAATTTTATCCATTACTTCCTCACTTATTGTTTTAGATCATTTTTATGTCAGGACATCCTTCTAAAATTACTCATTCCGGTGAAAATTCTTCCTTGCCGGCTCCGCAAATAGGACATGCCCAACCTTCCGGCAATTTTTCAAAAGATGTGCCGGAGGGAATACCGCCATCAACATCGCCCTTCTCCTGATCGTAAACATAACCGCATACTCCACATACATACTTTTGCATTGTCTCCTCCTTAATTTTTGTTTAGGAACCGTTACGAGATATTCATTACATTCCCTACCATCTCGTTACGGCTCCTTATGCCGGTGATGGAATGCCAATGTGCTTCTGTTTTATTTCACCGGCGCTATTTTTCTTTTCAACTCTGCCGCGATAGTTTTTCCCAATTCGGAACATTTTTCTAAAACGCCGCTATTGGGAACATTCTTTACAGAAATTGCCTCAGCGGCAATTTCCACCTTCATTTCTTTGAGCAATCCTTCCAAGTCCCTGACCGACTCGCCACTCCAACCGTAGGAACCGAAAGCAGCACCGATAAGATTGGCCGGTTTTAATCCTTTCAAATAAGTCATTACATCCGCCATTTGCGGCAGGGTGTTGTTGTTTAGTGTCGGCGACCCGACAATCAGCGCCCCTGCATCAAGAACCTCATAAACAACTTCACTGCGATGAGTTTCATCCAGCGACAAAAGCTTTACCTGAATGCCTGCCTGAGCTATCGCTTCACTAATGGCGCGCGCCATCTTTTCGGTAGAATGCCACATTGTTCCGTAAACAACAACTGCTTTTGCCGTTGGTTTTTGCAAAGCCCATTTTTTATAAAGCTCAATTATCCAAGATATATCTTTGCGCCATATCGGCCCATGATCTGGAGCAAGGATTTTTATTTCCCATCCTGTGACTATAATTTTATCCAGCGCCTTCAGCACAATCGGTGAATAAGGCAAAATAATATTGGCGTAATACGTTGCCGCCTCAAACTCTAAATTATCCGCAGGCAACTCATCGGCAAAGCGCTCTTGCGTTGCCCAGTGCATTCCAAAAGCATCTTGGGAAAACAAAAGCTGATCTTTGGCCAGATATGTGAACATTGAATCCGGCCAATGAATCATCCGCGTTTCCATAAAAGTCAATTCCATATTGCCCAGGCTCAAAGTTTCACCATCTTTGACCGGAGTGATTTCACGCTGATCGTGGAAAAGCTCTTTTAAAGTTTTTGAGCCAATGGCGGAAGCAAAAACTTTTTTCGGCCTAATCAGGTCAATTACTTGAGGCAGGCAGCCGGAATGATCCATCTCGGAATGGTTGGAAATTATGTATTGAATTTGTGACGGATCAACAATCGATTTAATGCGGGAGACCATTTCATCCATAAATGGCGCCTTCACCGTATCAATCAGGGTGATTTCATCAGCCATTACTAAATAGGCATTATAGGTACTGCCGTGGGGTGTTGTGTAGCCATGAAAATCACGAATTGTCCAATCAATTGCGCCCACCCAATAAACATGATCACTGACTTTAACTGCCGAATAAACATTGCTCATAATTGTTTTTACCTCTCCGATTTGTTAATTAAGAGATATATATTGCTCAAATCATATTTCGTCAATAACATCTTATTTTATTTTTTCCCCTGACCATTCGTCTATACTATCCATAGCGACAGCAGGAATATCTCGCCCCCATCCTGCAGGATTTCCGCTTAGCCAATAGTTATTTAGAAAGAAAACATTTTCATCCATGCCACAACCTCACTCAATAAATTCACAACTATTTGTTAAGCAGCATAGCATAATTTATGTAAAATTATAACCGACCTTCGGGGAATTATTTTTAATTAAAAAAAGAGCCGCCACACCGGAGTGTGAGACGGCTCAATGATCATGTCCAGATATGGTGAGGTTGGTCTATTTAACTGCGTCTTTGAGACCCTGTCCGGCTTTAAATACGGGGACCTTCTTTGCGGCTATTTTAAGAGCAGCGCCTGTCTGGGGGTTTCTGCCTTTGCGGGCTTTTCTCTTGCTTACTTTAAATGTTCCAAACCCGACAAGCGTAACAGTATCACCTTTTTTGAGTGCTTTTGAAATTGCTGCCAATGTCGCGCTTAATGCCTCGCCTGCTTCCTTCTTGGTGCATGTAACTTTTGCTATTTCATCGATCAATTCTGCCTTGTTCATTTAATTCCCTCCTGTTTGTTATTTTAACCATCTGTATCGTTCTCTATACATACTCTTTGAATACTAATCAATCAAAATCACGCATCCATCAAAAAAACATCAAAAAAGATTACGACACATCTTCTGAAAGATGTTTTCCGTCTCCATCTATTGTATTCCTTATCGTTTGCGAAAGTTCTCTCCTTGTCAGTGGTTTTTGAAGAAAAGATTTGATTCCCAGAGATTTGACCTGCACTTCCGTTTCGGGATCATTGATTCCTGAACAGATGATAATGGGGATGTCCGGACGGATCTGCAAAAGCTTTCGGGACAGATCCATACCGGTCATTTTCGGCAAAGTCATGTCGGTGATGACTAAATCAAAACGATCCGGTTCGGCTCTGAAAATATTCAAAGCATCCACGCTGCTCAGAACACCAGTTACAACATAACCAATGGAAGACAGCATGCGCGTGCCAATATCAACCAGTGACGGTTCATCATCCACAAAAAGAATTCGTTCCGTTCCACCGATTGCAGGTTTATTTGTATCGACTTTCATGGCCTCTGCTTGGATAATCCTGGGCAGATAGACATGAAAGACCGCGCCTTTGCCCTGTTCACTATAAACATTAATCATACCACCATACCTCTTGACGATGCCATAGACAACCGACAGGCCAAGACCAGTTCCTTCACCTACGGATTTAGTTGTGAAAAAAGGATCGAAGATTCTGTGGATATTATCCGGATCAATGCCATAGCCTGTGTCGCGGATAGTCAACTTAACGTATTGCCCAGGTCGCAATTTGGGATGATTGGGGAGGTCACCTTTGGTCAGTTTCAGGGTGGTTAGTTCAATGTTCAGGGTACCTCCTGTCTCCTTCATTGCATGGCTGGCATTGGTGCAAAGATTCATAATGACCCGGTGCATCTGGGTGGAGTCGGCCATAATATTGCAGGATTCGCTTGTTATATGCTGGCTAATCTCAATTGTGGTCGGAATAGACGATCGGAGAAATTTGATAGCTTCCTTCAGCATAATTTTAACGTCCAGAGGTTTATTCTCGGAATCGTCTTGTTTACTGAAGGTTAGAATTTGTTTAACCAGGTTCTTGGCCCGTTCGGCGCCCGCAAGGGTTTCTCGCAGATAGGATATCTGGTTCTCTTTTTGATCTCTATCCATGGCCAGTTCCATGTAGCCGATGATTATTGACAGGATGTTATTAAAGTCGTGGGCAATGCCTCCGGCCAGGGTACCGATGGCCTCCATCTTCTGAGACTGTAGGAGCTGTTTTCCCATGCTGATGCGTTCCGCTTCCGCCCGCTTGCGGTCGGTGATGTCAAAGGCTAGTCCCTCGATAATGGTATCAGCATTCTCAACTTTGTATCCAAAGGAGCGGTCTTCTAACCAGCGCCAGTCGCCGTGTGCATCACGAATGCGATATTCAACGCAAAATGATTTGCCTCTCGCCGTCTCGCGGATGACTTGTTCTATAGGTGAAAGGTCTTCCGGATGAATTGAATTGTGCCACAGCAGCGGCTGGGCACATAACTGCTCTGGCGAATAGCCCAGTATATTGGCTACTTGTGAAGAATAGTACACGCCGCCAAGTTTTTGTGAGAACGTATAGACAATACACGGTATGCCTTCGACCAAAGATCGATAATGCTCCTCGCTTTCCCGCAGAGTCTCTTCCGTGCGTTTGCGCTCGGTGATGTCTCGAATGGATAAAACTCTTGCGTCAAAATCCTTATATTTTATAGGCCGTCCCATAAATTCTATTGGAAAAATTGTATTATCTTTTTTTAGTCCTTTTCCCTCAAAGTACGATTGACCACCTGAAGAGTATTGTTTAAGTTTTTGTACGGCAAGGTCTATGGACTCAGGGGCAAGAAAATCAAAAACGCTTTTACCTATAATTTCTTCAGCGGAATATCCAAACATCTTTAAAAACGAATTATTTCCATCAAGAAGTACACCATCCTTGTGAAAAACTAGCCCTTCCCAACCCGCATTTGCTATCTTACGGAATCTCTCCTCGCTCTCCTTCAATGCTTCTTCCCGTTGCCCCAAGGTCCCCAGCAGGTGATTGAAGCCACCAATCAGCTCGCCGATTTCGTCTTGTCTGGAAATGGGCAGCGGTTCCGGGTGTTGGTCTGTATTCGACAAGGTGGTGAGTGTTTTAATGGTGGTAAATACAGGTTCAAGTTGGCGTTTCAACATCCACCAGGTCAGACCACCCAACAGCATGGTCAGGAAGATGGCTACCAGAATAATCTGCCACACCATGTAGCGAATAGGGGCAAAGACCTCCTCGGTAGGCATCAGCGCCACCATATACCAGCCAGATACAGGAATTCCTTTGGCAGAGGATAGTGTCTCAACTCCGTCGGATGGTCTGATTGTAATACCGGAACCCTCATAGCCTTGAATAAACCGATCAATCAGCGAGTTGATTCCGGGGGCGGGCAGCACTTCCAAAATGCGCTTTTTATCAGTAGCAAAAATAATCGTCCTGACTTTCGGCTCAATCAGTAGATAGCCACCTGTCTTGCCATAAGTATTATCTGTAATCCTGCTAATGAAATTAGGTTTAGCAAGATCGACAGTTCCAGCCAAAGCGCCGATCACTTTACCCTTTGCATTATGTATTGGCACCGCTATGCTGAAAAGCATTGATCGCAACGCTTTGCCCATAACCGGATTACCAATCGTTGCTTTCCCATCCTGAAGTGCACCACTTGCATATTTTCTGTCCATGAAGTTGAGTCCGCGCCGCCCTGTGGATAGAGGAAAATCAGCAATCGCAGTACCATCAGGCAATAGCACAAAATAGCCACCATTAAACATCATCTGCAAAATTAGACGTCCTTCAATGAATCTCTGCATGGCCGGCGCATTTCCCAACATGGCCGGAGTAATAAGTGCGGCAACTTTTTCCAGTGATTTTATCCTGTCTTCTAACCCGGTATTGATCTCTGCAGCTATAATAGAAACTGTGGAAAACTGTTGTTCACCTAAGGCGCGTTCCATATCATTATGCGGCTTGTAGCTTGAGTAGATGGCCATCGACAAGATGCTGATCAGGAAAATGCCTAGTGTGAAGATTGTCACCTTTGTCTTGAGTGAGTGCCACGAAAATATCGCCCTGAATCTCGTTGGTGGCCTGCTTGTTGTGTTTGTCATTTGCGTTTGCTTTCTATAGCTATCGGTCTCTTTTGGGTCATGGTCTTGTCCTTTCGGATTATTAGGCACTTTCTAAAGCGTAAAGTCAATATTAATTTAGGAATATCTGATGCTTTTTTACCATCTGAAATCATCAACTGTCGCTGACTTGGCCGGTTTTTGTCGTACAGTAAGTAACATTGACACCGCACCTCATATTTTTTACCCCATTAAATCCTGAAATTACTCTCCAATAATTTTTACAAGAACCCGTTTTTCCCTTTTTCCATCAAATTCACCATAAAAGATTTGTTCCCATGTTCCAAAGTCCAACCGCCCACCAGTAATGGCCACAACCACCTCTCGTCCCATCACTTGCCTTTTTAAATGTGCGTCTCCATTATCTTCTCCCGTGCGATTGTGAAGGTATTGAGATCTCGGCTCATGAGGTGCTAGCCTTTCCAGCCATTTTTCATAATCTTGATGAAGACCGGATTCATCATCGTTGATAAAGACGGAGGCCGTAATATGCATCGCGTTCACTAGTACGATTCCTTCGGCTACACCGCTTTCTTCAACACATTGCATGACCTGAGATGTAATATTGACAAAACCCCTGCGGGTCGGAAGATGCATCCAAAGTTCTTTACGATATGATTTCATTTATGCCCTCCATTGATCTTGAATTTTGAAGGAATTTTAACCTTCCGGCAGCGGGCAGGATTTAATGAAGTCCTTTATTTGTTTTTCATTTAAGCCCACACCCGGCTTTCCATCCAGCCTCAGGCCAACTTTTCCTTGATTAAAAAACAACAGGGTCGGGAAGACATCAATTACGTATTTCTCCGCGATACTTTCATTATCATCCTCGACAAGAAGAAAATTACGCCGCTCGTCTTGGGCGAGTTGCTGAAATACTGGTAAAATTTTCTGGCAAAAAGGGCACCAGGAGGCATAAACAAAAGCGATGGCCTTATCCTTTTCCTTTAATGTTTTATCCAGATCAACTTCATTGTCAACTAAGGCACACTTACTATCAGCACTCATAAAAATTCCTCCTTTATCAGATCAAAAATTTCCCCCGCTTATGGTTGAACTCCATCCTTTATTTCGAAATGGGATTATATTTATGCAGTGAACTATGTATAATGTCAACTTGTTTCATTAGGGCAATAATGCTAGCATTGCGTCATAAATCCGCAGTAAAAGGACATATAACAATGGTTGATGAAGTGATGGATGGGCTTTACCGGATCGAAGTGCCGCTGCCCAATAGTCCTCTCAAAGAACTAAATTCTTATATCATCAAGGGAGATGACCGGAATCTGATTATCGATACCGGATTTAATCGCACTGTCTGCTATGATGCGATGCATGCCGGTTTGGCTTCTCTTAATGTAGATTTATCGAAAACAGATTTTATGATTACCCACATGCATGCCGATCACATCGGCTTGATTGAGAGGCTGGCAAGCAAGAGAAGCAAGGTATATTTCAGCAGAATAGATTCACGCGTCTTTGACAAAGGCAGTAGCTGGCAACCTCTGGTTGATTATGCCATGATCAATGGTTTCCCCGGCGATGAACTGCTCAATGCTATGAACAGCCACCCCGGCCTTAAATATAATCCGGAAAAAATACCGGAGTTCAATCTACTGGATAACGGCAGCATTATTGATATCGGCGGTTATCGCTTGCAGTGCCTGCTGACACCCGGACATACTCAGGGGCATATCTGTCTGTTTGAAGAAGAAAAACGTATTTTGTTTTCCGGCGATCATATTCTCTACAACATAACGCCGCACATAGAATCATGGTCTTATCGGGTCAACTCGCTTGCCGACTACTTAAAGAGTCTGGACATGGTCTATAATTTGCCGGTGGATATAGTTTTGCCCGGTCACAGGAATTTTTTTAAAGACTTAAAAGGCAGGATTGATGAGCTCAAGGCTCATCATTTCACACGTGCCGATGAAGTGATGAATGTTGTGGGATCAAAAATAAGAAATGCCTATGAAATTGCGGCAGGGATGACCTGGGATATTGATTGCGCGACATGGGAGGAATTTCCCATTGCCCAGAAGTGGTTTGCCACAGGTGAAGCCATTGCCCATCTGCGTTATCTGGAAAGTGAAGGAAGAATTCAAAGAGACGCCGGGGGCAAGATTGTCACATTTCAGGCCGCCGCAAACTGATAGGCACCAGAAAACTTGCCACAAATTTGCTTGGAGGCGTAAAAGTCCACAATACTATGGAGGTCACCATGTCTGAAAATATTTATAAACAGTTGGCAGAGCATCTCGATAGGCTACCTATTCCCTTTCCGGCGACGGATTCCGGTGTGGAGCTGCGGATTCTAAAGCGCTGGTTTACCCCCGAGGAAGCCGAGATCGCTCTGTCGATGAACGGCTATCCGGAAGCAGTTCCGGTAATCGCTGAGCGTCTGGGCAAGAAACCGGATGCCATGCAACCCATCTTGGCGGACATGTCAAAGAAAGGCCTGATCTTCCGCATATCCAAAGGGGAAAAACAGTTTTACAATATTGTTCCCCTGGCAGAGGGCATGTGGGAGTTTCATATGAATTCCAACGATAAGGAAATTCTTCAAGACCTCCGCGAGTATATTGACTACTTCATGGAGAAAAGCTGGTACGGGACGCCAACAACGCAGCATCGGATCATCCCCATTTCCCAAAGTCTCTCCGGTAACCAGGATATCATGTCCTACGACCAGGCCGAAGCGATCATCAAATCCCAGACGAAAATCTCCGTCGCTCATTGCATCTGCCGGAAAGAACATAAACTCCTCGGTCAGGGCTGCAATCATCTTTCCGAGGCCTGTATGGCCTTTGGAACGGGAGCCTATTTCTACATCGATAATGGCTTGGGCCGGGAGATTTCTCAGGAAGAAGCATTGAAAATACTACATAAGGCCATGGATTCTGGGCTTGTCCTCCAGCCGGGTAACGGAAAAAAGGTCTGGGGTATTTGCATGTGCTGCGGTTGCTGCTGCGGTCTGCTCAAGGCATTGAAAAAAATGGATAAACCCGCAGCCGTTGCTCATACAAGCTTCTATGCGGAAGTACTTGTCGATAATTGCACAGCCTGCGGCCTCTGTGAGGAACGTTGCCCCATGGATGCGATAAATATTGATGATACGGCGGTAGTCAACAGGGATCGCTGCATCGGCTGCGGCGTCTGTGTCGGGACATGTTCCGTAGACGCAGTTGAGCTCCGCCAGAAGGACGAGGCGCATCGCTATGTGCCACCGGCGGATGTGACGGAAATGCAAATGAAAATCGCCAGGGAACGAGGGTTGCTCTAGAATGCGCAATGCGCGGCGCTAAATTGATAAATGGAATCTGAGAGGCGGGATCTACTTTTTTTGCGGGTACTTATCGGACTTACCAGCACCTGCCTGATCGTATTGGGCGATAATATCTTTTAGTTCCATGTCCTCTTCATTGAGGATGACATACTGCTGATCGTCCTCGTTTTTAATGGTCAGAGACTCTGCCGCATCGGTTTTGAAAGTATCATCAACCGATGCCATGTACACTACATCCTGCACTGCGTTGGGATCAATGAGCGTGGAAATGTAATCACGTTCTTTGCTGCTGGCATCGTCCCCCACACCGAAACTTTTGTGTGGATGTACAAACTGAGATTGTTTGTTGATGAAATCCTGCTGATAGATACCCATCGTGAACATGCCATCACTTTTACTTGTGAGCATGGTTGATTCCAGTTGCACCACCTTGTTATCACGGATATTGCTCTGAACCGAAGGCGTTGATCTCAAAATGGAGAGTACCGGCACGCGGAAACCTGCTTTTTCAACATGAACCAGTTGCTGGACAATCAACCACGAAAGGGACGAGGCGAACTGATAACGGATTACTTCCTGATTTTCACCGGAAACACAATTGTTGATACGATAGACAGCATCCTCGGCATCGGTAGCATGCAGGGTAGCAAAAACAAGGTGCCCGGATTCCGCAGCGTTGAGCGTAAGCCTAATGGTATCCGGCTCTCTTAATTCTCCGACGAAGATTACATCGGGATTTTCCCGCAGGGAATCGAGTAGCCCCTGGTTAAAAGAGGGCACGTGAATACCCACTTCGCGCTGCTCAATAAAAGCTTTCTTGGGGCGAAACCTGTATTCAATGGGATCTTCGATTGTTATAATGTGGACCGGCCTGGCACGATTGATCTCTTCAATAATGGCCGCGATTGTCGTGGATTTGCCCGAACCAGTGCTGCCGCAGACAAGAACCAACCCCGCTTTCAGATCGCTAATCTGGCTGAGAGATGGATGCAGATTGAGCGAATTGAGGTCGGGAATAGTTTCGGGCAAAAGCCTTATTGCAAGGCTCAGGCCTCTTGTTGTATAAAAGGTATTGACCCGCACCCGTACTTGATTAAAAGATATGGCAAAATCAACAGACCATCGTTTGCTGAGCATCTGCATTTGTCTATCGCTCAACATTTCCTTGACCATGACGTCAATTTCAGTAGGCGACCATCTGACATTTTTATCAAAATGGATGATGCCTTCCTTGCGGAAAATTAAGGGGAAACCTCCCGTGATGTGAAGATCGGAAATCCTCTGCTTGATGGCGGCAAGTATTAAATCTGAAAAACGCTGGTTCATAGTGGCACTAATTTAATACATAAAAATGTTTGTTGTCAAGATAATAAAATGCGGAAAAATTGAGAAATTCCGGCCAGAGTAGAGGGCAATTAAGGGCGTAGATCGCTCAATCGAGGGTTTTGACAAATTCCACCATCCGGGGAACCTTGTAGGATGATAGATAGACCCGGCAATGGCGCGTGATTTCGTTTTCATCAGTTTCATCGCCTGGCTTTTTTACAATCAGCGCTTTGACAATTTCTCCCCGCAGGGGATCTTTTTCACCGACGATTTTAGATGCGACAACTGCGGGGTGCATATCCAGTATTAACTCTACCTCTTTAGGGTAGACATTGAACCCGCTGGTAATAATCATGCGTTTTTTCACACCGACCAGAAAAACGTAACCATCAGCATCCATGTAGGCAAGATCACCTGTGTACAGCCAGCCGTTGCGTATGACTTCCGCTGTTGCCGCTTCATCCTTGTAGTAACCTTGCATAACAACATTGCCGCGGACGAGCAATTCTCCCACTCCTCCCGCTGCCACATCCTTTCCGGCATCATCAATAACCTTCGCTTCTACGCCCGGCAAAACTGTTCCTATAGACCCTGGCTTCTGCGCCAGATTGGGCATGGTGAATATGCAGCAGGGAGATGTTTCCGTCAGCCCGTACCCTTCGAGAATCTTAATGCCAAGATGTTTTTCAAACTCGGTAAATAATTCCGGCGCCATGGCGGATCCACCGGTAATGCCAAAGCGCAAGGAGCTAAGATCGTAATCCTTGAGCTTATCGTGAAACACCATTCCCATAAAAAGACGGGGTACGGCACAGATATAAGTCACCTTTTCATTCTGAATCGCCGAGAAGATACCATCTAGCGTGGCGCGATCCATCAGCACTACTGATGCCCCCAAACAGATGGGGGAGAGCATGTTCACGGAAGCGCCGAAGGAATGGAAGAGCGGGATAACAGCCAAGCTTCGATCGTCTTTTGTGCCGTTACAGATTGTACGCAACAGTTCCGCCTGAGTTGCGAGGTTATTATAAGTTAAAACAGCTCCAACTGGCTTTCCCGTGAGACCAGCGGTATAGATCATTACCGCCGGATCATCCCCTTGAAGTTCGGGTAAATCCACAATCACAGATCCGCTACGGATGATTTCATCGAAAGGAGATCCGGGATTCAATCCGGTGGTAGTAATCAGATGTTGGCAAAAGGGAATCGTTTCTTTGATGTCCTGGAATCTCTTGGCCAGGTTATCCCCTGTGATAAGGACTTTGGCATCGCTATTCTCAATAAGATGTTGAAGTTCATAGGATGTGGTCATGACATTCAGGGTTACGGCGACCGCTCCAAGCCTTAAAGCGGCAAAGTAGGAAATGATAAACTCCGGACAATTCGAAAGCATGATGGCGACTTTATCGCCTTTCTTAATGCCAAGCGCATTTAAGTGATAGGCAAGGGCATCCACAAAACGGTTCAGATCTTTATAATATATCTTCTTACCATCATAAATAATGGCTGTGTTTTCCGGATAGCGATCGACTGTTTCCTGAAGCATCATCATCATATTCATATCGACGTTTTTCACCACCTATGATCATATTTTTGACAAAAAGATTGCTTGTTCGGAGTTGAACTATAAGATTTTTGGTCTTATATGTCAATGAAATATTACATCTCAAATATCACAGAAGCTCGGCTACTGCCCTGATCCATCCAGCACTTGCCCCTTTTATTTTAACCGGAAAGCAATAAAATTTGAAACCAGTTGACGGGAGCAAGTCTAAATTGGTGAGCTTTTCAATCTGGAAATAACCTTTTTCAATACCCGCAAAATGCCCTTCC
>Ga0114951_10004404_pt1 | contig 13767 bp, 8 predicted proteins | sample AM7aDNAmetaG_FD_88677 | JGI IMG/M metagenome (GOLD analysis project Ga0114951, IMG submission 88677) | Freshwater microbial communities from Finland to study Microbial Dark Matter (Phase II) - AM7a DNA metaG | ecosystem: Environmental > Aquatic > Freshwater > Lake | place: Finland: Lake Alinen...
AAATCCGGCATGAAGAGGAATCGGATAATTGCAAAAAGGATAAATAGTTTGATCAGAATAATGATCCACATTTTCTTTCCCCAGCCAGAGATTTCCTTAAATCCATCAAAATAAAGGTGCCATATTCTGAAAATGAATGATTTATCAGAATTTAACTTCATAGGTCGATTTTGCGGTTAATTTAGGGAATAATTCGTCAGATTTCAAAATGCGTAAAAAGTTGCAGTTCCTTTGAATATTTCCCCCTTTTTCAAGGGTTTACGCTCTTTTTGATGATGACTTGCAAAGAACATATCTCCCCCACCAGTAAAGAATGATGCCACCAGGACATCAATTTTATCTTGTGCAACCCAGGCACGAACAGCATGATTCCCATCAGAGGTTATATGAATTCCCTGATTAGCTTCATTAGCCAGTTCGGCCCAAATGATATTTTCTCGGGTAGCCCGGAAATCATTTGATCCCATCGTGGTCTGATCAGATGACCAAGACCATTGTGGTTTTACGCCAAACTTGAACTGATGAGCATTGTCTGCAGCAAATGGTTTAGCCCATCCGGCAGGACGACCGATATGATCGTCGGGATACACTGACCATTGTGCGATACGGTTCCAGGAAAGCAATTCGAATTCACGAGGAATGGCCAGTACCAGTCCTATCTGTCGTGGATCTATATCAATTTTTGTTGTAAACTGATAATCAATATTTATCCGACCTACTGAATCCATTCGATAGGTCAGCGTAATATTGGCCTCATCATAAGTGCCCTCGACCTTTATCCAGGGGCCTGCTTTATCTTTACCGGAATCCGTAATTTTTCCTTTCCAATTGGAGCAAGTATTATTTAAAGGTTGAATGTCGAGGCTATGTTCGGTATCACAGGGACCAGTTGTTAGCGGTAACATTTGCAATTCCGGCCCATCGACCTTAATTTTCAGGCCAGAGGATAACAATTGAAATACCTTTCCGTTTAGGGCATTGATGGCCAATTCATGATTACCTGACTTTAATATTACCTGATCACCTTTGGCTGCAAGTTCGGGAGTTCTGACTTCAACAAGTACAGGTGGTACTGGAGTCACAGGTTTTCCGAGGTTGATTTTATAAGAATCAATAAGGTAATTCATTGGACTAAAAATCGAAATTTCCACTTCATCCCCATCTTTTGGAGCCTCATCCGGAGTAATATTCAGGATTCCCGTCTGACCCGGATCAGCCGAAACCGCTGCAGATCCTTGGTTATTACCCAATTTCCAACGAAAAGCCAATTCTCCAAGATTAGTAAACAGGTACCGGTTTTGAACTGGTATTCGCAAAGGTTGTCCCGCTTTTGGGAGGAGAAGATTATTTACCCAGATTTTGATTGGAGAGTATGCCTTTTTCAAATGCCAGTATTCGGGTTTCGGCCTTCTCCAGCCATCGATCGGGCCCCATTCACCATAGCCAACCAATTTTCCAGAAGGAAGATAAAAAGCATCATCAACGCCTGACCAAATAGCGCCACCAAGGCATCCCTGACTATTATACATATTATCTACCATTGGTTCAAGTCCCCTGCCCCAATCGTCACGCACACCAGGATCAGCCACTATTTCCTGTCGGTTATAACAATTCAGGTGGCAATATTCACCAAACAGAAGCGGCCGATCGAACCTCCTGGCAACATCAGGACCACCAGGGCCAGGGTAGTGGATAACTGCTATCTGGCAATTTTTACTGCCTGCGTTATTATAACCGCCATAAGCCTGATCATGAAATGATACAGGGCGTGTTGGGTCGATTCGATTAAGGTCGGCAAGAATTGTTTCCCAAACCGGGCCCCAGGTTGATTCATTGGCCATCGACCAGATGAGGATGGATGGGTGGTTTCTATACTGAGCGACTGTTTCCAGAACTTCCCTGCGAATAATATTCAGTAGGTTTAGGTCATGCGGATTTGCAGTTTTCCAATGCAGGTTAGCACCATGACCAACCCAGCATAAGGGCGACTCACACTCTACAAAAAAGCCAATAGAATCACATAGAGAGATGAACTCTTCAGCCGGGGGATAATGGGATGTCCGAATGTAATTTACATTGGCCTCCTTAAACAACTGCGCATCAGCCTTCCATTCATTGATGGACAAGCTGCGTCCTTTTGTGGGATGCACTTCATGCCTGTTTACTCCAAACAATTTTATAGGCCTGCCGTTAACGAAGACTTGGTTTCCCGATACCAATATTTCCCGAAAACCGATCTTTTGAGAGACCGATTCTATCAGGGTAACATTGCTCATCAGTCGAATTTCAACAGTATAAAGACGTGGGTGCTCGGGGTCCCATTTTTCCGGACTCTGCACTCGCATATTAAATTGCTTTTTCAGGACCTGAGCATCAGCCGGCCAATCAATCTTAAAGGTTTTAGCAAGGCTTTTCTGAGTCTGGGGTCCAATGTGTGTCAGAACGATTTCCAACGATGATCCAGTTGGTATTTCTTTCTCTTTTTTAATGATCTCCAGGTTGATTTTCAGATCTGCATTCACAAATTGCTCATCAAAATCGGTTGACACAAGGAATTCTGAGACATGTAAATCCGGAACCGAAAAAATCTCTACTTTCCTTGTTATCCCTCCTAACTGATGAGCAGCATATTGCGTAGCGGATGCCAGGGTATCGGCTAAAGATTCACTGACTATTCCTATAACAAGGTCGTTCGGTTTTCCGGGTTTTATAAGTGTTGTGACATCGAGCTCAGCAGGAGTAAAACCACCCTCATGGTTACCGGCCATATTACCGTTGATAAAAACTCTTGCATCACTATAAAGACCATCACATTTTAAGATTATACGGGTACCCTTCCAATCAGCCGGTATATCCAGTTGCCGCCAATAGGCAGCACGTGTATTTTTTTCGACAGTAAACCCCTGCATCAACCATTCGCCGGGTACTTGAATTGGAGACCACGCTAATCTTTTCGGATTGACTGATTCCCAAAATCCCCTGACTGGTGAAGCACAAAATTTCCAATTACCATTCAGGTTAATCAGTGGCTTGACAACGCCCTGACAATAGGTAGGTTTTGGTGTATATGAAGGAATAGAAGGTTCTTGTGCGAATAGATTACCAACTCCAAAGAGGAAAACCGCGGGGAGGATTATTCGTGCATTCATATCAGAATTGTAATAAATAAGGGTTACTAAGATAATCGATAAATGACACACATTTGTTAGAATGAGACTGGTCGGTCTGTAGTCAATTTATTATCTTGCTGCGATTTTTAAACAATTCTGCCCGTGAAACGATTTTGGCTTTTTTTTGTTCCTGGTCTGGTTATCGGGATTATTTTAGTTTTATCTGGAAATAAAGCAGTTGAAGCTACCTCAAGCGATAAATTCTGTAATTCCTGCCATATTCATCCTCAGGCGGAATTTTCCTGGAAGAAATCGCTTCATTATGAAACGAGGAGTGGGTTTCACGCACATTGTGTTGAGTGCCATTTACCACCAAAAGGTCATGGGTATCTTCCTGAAAAAACCCGTACCGGATTGAGGGACCTTTGGAGCTATTGGTTTAAGGATTCAGCTTCATTTAACTGGGATGCAAAATCAAAACTTGATTATGCCAAGGGTTATGTTTATGAATCAGCCTGCCTGAAATGCCATCCAAACCTTTATCCGGCAAAATTGACCAAAGAAGGTTCAGATGCTCATTTATATTATGATGCACAGATTCAAAAAGGTGAAGATATACGTTGTATCAATTGCCATTTAAATGCCGGGCATTATGATCCCAACTATTCACATAAGGCTAATGCAGGGTTTGGTAAGGAAGTTGTATCAGGGGTAATCTATAAAGAACCTACGAAGGTTGAGAAGTTTGAATCATTTGAAGAAAAAGTTCCGAATTCCGGAGTTTCCTTTAAAATGGTAGCGATTCCCGGGGGTACTTTCAATATGGGAAGCCCTGATGATGAGCCGTTCCGTAAGCCTGATGAAGGTCCGGTAAGGCAGGTGAAGATCAGTCCATTCTATATGGCTGAGGTTGAGGTAAGCTGGAATGAATACCTCGCCTTTTATGCACAAACTGCGAGACAAGGCAAGACAGCAGTTAAGACTGACCTAAATACGGTTACCACAGTTGATGCAATAATCGGAGCGACTCCACCCTATGGCCAACCTGATCAAAACTGGGGCAAAGGCAAGCGGCCGGTGATTTCAGCCAGTTTTACCGCAGCGCAGACTTACTGCAAATGGCTATCAATTGTTACAGGAAAGAATTATCGGTTACCTACCGAAGCTGAATGGGAATATGCAGCCCGTGCAGGAAAGGAGACTCCTTATTTCTTTGATGGAAATCCGAAAAAATTTGTCAAGAAAAAATTCCTCTCATCGAAACGGGATACGACCATGATTAACCGTTTTGTGGTTTACAAAGAGAACAGTCAGGCTAAAACCCAGGAACCGTCATTTGTTTTACCTAATCCGTTTGGCTTAAAGAATATGCTTGGTAACGTTGCGGAGTTTTGTTCTGACTGGTATGCAGCGGATACTTATTATAAAAATCAGGGTGTTGTTGCAGATCCAAAAGGTCCGGTTAGCGGCAAGGAGCATGTAGTAAGAGGCGGAAGTTATAAGAGCAATGCCGACCAGGTACGTGCGGCTGCCCGTGAGGCCACACAAACACAATCCTGGTTGCGGACAGATCCTCAATCGCCAAAAAGTATCTGGTGGTATTCAGATTGTTTTTATGTTGGATTCAGGGTAGTTTGCGAATATGATTCACTCACTGGCAAAACGAAATAGATACTCAAAAACCAAAATAAACTTCAAGTCATGTCAAATAAACCTAATCTTTCAAGAAGGAATTTTCTGGGCAAGGCAGCAGCAGTAGGGGCTGTAGGAGCCATTAGTCCAGCCTTGATTACCTCTTGTGCACCAAAAGGCAAATCAAAAATTGTTGAATACCTTAATTGCACCTTATTAGACAAAGCTCCTGATGGTCCGGAACTTAAGGCAGGTCTTATTGGTTGCGGTGGACGTGGTACAGGTGCCGCCATGAATTTCCTAAGTGCCGGTCCGAATTTAAAGATCACAGCACTTGCCGATGTATTTAAGGACAGGCTAGAAGATTGCAGAGGCAAATTAAAAAATGACTGGAAACAGGAAATTGCTGACGAAAACTGTTTTGTAGGATTCGATGCTTATGAAAAACTTCTGGCAACAGGAGTAGATATCGTAATTTTAGCCACTCCCCCCTATTTCAGGCCGATCCATTTTGAAGCAGCTGTACAGGCAAAAAAACATTGTTTCCTGGAAAAACCAGTTGCAACTGATGCAGCCGGAGCTCGTTCGATCATGGCATCAGCAAAAAAAGCTGCTGGCATGGATCTTTCGGTCGTCACGGGAACACAACGTCGTCATCAGCGCGATTATGTTGAGATTTATAAAAAAGTTGCCGGTGGAGCTATTGGTGAGATTACCGGAGGGAATGTTTACTGGAATCAGTCAAAGCTGTGGCATACCAATCCAAAACCTGAATGGAGCGAAATGGAAGCAATGATTCGTAACTGGGTAAACTGGACCTGGTTATCGGGAGATCATATTGTAGAGCAACATGTTCATAATATTGATGTTGGATGCTGGTTCATGGGAAATCATCCAGTCAAAGCATTAGGATTTGGATCCAGACAGCGCAGGGTAACAGGTGATCAGTATGATAATTTCAGTATAGATTATGTTTTTGAAGATGGACGTCATATGCACAGCATGTGCCGTCAGATCAACGGTTGCGGCGGAGGTGTTTTCGAGCGTTTCCAGGGCACTGAAGGAGCTGCATTGCTCAACGGAAATAATATCAGGCTGGTAGACCTTGCTGGGAAAGATATCTGGACATTCCCATATATTGTTAATGCCCAAGGTGAAAAGAGCATTGCTATTGGACCTTATGACCAGGAGCACATTGACTTGGTAACTTCGATCAGAACCCATAAGCCCATCAATGAGGCAGAGTCCACTGCGATTTCAACAATGGTTGGTATTATGGGAAGGATATCAGCATATACCGGGAAAGAAGTGACATTCGATGAAATGATGAATTCCGACATGAATCTGGGACCAAAAACATTTGTTCTTGGACCGGTAAATGATGTTTCAAAAGAGTTACCAATTCCGGGTGAAGCTTTTGTCGGCTAAAGAATCTATCTATGGATAATAAAGACAACACCAGGCGTGGATTTATCCGGAAGGCAACATTTGCTGTTGCAGCGGCGACAGCAGCACCGGCTATCCTGAAGGCGCAAGGCTTAAATGAAGGCACAAGGCTCAAGGCACAAGGTGCAGGGCCTTTCAAGCTTAAGTATGCCCCGTCGATTGGCATGTTCAGTGCGACTGTCGGAAATGACGATCCGATTGACAATATCAGGTTTTGCAATGATCAGGGTTTTCGTGCTGTTTTTGATAATGGCTTGATGGGTCGTCCAGTCGAGGAGCAGGATAAAATAGCTTCGGAGCTGGCGAGACTGGGAATGGATTTGGGGCCGTTTGTTTTATATGCAGATTTTGGGGTGACTTCGTTTGTTACAAATGACCCAGAAAAGAGGTCCATGCTGCTGGACAAGATGAAGCAAGGAGTTGAACTTGCCAAGAGGACCAATGCCAAGTGGGCACTGGTTGTTCCTGGCAGGTACGATGAAAGGCTTCATCTGGATTATCAGACTACGAATGTTATTGAAAACCTTCGTTATTGCGCTGAGATCTTTGAACCCGCCGGTTTAACAATGGTTCTGGAACCACTAAATACTATTCATGACCATCCGGGATTATTCCTGACCAGAATACCGCAGGCTTACCTAATCTGCAGGTCCGTCAACAGTCCCTATATTAAAATTGTTGATGACCTTTATCATCAGCAGATTACTGAAGGGAACCTTATTCCAAACATTCAGGCGGCTTACAGTGAAATAGGAGCTTTTCATCTTGGCGATAATCCGGGGAGAAATGAGCCTACTTCCGGTGAAATCAATTACAAGAACATATTCAAATTTCTTTTTGAGAAGGGCTATAACGGGACCTTATGCATGGAGCATGGTAAATCGATCCCAGGGAAAGAAGGAGATGCGAGGGTTATTGCGGCATATCGTGAAATGGATGCTTTTTAAAATTAAACTTAATTTCCGTCAATTGGTCTAATCATTCGACTTTAAAACAATCAAAATGAAGAGGATAGTTCCGTTTCTTATTGGTTTTGGCCTTGTTGCATTTTCTTCATGCAAGCAGGATGAGGTAGCTTTAGCACCTCAGACAGTCAGCAAGGTTGAGGATCAGATATTAAACGCTGATCTACTGGATGATGTACTTGATGAAGTGGAGTTCACTTCAGATGTGTGGTTCGGTGAATTGAAAACCGGGTTTGTAGATTGCAGAACGGTGACAGTTGTACCCGAGGACAAGGTAACCTGGCCAAAAACAATCACTATCGATTTTGGAACCGAAGGTTGCATGGTTCGTGACAGTGTATTTAAAAAAGGGAAAATTATCATTAACCAGAATGCGTCCCAAAACGGGCGAGCATGGACCAAGGTGATCACCTTTGATAACTACTATGTCAACGGAAACAAGATTGACGGTACCAATACAACCTCTTTTAGCCGCGCGTCAGGCAGTCCTACCTGGACATCTACAATAGTGGGCGGACAGGTTACCACAGCTGAAGGGATGATCAAAACCCGCGAAGCGATTCATGTCAGAGTTCAAACCCGAGGTATTGATACAAGGCTCGATCGGACTGATGATGCATTCCAGATTTCAGGGCATGCTGCCGGTACAAGAATTGATGGGAAAAACTTTTCCTGGGTGATCAATGAACCATTGGTTATCAGCAATAATTGCCGTTGGATACGGCGGGGTGTTAAAGTTCTTACTCTTGAAGGCTTAAGTGATATTACAATTAATTATGGTGATGGCGAATGCGACAATGTTGCCACTTTAACTCAGGACGGCGTATCAAAGGAGATAACTCTCAAAGGTAGAAGACAATAGATAATTAAATTCCTCCGACAAGTTTAATGATCTCCTCTCCAATACCAATTTTATAACCAGAGGAGAGGTAGGTCACTTTACTTTCCTTATTAATCCTTATAACCACTGGCAACTGTCCTGAAAAGCTTTTGCCAGTGGTTTTTTCCAATTCAGTCAAAGAATACAAATCCTGGACCAGGACAAATCTCGATTTAGCTGGAAGGTTTTTCCAAGTATCCTGATTAAACCCTGCCGGAAGTTTATTTTCTGGAACGATAAATATGAAAGGGCAGTTCAATTTATCAATCTCCTTTTTCAACATTCCAAGATCCTGAAAAATGTGTTTTGATGGTTCTTTATCCGGTTCTATCCAGCAAATTACAGCACGATCGGTTGCAACAATATCCTTCCAATTAAATGGTTGATTATCCATGGTTTTGACATTCCAGGAAGGGTTAAGTGTCCCAAGGATTTCCGGAGCTTTACCTGACTTTCGCAAGGAGATCATCATGATTTTCTTTTCACCCCCTTTCAATTCGAAGAAAGTCAAGGTGCTCAACACTTTTCCTCCCGGGATACGATTTCCCGTTACGAGCAGATAAAATCCCTGATCAAGAGTTAAAGGACCTGCCAAAGGATCTCCGAAATTATCAGAACCATAAGCCAGGGTTTTGTATTTACCATTCTCAAAATGAGCCAATGTATAATGAGTTTCATATTGCGGTTTTACCGGATTTGAAGGATCATTTGTGAGGATCAGAGTTCCACTTTGGAGTGCGGACAATTTAGATTCATCAAAACCAACTTTAATCCAACTTGAATCAGTCCAGTACTCAACCTCCAGCGTACCTGGTTTCAATCTGGCAGGTATTCCAAATGTACGGAAGCAGGCCACGGCAAATATTTTACGTGAATCAGGGTCTGCAACTCGCAGGTTGTATACTCCAACAGGAGTGAGTGGCGTATTATAATAGTTATCGTTGTTATTGATTTTGATATTCTGTCTGATCCATTCGATCAAATCATCCGGATTTTTACGGACATTATCAATGAATTTTCGACCAAATTTCAAAGTCAGAAAAGATCGGTAAGCCACAAGCATTTCATTTGCAACGCGGGGGTTAAGAAGCGCCTCGAAAGGGAAAGTGGTCTCAGAAGATTTGGAGGTAAGAGGCGGTATCACCGCTTTACCAGGCGAGACAGTCAGGTGATCGAGAAGAATATCGGCTTTGGTGTCGCGCAGGTCCTTATCTGCAATCAGACTGAGAAGCTTCATGGCAACATCCCTCAACTCCGGTTTAACAGCTTTAAGAAAATATTCAATTTCATTGTAATTACCGCGGCTTCTGGAGATGAAATTCCAGGTTTGTTCAATATCCAGGTTAAGAGACTCAGCGAATATTCGAGACTCTTTTTCTGTTCTAAATGTTTTCTCATATGCGCCCCGAATAGAATCTTCCCGGCGAAGCATGATATTGTTCTTATCCCTGCAATCATTGGCGATCTGCAATGGATCGCGTTGAATCGGTGGAGTCATATCGATATCCAATTTCAACGAGGCATAGGGTTTTTGGTCAATCTTCAGGGTAAGAGTGTCGATATCGGCTACAGTAATTTTCGAAAATCCAAAATTATCACCTGCATAAGCCCACACCACCAAATCCCCGAAGCCAGTAAGAAAATCGCAATATCCCTTATCGTCAGTTTTTTTAACCGAGATCGGGTAATATTCTGCATAATTATACAATTGAAATTCCACGGTGGCATTTTTCTCAGGCTGACCTGCCAAATTCAGGACTTTAACATGGATTTCTTTGGTTGGCGCATAGGTTGAAAGTGTATTTAGGAGGGCGAAATTTGATTCACGATTTTCTGCCCGCTCCTCACCTTTATAATCACCAAAAGCCTTAGTATGTATGAGCATTGCTCTTCTTGCCGGTTCTGTGAACCAACCCAGATCGGGAACACATTCAGGTTCGCAGGCTCCCATATAGTGCCATTTACCATCAGCCCAGAATTCCACCCATGCATGATTATCATCTGAATGGGCCCAGCGTGGGGTGTACACTTGTCTGGCTGGAATTGCAACTGCTCTCAGCGCCGTGACTGCAAACGTAGACTCCTCGCCGCATCTCCCATAAGCAGTTATTAATGAAGCTAATGGAGCAGATGTTCGGATATCGCTACCGCGGTAAGTTACTTTTTCATGACACCAATGATTAACCTCAATAGCCGCCTGGAGCATTGACATTTTTTTAATCCGGACCTTCAGTTCCTTAAAAAAAACTATCCTGGCGGTATCAAGATTTTCGTTATTCACGCGATAGGGAATTACGAAATGGCGAAATAAATCTTCAGGTATTGTTTTACCCCAGGAAAATGTATCCCGGGCGGCAAGACTCCATTGTACCTGTTTAAGAAAGAAATCGCCATTATATTCTGACAAATCACTCAATGGCATATAGGCGTAGAGGAATTTCAGCCCCTCCAATTCGGTGGTAGTGATTTTGCGTTTTAAAACACCAAACAATAGAGAATCCCGTGATGATGCCAAAGCCTTTCTCTCAAGGAACTTGGATTCAACTCGCTGACTATATGCAGGATCTGAGTATAAATGGAATTTAGACCCTGAACATGAAGTAAGGAGAACTCCACATGCCAAAACCGTTAAAACGGTGAGGAACAGATGCGGAGAGGAGGTTAATGAGGATAAATTAGTTCGGGTTTTCATATCAGTAATATTCTTATAATCAACATACAAGCCCATCAGCAGATCGATCTAACAGGGGATGGCATTAATTGTTGAAAATACAATTTTTACTATTTCGTTGGTTTATTCATAATCGGTTTCTATTTTTGTGGTCGGATTGTAAATAATTATGCAAGCATTTTCGGGAGTATATTATTTTTTCTTCTTCTACTTCGGCTTTTATTTTAAAAGGTCGACCGGGAATGCCGTGATCATAAATTAGTAAAACATTAAGATCAAAATAGGCGAATCCCGGTCCACAAAGGCCGGGTTTTTTGTTTTTATGCAATACAGATGAAAGATTCAGACACCATCAGAGCGGCAATACAGGGGATAGCAGGGTCATTCCATGATCAGGCTTCAAGGGAATACTTTCCGGATCGGACAGTTCAGCTTGTTCCTTGCGAGGCATTCGAAGATTTATTTGAAGCAGTGAAATCGGGAGCTGCCGATGTAGCTGTAATGGCGATAGAAAACACTGTAGCTGGATCGCTGCTACCCAATTACGCCTTGCTCAGGGATTCCGGCTTTACCATTTTTGGTGAGATATTTTTGCGTATAAGCCAGCATCTGATGGCATTGCCCGGTCAATCGATTGATGATATCACCGAAGCTTATTCCCATTATATGGCCATAGCACAAACCCGCAATTTTTTCAGGGCCTATCCGGGAATTCGACTGATTGAAGCTGATGATACGGCTGCGAGTGCAAAAAGGGTTGCCGAAGGCGGTGTGAAACATCAGGCAGCGATTGCCGGAGAGCATGCTGCAGAAATGTATGGTTTGGAAATTCTGGCGCGCTGCATCGAGACAAACAAGAGAAACTTCACCAGGTTTTTGCTGATCTATAAGCCAAACGGAGTACACCCTTTCAAAACTGAGAATCCGGATAAAGCATCATTATCGTTCACCCTGCCTCATGAAACAGGAAGTTTATCGCAGGTACTTTCCATATTTTCCTTTTACAGGATTAGCCTGACCAAGATTCAATCGATTCCAATCCTGGGCCAGGAGTGGGAGTATCATTTTCTAATCGACCTGACTTTTGATGATCCATTAAGATACAAGCAATCGCTGGATGCGATCAGACCATTGACACATGAGCTTACTATTTTGGGTGAATATATTCAGGGAAAACAAGTCCAATGAAAAGATTACTAATCGAACCATCGACAAGGATTGAGGGATTGGAAGAGTACTATTTCTCAACAAAACTTAAGCAGATCCGGGAAATGAACCTGACCGGAGAGACAGTCATCAATCTTGGCATCGGAAGTCCTGACCAGGCACCTGCAGAAGAAGCCATTGAAGAATTATCGGTTCAGGCACGAGACAAAAATAGTCATGGATACCAGCCTTACCAAGGTCTTCCGGATTTACGTAAAGCTTTTAGCGGGTGGTATTCCAGATCGTATGGAGTTGAATTAGATCCGGACAGTCAAATTTTACCACTGTTTGGATCAAAAGAAGGGTTAATGCACATAGCCATGTCATTTCTTAGCCCTGGAGATGCAGCATTGGTTCCTGATCCAGGCTACCCTGCTTATTCGGCAGTCACCCGACTGGCAGGTGCAAAGGTCATAACTTATCCTCTATTGCCTGAAAATGGGTGGATGCCCGACCTGAATTTCATAGAATTAATGGGAATTGACAGGGTTAAGGTGATGTGGGTTAATTATCCGCACATGCCGACTGGTACCAGGGCAACTAAAGAATTATTCGGAGAATTGGTGGCCTTTGCGATGAATCACAGGATACTGCTGGTAAACGACAATCCTTACAGTTTTATTCTCAATAATGAGCCGATCAGCCTGTTAGCAGCTCCTGATGCAATAGAAACCTGCCTTGAATTGAATAGCCTGAGCAAATCACATAATATGGCAGGTTGGAGGATCGGGATGGTTGCCGGGAGGAAAGAGTATATGGATTATCTGATGAGATTTAAAAGTCAGATGGACTCTGGCATGTTCAGGCCCATGCAGCTTGCAGCTGTGAAGGCATTGGAAGCCGGACCTGAATGGTACGAGAAAATAAACACTGTTTACCGTGAGCGAAAAGTAGTTGCTCATGCTCTGCTGGATAATCTAAAATGTACTTATGATGAGGACCAGGCAGGACTTTTTGTTTGGGCCCGGATTCCATCATCAGAACGTTCAGGGCAAGAATTGGCAGATCGTATCCTCATGGAGAAAAGGGTTTTTATCACGCCCGGTTTTATTTTCGGACCTCAAGGCGACAAATATATCAGGGTTTCCCTTTGCCAGCCTAAAGAAATAATCGTCAGTGCAATTGAAAGAATTAACGGAGCATTATTATGACAGTTTGTATTATTGGCCTGGGTTTGATCGGTGGATCCATTGGTCTTGAGTTGAAAACCAAGCGTTTTTCTGATCGTATTATTGGTGTTGAAAAAAATCCGGCATACGCTAAAATCGCGTTAGAAAGAGGATTGGTCGATGAGGTTGCCAAACTGGTTGACGGCATTCAACAATCCGATCTGATCATTCTGGCCATTCCTGTTGACGGAATTCTTTCCTTATTGCCATTCATTTTGGATTATGTTACCCATCAAACGGTTACCGATGTCGGATCAACCAAAATGAGTATTACCGAGATGGTGAGGAACCATCCGAAACGTTCAAATTACGTTCCATCCCATCCTATGTCGGGTACGGAATTCTCAGGGCCAGAGGCAGCGATTTCAGGATTGTTCAACAAAAAAGTCGGCATTATCTGCGATATGGCACTCAGCAATCCAAAAGCGCTCGAGATGATAACGAATTTATATATGGCCCTTAATATGAGGCTCATTTTCATGAGTTCAAAAGAGCATGATTTGCATACCGCCTATGTTTCTCATATCTCGCATCTTACGTCCTTTGCACTCGCATTGACGGTTCTGGATAAGGAACAGAATGAAAAAAATATTCTGAACCTCGCATCCGGAGGTTTTGACAGTACAGTCAGGCTTGCAGCATCATCAGCAGAAATGTGGGTACCGGTTTTCGATCAAAACAGAGAAAA
>Ga0114951_10004405_pt1 | contig 13767 bp, 11 predicted proteins | sample AM7aDNAmetaG_FD_88677 | JGI IMG/M metagenome (GOLD analysis project Ga0114951, IMG submission 88677) | Freshwater microbial communities from Finland to study Microbial Dark Matter (Phase II) - AM7a DNA metaG | ecosystem: Environmental > Aquatic > Freshwater > Lake | place: Finland: Lake Alinen...
GATTCTGATAATGTCGTACTTTAGCCCACTTGAGATGTAAATTATGGAAATCAAAACACTTCGCTGGACTGCTAGAGTATTAAGCGCACTGATTCTGCTAATCTGGGGATCCCTGTTTCTGGCCGACTTATTCGGTAAAAACAACCATCAAGGATCCAGCGCTATAGATTTTAAAGACTTCTCCTATCTGGCCCTGATGGTGATCAGTATTCTGGGCCTGGTTTTCGCCTGGAAATGGGAGTTACCGGGGGCAATCGTTGCCCTGGCGGCATTTATTATCAATGCTGCCATCAATCCCCGGATTATGGGACTATACATTCACTTTTTTATCCCTGCCCTGGCAATAATCTATATTCTTGTTTGGTGGATGAGCCGGGTACCTTTGCGAGACAATAAAGCCTGAATTCAAATAACTCATTCCCATAATATTGCCTATTGCAGCAGGCTTCTGGAAAATAAAATCAGGCGAATTGCATATAAAGTAAAATCACTCCAGCCACAGTCATAACAATCATAGCTGTAAAACCGAGGATATTAGACATTTTCCCGTTCGTATTCTTACCCATGATTTTTTTATTATTAGAGATGTGCAGAATGATGGCTATGAGGATATAAAATGCCTTCGCTTTCGGAAACTTTTTATCCAACCCCTGATTCCAGCCAAATGATTCTGCGATAATATAGGAAAGTGAGCCGTTCAGGACAGGGATTGCCAGAAAACCGGTGCCTATGACTCCAATTGCAAAAAGTATATAAGCTGCATTCCCTGCCAATGGTTTCAATGCCTGGGCTGCTTGTTCAACGGTATCAATCTGATGAATATTTCCATTAAATAACACTGATCCAGCCGTTAGAATGATGAAGAACATCACAATATTTGAGAATAACATTCCGAAATCAACATCTTGTTTCATATCGTGCAATATTCTCTTGTTGACCACAATATGCCTTTTCATTGTCTTCATATCCTCCGATTCCATGGTTGCCTGCCAAAAGAAAAGGTAAGGTGAAATAGTAGTCCCGAGGATTGCCACGAGAATAGCGATAAAGTTCTTATCAAACTTTATTGGTGGAATGAATGTGGATTTCGATACAACGGCCCAATCCTGTTTATACAAAAAAGGAACTATCAGATAAACCAGAAGTACCAGGCAGAGATATTTTAAAACAGAAGCAATTTTCTGGTAAGGCAAATACATGATCATTACCAACAGAATCAAGGTGAAAGAAATGCTGAAAACAGTTGCCGGAATTACAGGGACCAAAAGATTACCTTCCGCACCCATTCAAGCAATATCAGCCCCGAAATTCATAACAATCGCAGGGAAACTGAACAGCAGCATCAGATACAACACGGGTTTTGAATAATGGGTTTTAATGGTACCTGCCAAGCCATGTGAAGTGATCAGACCGATTCTTGCGCACATTTCCTGAATGGAAGCCATCAGAGGGAAGGTTATCAGCGCGGTCCAAGAATTTTCCAGAAGCGCTTTACATGGGAGAAATATTTCATCGTTCTGCTACCAAAATTTCAGCACAGCAAATATCATCGACTTAAAATGGTTCAGATTACATGATTCCAAGAAAGACTTACATGATTCACACACTCCCTGCTCCAGCGATTTCATAAAAAAAAGTCGTATCATCGAACTATCATTTCAATATTAATAGAATGAAAAACAAATCGATATTTATTTTGCTTACGGCGGCAACTGCACTCGTGAGTTTATCGGCATACAGTCAGAATACCCGGATATCTGCCGAAGAGATCAAGCGAATGCATCACGAAACTTTGGACGATCCTTATAAGCCGAATGCGGATAATAACCGGCGAACCTCACCGGCCTATCATTTTAAGAGTAGAGCTACGTCGAATCCTTTGCACAGCAGCATATTTACCTACCAGGTGAATGTGAATTCAGCCGGGCTGAATATTCTGGGTGATGCTGCCAATGAACCAAACATTGCAGTTAATCCTCTCGATCGAAAAAAAATGGTTATCGGATGGCGTCAATTTGATAATGTTGCCAGTAATTTCAGGCAGGCAGGATGGGGTTTTTCTACCGATGGTGGTGAACACTGGACCTTTCCTGGTGTTTTAGAACCCGGGATCTTTCGTTCTGATCCAGTTCTGGATTACGATGCCGAAGGAAATTTCTATTACAACAGCCTGACCAACTCGCCCGATTATTTCTGCAAGGTATTCAAAAGCACTAACGGCGGCGCAGGCTGGGACAGTGGTATTGATGCACATGGCGGAGATAAGCAATGGATGATAGTAGACCATAATTCGGAGGCAGGGCACGGAAATATTTACGCTTTCTGGTCCTACTTCTTCAGCACTTGCGCGCCCGGTTTCTCCACGCGCTCAACGAGTGGCGGCGACAGATATGAAAATTGTTATGTGATCGACGGATACCCTTACTGGGGAACCCTGGCTATTGGAAATGCCGGTGAATTATACATTGGCGGAGCATCCGGAAGCACAGATAGTCTTGTGGTTGCCAAGTCAATTAATGCTCATAACCAGGACTCTGTGGTCAGCTGGAATAAGCCGGTATTGGTTAAAATCGGAGGAAATCCCGGCGGATGGAACAGGGTGAATCCTGGCGGCCTCGGGGGACAGGTAAACATCGATGTGGACCATTCCAATGGCCCGGGCAGGGGAAATGTATACCTGCTTGCCTCTGTTACCCGATCATTGAATGCCGATCCGTGTGATGTAATGTTTGCCAGAAGCACCGATGGAGGTCTCACCTGGGATGCCCCGATCCGGATAAATGATGATGCATCGGATACTAATTACCAGTGGTTTGGTACCATGTCGGTGGCTCCGAATGGCAGGATCGATGCCATTTGGCTTGATAACCGGGATGCACCGGCAGGATCAGATTCATCGGCTCTCTACTATTCCTTTTCCAGGGATCAGGGAAAAACCTGGTCGGCCAATGAAAAATTGTCAGCTTCATTCGATCCGCACGTCGGCTATCCCGACCAGAATAAAATGGGTGATTATTTAGATATGGTTTCGGACAGTACCGGCGCACATCTGGCATGGGCCAATACTTTAAACGGTGAGCAGGATGTGTATTACAGTCATATCATTCCGTATACTTCCACAGGTGTTGATGAAATTTCACAAAACACCGGAATATCCACTTATCCTAATCCCGTGAAAGGCACTTTGTTAATCAGCGGTCTGGAGGGGAATTCACAGGTTGAGATCTTCTCGATACTGGGAGACAAGGTTCGCTCGATTACCAGCCTTCATGCGGTTTGCGAGATTGATATGCTTTCGCAGCCTTCCGGAATTTATTTCATCAGGATCGTTGACCAGAATGGGAAAACTATTGTCAAGAAAATAGTGAAGGACTAAATGCCGAAGTCTTATTTTTTAACCAGGAAATAATCACCCAGATATTGGAAGTAAGGATCGGTTGTTATCCATTTGCTTGCGTCAAAGTCAAAAAGGTCCGGTGCTTGTTCGCTCTTGAAGTGGAAGAAGATAACATCGATCTTGCCACTGGCCAATGCAGTGAAACGAGCGGATGATTCAAGGGAAACAAATTCAAACCGGATATCCAGCTGGGTCCCGATCTCTGACATCAAAGCAACATTGAAACCGGCAGGGCGCCCATCAGCCGAAATATAATCAAGTGGCGGAAAATCCCCTGAAACTCCTACGCGCAGAACCCTGGCACTCGCCGAGTTCATCTTGCCGATGTTGGCTGGTTCGCCTGTCAGAGGGAGATTTGTGATCCAATCATTCTCGAGCGACTTTAGCCGGCCCGATTCGTTAAGCAACCCAATTGCCTTGTTCAGGTCGTTCCTGAGGGCTTCATTCTCCTTGCGGACAACCATGATTACTTTATAAGGGATTTCTTCTTTGGCTGTCACCACTTTCAGCAAATTGTTCCGTTTGGCATAATATTCAGCCACAAATGATGGACAGGCGATACCGTCGGCCTTGCCGCTAAGCAATGCCATGATGGCATCTGACCGCCTGCTGTATTCAATGATCTCACGCGGATCGGCGTTGATGTACCTTTTCACCAGCGAAGCCTGTTGCTTGGCTACAGCGCCAACTGATACCACACCTACAGTTTTGCCGCCCATAGCTTCGAAACTGTTGATTTTCATGTCACTGCCAACGCAACCAAAGAGTCCGACCAGCAGTACTGCCAATACCGAAAATGAGAATCTTGTATTCATATTACTTTTCTTAATGCATTTGGTCTACAATTTACTAATTCGTTACTGAAAATAAGCAAGACGGAACAATTTATACAGCAGGACTATTTTAGTCCGCCCTAAGCTGTTCATCAGCAAATCGGCCGATCCGACCCAAAGCATCTATTGCCTCCTTAAGGTCGTCACCATAGGCTTGAAAATCGTGGGTCATACCCTCCCAGATATCCAGACGAACATCGGCACCATGCTCGCGAGCCTTACTGCAGAAAGTTTCGATCATATCGTATAAAATCTCCGCAGTACCAACCTGGATATAAATTGGAGGCATGCCTTTCATATCTTGAGGCCTTGGCGAAATCAATGGATTACTGACCTCTGACCCCTTGCAATACCAACCTGCCCACTTATCAGCCATACGCTGATCGATCCAGTCGTAGGGATCATTGACCTCCATGCTTTTTCCTGTATTGGTTAGATCGGTCCACGGAGCAATGCAGACTGCAGCTGCAGGCAGGGGCTCTTTTTCATCTTTCAAAGCAACCAGCAAGGCTAACACCAGGTTACCGCCGGCAGAATCGCCCGCTAAAATGATCTGGTTCGAAGAATATCCACTTTCGAGCAGCCAGCGATAGGCCGACTTTGCGTCCTCTATCTGAGCCGGAAAAGGATGCTCTGGCGCCAGGCGGTAATCAGGGGCAAGAAGTTTTGATCCGGTTGCCAGAGCCACCAGCGCCATGAGGTTATAATGAGACCGCGAATAATAGGCATACCCTCCTCCATGCAGGTATAATATCACTGTTCCCTCTCTGGCTGCCGGTGGAACATACCATTTCCCTTTTATCGGACCCTTGACTTTTGTCCAGTGTACCTTTTCAATCGCGGCAGACCGGAAAACCAGTGAATCCGTAAATTTTCGGGACTCCCTTATGTCACTAAGCTGGTATGCATATTCTGACTGATGCCTCAGGTAGCGCATCGAAGTTTCGAAAATCAGGGTCCAGCCAGGGAGTTTTGGCCCATGCAGCAAACGATGTATTGAAACAGACATGGCAGCACCAAAAAAATTCCCCAGGCTTCGGATCCTGTAACTAAACTTTCCAGACAGGAAAAAGGGCTTTTTTGTTAACCACCAATAAATGATGTACAAAAGCGACGGACCAAGAAATACCAGAAGTAAAGGAACAAATCTCTCTCCCGGATTAGTACCTACCAGGATAAGAAATATCGCGGTGAAAAAGAAGGAAATAAATCCACCTGTTCCTTCCTTCCACCAAGCCAAAACAAGGCCCGCCAATCCCAGAAACCATAAAATAAATGTCAGAATTTGAAACGTGTCGAAACCTGTCAGGGATATTTTGTGCGTGTTCTGATAACCCTCCAACAAATAGCCGAAAAAGAATAACACAGTAATCAAAACTATGGATGTTCCAATGATTCGGGCAGTCCACTTAAGAGCTGCAAATTTACCTTTTGTCTTCATACACAATATTTTGATGTCGAAAAGATAAAAAGACCAAATGGCAAAAACAAATCCCGGTCGCTTGCAGAACAATTACTGGAATAATTTTCAGCTTACAGGTTTTCGGTAAATCAATCTGAGCAGCGTTGGGAAAACCATCAGAAGAAGAGGCATTGCAATAATAAACCCTCCAATGACAGCTATGGCCAGCGGCTGTTGCATTTGTGCACCAACACCTTCCCCCAGAGCTAAGGGTGTCAATGCCAGGATAGCTCCGATAGCTGTCATGAGTTTTGGCCTGATCCGCAAAGAAATAGCGTAATTAATGGAAGCGTCAATATCAGTAGTTTTTTTGTAGGTCGTCAGGAACTGATTAACCGTAAAAATGGCATTTTCCGCTATGATCCCAACGATCATGATGATTCCCGTGTAACTGCCAACGTTGAGCGGAATATGCGTCAGGTAAAGTGCCCAGATACATCCGCTGATCCCCAGGATGGATATGAAAATAATAAGCAATGCCTGCAGAAGGTTCCTGAATAGAAACAGGAGAACCATGAAAACAAGAATTACCGCAGCCAGTAAAATGAAAAGGAGCTCCCTGAATGATGCCTGCTGCTGTTCGAAGGTTCCCCCATATTCGATGTAAAATCCCGATGGAAGTAAAACGTTCTTCGAAATTACCGCCTTTATTTCATTGATCGCACTGCCCAGATCGCGATTTTCAAGCCGTGCAGTCACCTCAATATTGGATTTTAAATCTTCCCGGGTAAGCTCCGGATCCCCTGCTGATAATTCAACGTTCGCAAAAAACTGCAGCGGCCGGTACGATCCATCGGGCGAAAAAACCGGTTGACTTTTTATCAGATCGATACTGTTATTTTTAAAGCGGGTGTTTTGCCGTAGTATTCTTACCATCTGCTCCCCCTCCTGAACCTGACCCACCGGCAATCCTTCATTGTAAATCCTGAGCTGAGTCTGAAAATCCGCCGGAGAAATCTTGTATTGAGCGAGCTTTTCCTGGTCAGGAATGATCGTAACTGATGGACCATCATAAATTATCCCATTCATGACATCGGCTATGCCATCAATTTTATTCAGTTTTTCCTGTACCTCGAGTGCCAGTTCCTGCAGTTTAGCCTGACTGTCGCCAAAGATCTTTATTACCACTGGCTGAGGACGGCCGATCAGATCGCCAAGCAGGTCTGCAATCCTCTGGCCAAATTCAATTTCAAGAGCCGGGGCCAGGGCAGTAGCCTTTTCCCTCAGCTCCGAAATCACATCCTCCGTTTTCCTTTTTGTACCTGGCTTCAGCTGGATGAGGTAATCGCCATAATTAGGAGGTATAATTCCCTGGGCCATGCTGATCCCTGAAATCATATTGGTGCCGGTTCGCCTCATGTAAGTCTCAACATCCGGGTGACTAAGAACAACCTGATCAACTTCTTTCAGAATGGCATCCGATGCATCAAGCGTTGTGCCGGGCGGAGCAATGTAATCAAGTACAATGGACCCTTCGTCAAGCTCCGGAAGGAAACCAGTTTCCAGCTTACTGATTAGGGCGATGGAAGAGAGCACCAGGAAAATGATGAATCCTGCCGCAAACCAGGGCTTATTGAAAAACCAAACCAGCCACCATAATTTCTGCCGCTTAGGGTTTTTATTGGCTTCCGCAGCTTTTTGAAGCAATTTATGTGGCCGGTAGCCAAGGAGCAGGTGCAGTACCGGTAATCCGATAAATGTTGCTATAAATGAGCAGATCAAAGTAATTTCCATAGTCAGGGTAAGCTCCTTGAAAAAGCTGCCAGCCACACCGCTCATGATTACAAAAGGTAGAAATATTACTATGGTGCTCAACGATGAACCCACCATGGCAGGCAGGAACATTTTCATGGTTTCATTTACTACCTGGTATTTATCTTTCTCCGGATCTTCCTCGTGCAACCGATGCAGTTGTTCGATAATTACAATGGCATCATCAATGATCAAGCCAATTGACGCGGCAATGGCCCCTAACGACATTATATTCAATGTAATATGGGCAAAATGCAATACCGTCACCGTGAGCGCCAGCGTTATCGGCAGAATGATGACGATGCTCAGGCTGGCCCTGAACGATCGTAAAAATAGAATGACAACAATCAGGGCAAGAAACAACCCTTCATAAATACTCTTTAGCACGCTGTCGATGGAGCTGGTGACAAATGCCGACTGATTATAATAGGGTTTTAGGGTGACCCCCGCAGGCAACTGTTTTTGAATTTCAGCAGCCCTACGCATAACATTATCAGTAAAATCTACCAGGTTAACTCCTTTTTGCTTAACCAGATCGATCAGCACAGCATCATGTCCGTTTGCATTTATCCTGATAAATTCCTGCTGCTCCTGAATATCGATGCCGGCAATATCCGAAAGCCTTAATATCCGGTGACCATCGTTTCTGATGACCACCCGCTTTATCTCGTCAATATTTTTAAATCGGGTATCAGTCAGGGAAAGATACAAGCGCCGGTAGTTCGACAATAAACCGTTTGATTCGATAAAATTGGTGTTACCGAGGGCTTCAATAATGTCTTTTACAGTCAAACCAAAGGAGATTAGCTTACCCGGAATTGGCGAAATCACAAATTCCTTTGTTTTACCTCCCCTCACTATTACATTTGAAATACCCTGTATCTGGGAAAATTGGGGTCTTATTGTAAACAGGGCCATATTTTTCAATTCGATCTGGCCCTGTTTTTCACTCTCAATCGTAAACCCGATAACTGGGTAAATGGTCTGGCTCATCGCCTCCACGACAATATTTACGGTTGGGGGAAGTGCATTTTTAATTTCGTTTATGCGTTCATTGAGCTGAGTTTTGGCAAGGCTCATATCCTGATTCCAGCCAAAAAAAGCATCGATGGTGCAGCTGCCCCTATTGGTGCTGCTTCTCACGGTTGTAATGCCGTTGACTCTTTTAATGGCGATCTCGAGCGGCTTGGTAACCGTTATCATCATTTTATCAACCGGTTGCTCGCCATTATCAGCAATGATGGTAATTTTCGGAAATGTAACATCGGGGAAAAGTGATGTTTGCATGCTCCGGTAGGAATAAATCCCCCAAAGCAGTAAAGCCAGTAATACGAACAGAATGGGTTTAAGGAAGACCTGATAAAAGCTCTTACTTTTCATGCCCCGGGGTTTTTATTACCTTGACATAAGCCGTATCACCCAATCCATAGTTCCCTGAGGTCAGAAAAAGGTCAGTAGGCTTAAATTCCGGTTGGGTGATCTGAACAAGATCATTTTGAGTGATTCCGATACTTACCGCGACTTTAACTGCCGTTGAATCGTTAATCATCCTCATCACCCAATATTTCTGCATTGTTTCATCCGTGAGTATACCTGATTTCGGCAAACTGGAAGCATTTGTTATTGCCTCTTTCAATATCCGGATTTTTACTACCAGGTTCTCCGGAAGGCTGATTTGCCGTGACGGCTTAACAACCATCCTTTCAGTTTGAGAATTGCCCGCGACCGAAGTAAAGCGTGATTTAATAATTCCCTTTATTTCCCGGGAATCCGGCAGTTGAATGTCACAAACCGTGTTAATCTTTACAGAACCAGCCTGCTCAAAGGGAACATCGAGAATAAAGACAAAACTTTCCTGAATTGCGATTTGACATAACTGGTCGCCTTCAGTGACAAAATCGCCTTTGGAATGATCGATCGAGGAGATCAGTCCGGAGGTCGAAGCTTTAATATTCAGAAGACCATTAAATTTCAATGCACTGGCAGAATCCTCCCGGATTGCCGACCCCTCCCTGGTAATGATGGTGGCTAGCAAATGGTTCTTTTGAACAGCATCGCCCTGGTTGATAAATAGATTGTCGACATAACCGGTGACCGGTGCCTTAACTGAGGCTTTAAAAAGAAATGCCGACGTGGCATTCAGATCAAGGTAGGTTGCCATTTGGCCTGTCTGTAAAGCTGAAACCGTAACCGGAATTCCTGCAGCACTTTGTTTTATTGAGGTTTCGGCCTGCCGACGGCTGCAAGCAGAAATGAAAATTAAAGTTATGGCTAACAGAAGGAACTTATTATCAATATGGATTGCATTCATCTTTTTATCAGCTTAGTCAAAGTTAATTATATAAAGAATATTGGCAACCGCCGGTCCACCCAACATGTGAATCATGTAATATTCCTGCATAATTGTATAACAGGAGAGCCAGCTACTGACACGATCTTTGCCTCAATAATTTAACCAAAAATTTAATTGACAAAAGATGAAAAAAATAAATCTTGTTTTAAGCATGATCATGCTTGTCTTGGTGGTGGGTTCCTGCAAAAAATCACTGGATAAATATCCCATTGATGTAAGAATGACGGATGCCTCTGCAACTTACGATGCAGTAAATATTGATCTTCAGGGAGTGGAAATCACAGGAAGTAACGGAACAGCCGTTTTGATGGATGTGAATGCAGGCATATACAACCTGCTTAATTTTTCAAATGGAGTCGATACGCTTCTGGCCACCGGTGGATTGGAAGTTTCTGAAATATCTCAAATACGGCTGATCCTAGGCCCGAACAGTACTATTGTTGTTGACGGCACAAGTTACCCGTTAAGCACACCAAGTGCCGATCAAAGCGGATTGAAACTTCAGGTTCATCAGGCTCTCGAAGCCGGAGTTCTTTACACTGTCCTTCTCGATTTTGACGCAAACAAATCGGTTGTTGTTACAGGAAATAACACTTATAAGCTAAAACCTGTCATCAGAACAATAGAAACTGCCATTAGCGGCTCAATCAAAGGAAAAATCACCCCGATCGGAACAGCTGCAGTTGTCACTGTTACTTCAGAGTCCAATCTGTCATATTCTACGAATGTGACTACTGGTGGTGACTTTATGTTCAAGGGACTGCCTGCCGGAATCTATGCACTTAATGTTGCTCCGGCGATGCCTTTTCATGAAATTAATGTTGTCAACATCACTGTAGTCAATGGCGTTACAAAAGATGTGGGGACCATTATTCTGGAATAGTAAAAAAGATTAAAGAAAGCCGGAACTCCTGATTAATAGGGGTTCCGGTTTTTTTATATTATACTTCAAGGATTGCCATTCCTCCTTCGGAAGTTTCCTTATAGATTGAAGGCAAGTCATGGCCTGTCTGGTTCATTGTTTTCACGATTTTATCAAAGGAGATCATGTGCCTTCCATCCGATAAAAGTGCATAAGTTGCTGTATTTAGTGCCCTCTCAGCCGCAAAAGCATTACGTTCAATACAAGGAACCTGAACTAATCCTGCAACAGGGTCGCAGGTAAGTCCCAGGTGATGTTCAATCCCCATTTCGGCAGCATATTCAATCTGGTTCGGTGTTCCTCCAAGCAGCTGAGCCGCCGCACCCGAAGCCATGGCGCAGGCGGTCCCGATTTCACCCTGGCAACCAACCTGGGCACCGGAAATTGATGCATTGGTTTTGACGATATTCCCGATCAGTCCGGCTGTAGCCAGTGCTCGGAATATTTTTTTATCTGAAAAATCAAAATTCTCCTTTAACCGTAAAAGCGTGGCAGGCATAACTCCACAGGATCCGCAGGTAGGTGCGGTACTGATTAATCCTCCCGAGGCATTCTCTTCAGCCACCGCCAAGGCATAGGCGAAAATAAGCGTCTTATCCTGCAGTGAATCCCTGTATTCCCTGGCCTTTACATAATAGGCCGCTGCCTTGCGCCGCAGATTCAATCCTCCGGGCAAAATTCCTTCTTCCTCGATGCCCCGATGTATGGAATCGGTCATTACTTTCCATACTTCTGCCAGATAATCATAAATTTCCATGCCTTCGGTTTGTTCCACATACTCCCAAAAAGATCGCCCTGTTTCTTGGGTCCAATTCAGGATCTGATCCATGGTAGTTAATTCATAAATCATGGGTTGATTATCCTCAGTGATGAAGTCAGTGATTTTACCCCCACCAACGCTGAATATGGTTTTTTTGCTGATGACCTTCCCATCCGGATCGAGGGCTTCAAGAAGCATCCCATTCGGGTGCTGAGGCAAAAATATCTCAGGCTTCCAGATCAGATCCACCTTATCCTGCCCCATGGCTCTGAGAATTGCCTTATCAGTAAGGTGACCCCGACCGGTGGCTGCCAGGCTCCCATACAATGTTACCTGGTATCTGGCAGCATTTGGCTGAGCTTTTACAAATTGTTCGGCTGCTTTTTTCGGCCCCATGGTATGGCTGCTCGAAGGCCCATGTCCAATCCGATATATATCACGTATGGATTCCATTTAACACATATGAGTTGCAAAATTATTTCTGGTTTCAAAGTTAACTTAATCTGTCCGTTTCTTCTAAAAACTCCTTTATGGCCACTGTTCTTTAAGAAATATTCTGTTAATTAACGTGAGGAAAAATTAACCTAATAATTCTACCGATGAAACGGAACAATGCGAAAAGAATAGTTATCGGCATTGCGCTTGCAGTTGTAATAATTCTGGCAGCCGGGTCTCTTTACATGAGGCCCATTCTCCCGATCATAACTGGTTATTCAGCAAAGAATCTTGCCTCCGGCTTATTTGTGGCAGGACGAACACAGGAATCCATGGAAAAGGTGGACCTGAATTTTTCATTTATTAAATTCACAAAGAAGAAGGTTGATTTCGAAAAGAAAGAGGTGACCAGCAGTTTCCTGTGGCATAAATCCAAAGCCATTTATATTGATGGTTTCGGATGCTCCCTCGTTAACGGTTACAAAAAGGAAGATATGCTGAACCGCCCGTATCAGAAAGTTAAAATCTCTCCCGAAAATCCCGATACCATACCCTGGCCGGCAGGCGACAAGATCAGCGGCACAATTCCATCCGGAGTGAACATGGAGAAACTGAAGGCAGCCCTGTCAAAAGCCTTTGCCGATACAATTCCTCATAAGGGTACTTTTGCAGTTATGGTCGTATACAAAGGTCAGCCGATCGTTGAAAAATACAAAGCCGGGTTTAGCAGCAAAAACCTATTTCTCAGTTGGTCGATGGCAAAAAGCTTTACTAACGCACTCACAGGAATCCTGGTAAAAGAAGGGAAAATCGATATCAATAAACCTATTGGTTTTGCGGAATGGCAGAAAGATGAACGGAAAAACATCACCATCAGCAACCTGATGCAAATGAACAGCGGGCTGGAGTGGAACGAAGATTACGGCAACCAGTCGGACGTCAACAATATGCTCCATAAGGAGGGCGATTTCGGCTCTTTTACACTGAATAAAAAACTTGTTTCTCCCATTGGGACAAAATGGGTATACTCCTCCGGGGCAACCAATATTGTTTCGCTGATCATCAGAAAAACTATCGGGAATGACAGGGACTATTATGCGTTTCCGCGGACAGCACTTTTCAATAAATTAGGTATGAGAAGCGTAATCTGGGAAGTTGATCCTTCAGGCACTTTTGTTGGCTCATCCTACCTTTACGCCACGATGCGTGATTATGCCCGTTTCGGCCTTCTACTCCTCAATAAGGGTAATTGGCTTGGTGAACAGATTTTACCTGAAGGCTGGGTCGATTATTCAATCAACGAAGCTAAAGGATCCGACGGCCAGTATGGTGCCTTTTTCTGGATCAACAAATCCGGAATATTTTATCCTGATGTGCCCAGAGATATGTATTGCTGCCGCGGTCATGACGGACAGTTTATCTATATTATTCCTTCGAAACAGCTCGTCGTTGTAAGAACCGGATTTTCGAAAAAGGATGATTTTGATTTAAATGATTTTCTTAGCGGAATAGTTAATTCTTTTGAATAAAAGTTTGATTTGTTAAGCTCAAAATAAATTCATATCTTTTGAGGATGACCGGTTTAGCACCCAACGCACGGTCATCCAATATGAAAACAAAAAATTCCTTTTCCGTATTAATCTTCTGTGTAATTATGGCCATTGGTTTAGGATTGGCGTATACCAGATATTCCGAAACCGACAAAACATGGGCCTATTCGATTGCAGTAATAACATTCCTGATTGCCTGGATAATATCCTCTGCAATTAAGGTTGCCGATCAGTGGGAAAAAGCGGTTGTTCTGCGTTTAGGGCAATTCCATTCCCTCAGGGGTCCCGGACTATTCTTTATTA
>Ga0114951_10004408_pt1 | contig 13760 bp, 12 predicted proteins | sample AM7aDNAmetaG_FD_88677 | JGI IMG/M metagenome (GOLD analysis project Ga0114951, IMG submission 88677) | Freshwater microbial communities from Finland to study Microbial Dark Matter (Phase II) - AM7a DNA metaG | ecosystem: Environmental > Aquatic > Freshwater > Lake | place: Finland: Lake Alinen...
AATTTATACGCGCTGCACCTGAGCTTTGAAAATGCCGGGGACATCTCCGACCAGCAAACCGTCACGTTTGGCATCCGGAAAATATCTTATTCCGTTCCGTCCTCCCCCAATCTGACGGTTTCCGTCAATGGCGTTCCCATCCTGTGCAAGGGTGGAAACTGGGGCATGGATGAAGCGCTGAAACGGATTCCGCGCGAGCGGTTGGAGGCGGAAATCCGGATGCACCAAATTGCCAATTATAATTTCATCCGCAACTGGGTCGGCCAAAGCACGAGCGAGGATTTTTATGACTTGTGCGACAAATACGGCCTGCTGCTTTGGGACGAATTTTTTCAGCCCAACCCCAGCGACGGCCCCAATCCCGACGACCTCGACACTTATGTTGCCAACGTGCGCGAGAAAATTCTTCGTTTCCGCAACCATCCGTCCATTGCCATCTGGTGCGCGCGCAATGAAGGTTATCCGCCGAAGACAATTGACGAGCCCCTCCAGAAATTGATGGCGGAGCTGGAACCGCAGCGGCTCTACCAGGCGAGTTCCACCGCCGGCCGCGGGGTTTATTCGCATGGTCCGTATTGCTGGCGGCCGCCGCAGGATTATTACAAATTCGGCACCAATGAAATTTTTAAGACCGAAATCGGCAGTGTTTCAATTCCCACACTGGAATCCATTCACGGCATGATGCCGGAAAAAGATTGGGAAGTGATCAACGACGACTGGGCCGAACATGATCTGGCCAAAGGCGCACAAAAAGGCGATCAGTATCCCAAAATCATCGCCCAACGCTACGGTCCTTTGGCGAATCTGGCGGATTTCGTCCGCAAAGCTCAATTGGCAAATTACGAGGCGTATCGCGCGATGTATGAAGGCCGCAACGCGAAAATGTTCAAACCCTGCACGGGCATCATCACCTGGATGAGCAATCCAGCGCAGCCGAGTTTTGTCTGGCAGCTTTATCATCACGATCTGGAACCGAATGCGTCTTTGTTCGCGGTGGAAAAAGCCTGCGAGCCGGTTCACATTCAGTTGAATGAAAAAAAACAGGAAGTGGAAGTCATCAACAATCTCCCGGCCCCGCTGCAAAAAGCCCAAGCTGTCCTGACGATTTACAATCTTGACGGTTCAACGGCGTTTCAGGGCGCATTCCAGGTCAACGCCGATGCCACCGCAGAAACCGGTCTGGGTATGGTTGAATGGCCGACAAACCTTTCGGTAGTTCATTTCATAAAACTCGAACTGCACGACGCCAGAGGCAGATTGCTTTCTGAAAATTTTTACTGGCACACGTTGCAGCCGGATAATTTTCAAAATTTGGAATCGCTGCCGGTCGTGACACTGGACGCAAAGGCGTCGCGCCACGATGCGCACGGAAAATGTCTGCTGACAGTAACGCTGCGCAACGCCAGTTCACAGGTGGCCCTGATGACGCACCTGCAACTGCGCCGGCAAAATTCAGGCGAACGCGTGCTGCCGGTTTATTACTCGAACAATTATGTTTCCTTCGCGCCGGGTGAAACCAGGACGGTTTCCATCGAGGCCGCGCAATCCGATTTGCACGGCCAGACTCCGCTGGTCGTCGTGGACGGTTGGAACATTGCGATCAAGCCGTTCGCCTCCGCAGAAGTGGCCATAACATTGAACGAAGAAGCCCAAGTCAAATATTGGCCGGCAAGCGGCCTGCCGTTTCTCACGCAATGAGTGGGATTGCGCTGTTCACAAGCGATTAGTTTTCGCAGTTTTATATTTTGAGCCGCTTCGCTTCAGCTACGACCTCGTGCTCAAGATAGTGGCGGTATTCGCAATTCGGCATCGCGACGACGATTTCCTCCAACTCCGCTAGTGAGACAAAGCCCTGCCGGAACGCCGCCTCTTCGGGACATCCAATCTTGATACCGGCGCGCTTTTCAATCGTCTGCACATAGGCGCTCGCCTCGTGCAGGCTGCTGCTCGTGCCCGCGTCCAGCCACGCAAACCCGCGCGCCAGCCGCTGCACGCGCAACTGGCCGCGCTTGAGATACTCCACATTCACGGCGGTGATTTCCAACTCGCCGCGCGCCGACGGCTTCAGATTTTTGGCGATATCCACGACTTGATTGTCACAGATGTAAAGTCCCGGCACGGCGTAATTGCTTTTTGGTGACTTCGGTTTTTCCTCGATGGAAACTGCCTTGCCGTCCGCATCGAATTCCACGACGCCGTAGCGTTCCGGATCGTTGACGTGATAACCGTAGATCGTCTCGCCACTCTTGAATTCCGCAAACGCGCGATAAAACGAATCGCCGCCGTAAAAAATATTATCACCCAAAATTAGCGTCACGTTGTCTTTGCCGATGAAGCTTTCCGCGATGAGAAACGCCTGCGCGATGCCCGCCGGTTTGGCCTGCTCGCGATAATCAATGCTTACGCCAAAGCGCGAACCATCACCGAGCAGTTGCCGAAAGCGCGGCAGATCTTGCGGCGTGGAAATCAAACACAACTCGCGGATGCCGCCCTCGATGAGCGTCGTGAGCGGATAATAAACCATCGGCTTGTCAAATACCGGCTGGAGCTGCTTGCTGGCGACCAGCGTGAGCGGATACAGCCGCGAGCCGGCGCCGCCGGCGAGAATGATGCCTTTCATTTGTGGGACAGAATAAAATTTGCCGGGACATTTCGCCAACAAAAAAGCCGCGTTTTTCAACGCGGCTTGAAAATGAACTCTGGCTCAACTCGCCACCGCACCTTCGGTCGCAGCAGGCTTTTGGTTGAACAGCAATTTTTCCTTGTCGGCGGTGACTTGAATAAGGTCGCCCTCGTGCAGCACGCCCTTGAGAATTTCCTCGGCCAGCGGATCCTCGAAGAAACGCTCAACCGCACGGCGCATCGGACGCGCCCCGTATTGCGGGTCGTAGCCCTTCTCCACGAGAAAGTCCTTCGCCTTTTCATCCAGCTCCAGCTTGAGGTTTTTCTTCCGCAGTCGTTCCAAAACTTTCTCCACTTCCAGGCTCAAAATCTGGATGAGGTCGGGCTTGGTAAATGAGCGGAACACAATCAGGTCGTCGAGCCGGTTCAAAAATTCCGGGCGGAACATCTTCTTGGCCTCTTCCAAAACGCGTTCGCGGGCTTTTTCGTAGGTGGCCTCGTCGGTGATGGGTGCAAAGCCGAGCGTGGACGATTTCCGCAGAATGTCGGAGCCGACGTTCGAGGTCATCAGGATGATCGTGTTGCGGAAATTCACGATGCGACCCATGCTGTCGGTCAATTTTCCTTCTTCCAAAATTTGCAACAGCATGTTCCACACATCCGGATGCGCCTTCTCGATTTCGTCGAATAGCACGACGGAATACGGATTGCGCCGGACTTTTTCCGTGAGCTGGCCGCCTTCCTCGTAGCCGACGTAACCCGGCGGCGAACCGACGAGCCGTGAGACGTTGAACTTCTCCATGTATTCGCTCATGTCGAGCTGGATGAGCGATTTCGTGTCGCCGAACATCTGCTCCGCGAGCGTTTTCGCCAATAGCGTTTTGCCGACGCCGGTCGGGCCGAGCAAAAGAAACGTGCCGATGGGCCGGCGCGGATCTTTCAGGTCCGCGCGCGAACGCTTGAGCGCCTTGCACAGCGCCGACACCGCCTCGCGCTGGCCGACGACGACTTTTTCCATTTCGACTTCTACCGTAAGCAGACGCGACATTTCGTCCTGACCCATGCGCCGGAGCGGAATGCCTGTCCATTTCGAGACGACGTGCAAAATTTCTTCTTCGCCAACGACGACGCGTTTTTCATCGCCCTTCGCGCGCCATTCCTTGAGCAAAGATTCCAGCTTGTCCTTCGCCTGTTTTTCCTGGTCGCGCATCTTCGCTGCACCCTCGAAATCCTGGTTCTTGATCGCGCCTTCTTTTTTGCCCTTGATGACTTCAATCTCAGCTTCCTGCGCCTTGATTTCCGGCGGGCGCGTCATCGTGCTGATGCGGGCGCGCGAACCAGCCTCGTCCAGCACGTCAATCGCCTTGTCCGGCAAAAACCGGTCGGTAATGTAGCGGTCGGACAGCTTCACGGAAGCCACGACTGCATCATCGGTGAACTCAGCCTTGTGATGCTCCTCGTATTTGTGGCGCAGCCCTTTCAAAATCGCAATGGCGTCCTCGATGGACGGCGCCTCGACTTTCACCGACTGGAACCGGCGTTCCAGCGCGGCGTCCTTTTCGATGTATTTGCGATACTCGTTCATCGTCGTCGCGCCAACGCACTGCATCTCCCCGCGCGAGAGCGCCGGCTTGATGATGTTGCTGGCGTCCATCGTGCCTTCGGCGGAACCGGCACCGACAATCGTGTGCAATTCGTCAATGAAAAGAATGATGTTTTTGGCGCGGCGAATTTCATCCATGACCGCCTTGATACGCTCCTCGAACTGGCCGCGATATTTTGTTCCGGCCACCATCAGCGCAAGGTCGAGCGTAATGACGCGCTTGTTCAACAACAATTCCGGAACGTTGCCCGCCGCAATTTCCTGCGCGAGACCTTCGACAATGGCCGTCTTGCCCACGCCCGCTTCGCCGAGTAGAACGGGGTTATTCTTCGTGCGGCGGCAGAGAATCTGGATGACGCGCTCGATTTCGTTGTGTCGGCCGATGACCGGATCCATGTCGCCCTTGCGCGCGATTTCCGTGAGGTCGCGGCCAAACGCCTTCAACGCCGGCGTCTTGACTTCGCCTTTCTTTTCACCGGCGGCTGCTGGCTTTTCCGGCGCGGGTTCGCCCGGTTGCGCTTCTTCGCCACCCGGTTGCGCGGCGAAATTCGGATCTAGTTCCTTTAAAACGCGTTGGCGCGCCTCTTCGATGTCCACGTCCAGTGCGCGCAAAACTTTTGCCGCCACGCCGTCGCCTTCGCGGAGCAAACCGAGCAGCAGATGTTCCGTGCCGACGTAGGTGTGGTTGAGATTTTTCGCCTCCTTCTGCGCGAGCGCGATGACTTTTTTCACGCGCGGCGTGTAGGGAATGTTGCCGATCATCTTTTGGTCGGGGCCGGAACCGACCTGCTTCTCGACTTCGAGACGGACACTTTCCAAGTCAATGCCCATGCCCTGAAGCACATTGACGGCGACGCCCTGCCCCAGTTTGATCAGGCCGAGCAACAGGTGTTCCGTGCCGAGAAAGTTGTGGTTCAACCGGTCGGCTTCCTTGCGCGCGAGAGCAAGCACCTGCTGCGCACGCGGTGTGAAATTACTCATGGCTTCGTCGCTCATAGTCAAACCAATCTGCTATAAGCCAGTGAATTTGTCCAACGCAACCGGAAAAAATCAGTGCAGGTGAGTAAAATATTTTTAATTCCCGATTGGAATGAAAAAATTCCAAAGGAACATCTAGCGCTGGCCGAAAATTAATTTGCCGCGCCACCACTCGGCTTCGCCACCGGACGACTTACGTTTTTCAACCGGTCGCGCACCATGTCAGCGCGCAGGAGGTCGCGCTCTTCGGCGGAGAGTTTATCCGAAAGCTGTTTCTGCAAATGCGCCGGCTGCGTGACCAAAAACAGTTCGTCCACCAGCGTGCGTTCCGCGCCGGGGAACAAGCCCATGTCCACGCCAAACTTCAATAACGAGAGCAGATTCATTGCTTCCTTCGATGAGATGCTGTGCGCATTCGCCAGAATTCCATAGGCGCGGCCGATGTGGTTGAACACCACCTTCGGTTTTTTTTCCAGCAACCGCTCGCGCGCGTTCTGTTCATGTTCGATGATTTGTGCCAGAACTTTTTCCAGTCGCTCGACGATGGCGGATTCACTTTCGCCCAGCGTCATCTGGTTTGAGACCTGGAAAATATTTCCGAGCGCCTCAGTGCCCTCGCCGTAAAGCCCGCGCACCGCGAGGCCGAGCTTGTTGACAGACTGGATAATCGGATTGATCTGCTCGTCCAGCACGCAGCCTGGCAGATGCAACATCGCGCTCACGCGGATGCCCGTGCCGAGATTCGTCGGGCATGCGGTCAGATAACCGAGTTCGTTGTCGAAGGCAAAATCGAGTTTTTTCTCCAGCGCGGAATCAAACGCGTCAATCGCATTCCACGCCTGGCGCAGTTGCAGGCCGGGCCGCAACGCCTGCATCCGCAGATGATCTTCCTCGTTGATCATCACGCAGAACGACTCCTCGCGGTTCAAGACGATGCCGCTGCCGACATTTTTCGCGGCGTGCTCGCGGCTGATGAGATGGCGCTCGACGAGAATCTGCTTGTCCAGCGCGCCGAGGTTGTCCATCGCCTCGGAAAACGAATCCGCCATTTCCGGCAACGAACAAACCGCCGGCTGGATGGTTTCAAGAATTTTCACGCGTTCCGGTTTTTTCGCCCAACCAGGAAAAGCGAAGTCGCGCAGATTGCGCGCGAGCCGGACACGGCTCGAAATGACAATCCGGTCGTGCGGCCCGCTCAACCGCGTGGTTGCCGCCGGCGAAATTAAAAATTGATGGAGGTCTTTCATCAGACCTTGGCAGGCGCGGCACCCACGGCCTTGATTTGATCGCGCAAGGTCGCCGCAGCTTCGTAATTTTCCTCTTCAATCGCCTTGTTCAGTTTTTTCTGGAGCAACTTGAGCTTGTCGCCGGTCTCGCGCGACTTGCGCAACGCTTCCGGCGCCTTGCCGATGTGGCGCGTGCCCTTGTGCATCGTCTTGAGCAGACCGGACAACCCTTCCGCAAATGTCTGGTAACATTCCGGGCAGCCGAGCCGGCCGGACTTCTTGAAATCCGCCTGTGAAAATCCGCAGCGCGGGCATTTAATTTCTTTGGCGCCCGCAGACGGATCAAGTTCCTGCGATGCGCCGAGGCCGAGCATCAAGTCCGCCATCGCGAAGCTCGTCGGGTCATTGATGCCCTTGGCCTTCGCGCAGTCCTCGCACAAATCCAGCTTCTGCATCTTGTCGCCCACGATCTGGGTCAGATGCACCGTCGCCGGCTTTTCCTTGCACACGCAGCATTGCATAAAGTTTTTCTTAAATTGTCACAGCGGCACGCGGGGCAAAAAAGTTCCGCACGTCGTTCCGTTTCAAAATCCAAAATGACCAGCCTGAAAAAATCAAATAACTGAAAAGAAATAAAACAATTACCGCGAGTGACTCCGACTCATGCGACCTTTGGTCGCGCATCAATGAAATTGGAAAATGATACACTAATTCACCTGTGTGACAAAGCGCCCACGGAATAAAAATCAGAGCAATACCAAATGCAAGTCCCGCACAAAAAAGCGCATACCAACGGCAAATCCGCCAGCCTTTCAAAAGTCCGACGCCAACAAAAAGGTTGATGAAATTGCCATCTGGAATTTGCAAGCCGTGTTCCTGAACCGAATTTCCGACCATGCCAAGCAACCCGACTGAAAAATAAACAACACCGATTATCGTGAGTGAGCTTGGCCTTTTCATAATTGTGCCTGTAATTCTATTTTGCACCCACAATTTGCGCTATTTGTATATCGGCTCGCCGGAGACTTTCGTCAAGGCGTGGTATTCCTCGGTCAGCTTCAGCGTGAGTTTACCAGGCTTACCACTACCGATAACACGACCGTCAATCTTCACGACCGGCACAATTTCCGCCGCCGTGCCGGTGATAAAACATTCGTCCGCACAAAACAAATCGTAGCGCGTCAGGTTCGGCTCGGAAACCTTCACTCCGGTTTGCTCGGCCAGTTCCATCACCGTCTGGCGGGTGATGCCATAAAGCGCGCCTGCCGAAAGCGGTGGCGTAAATAACGCGCCGTTGCGGACGATGAAAATGTTGTCGCCGGTGCACTCGGCCACGAAGCCCTCGGCGTTGAGCATGATGGCTTCTTCGACGCCAGCGTTATTGGCCTCGATTTTGGCGAGGATGTTGTTGAGATAATTCAGCGACTTGATGGCTGGATTGACGGCGTTGTGCAAATTCCGCGTGGTCGGCACAGTGATGAGGTCCAAGCCGCGCTGGTAATATTCCGGCGGATAAAGCTGGATTTTGTCGGCGATGATGATGACAGACGCCTTTTTGCAACTGCGCGGATTCAAGCCGAGCGAGCCGATGCCGCGCGTGACCACGAGGCGAATGTAGCCGTCACGAAGTTTGTTCGCACGGCAGGTTTCGATGGTGGCTTTCATCAATTCCGCCGGCGGCATCGGGATTTCCAGCAAAATTGCCTTGGCGGAAAGGTAAAGGCGGTCAATGTGTTCCTTGAGCTTGAACACGCTGCCATGGTAAATACGGATACCCTCGAACACGCCGTCGCCATATAGCAGCCCGTGGTCGAACACGGACACCTTGGCATCGCGCTCACTGCAATATTTTCCATCAATAAAAATCTTCATGCAAAGCGAATAAACTTAAGGGAAAAAATGGAGCGACGCAAACGCGAAGTTAAACTGTAGTGTCGGCATTGTGCCAATTGAACCCACGGTTCAACCCGACAGCCTCGGGAATTTTTCGTGACAAGCGCAACGTGACTGATATATTTCGCGCCCTTTTGCGACCCTATGGTCTAGCGGTTAGGACACCTCCCTTTCACGGAGGTAGCCCGGGTTCGATTCCCGGTAGGGTCGCCAAACTGGTTTTTTCATCACAATTCTTGGGAATCAAATCGAAAAATGGGCTTACTTCAGCGGTTCCATAGTTTCCGTCTTTGAAATCCACGCCTTTCGGGAAAAATAGCTTTTGCAACCGTTGTTTTTGCTCATCTGAAGCCTCCAACCAAAGCCGAGCGGCATTCAAAATGACGTGCTCGGCGAAATTGAGAACAGATTCCACATCGTAGCCTTCGAGTTTTGCCTCCCGCTCCTTCATCTCTGCCAGCATGATTTGCTCATCAAGCTTGTCGAGTTGCCGCTGGTAGGTCTCTTGTCCAATCGTTTTTTTGAAGATGAAGGCGTCTTCAAGTTGTTCCTTGAGGTCTTTCAAATTCTTAATATTTTGCTCCAAGCTGGCATTCAGGAGGTAGTTCTGTGACTGTTTTTCTTTCCACACATCGAGCACGACTTCGTTGAACAGCTTTAAATATTTTTGTTTGGGTTGAAGCCCATCCAAAAAATTAACGAAGGCAAATTCCAATTCTGACTTTGAAATACTGACGCCTTTACATTGTTTATTTTGACACCGATAAAACGCATATTTTTTATTACGCCCCTTTGACCAGCTTGCCGTCAGAGGTCTACCACAACATCCGCATTTTACAAAATGCCGCAAAGGAAAATCAGGGTGACTGCGCAGGCGGGGCATTACACTCACCCGTTTCCCGCTTAAAATGGATTGAACACGCTCATCTGACACAATTCAACCTAGGTTGTTACGCGTGTCTTTCCGGCAATCTTTTTTCAGCGCGAAAAAATCTAATCCAGATGTTCCAGTTGGCTGAAAAGACCGACGAGGTGAATTTCTTCAGAAACCTCGTCATCGGGGATTCAGATTTGGAAAAACTTTTGCCGGAGGTTTCTCGAATCATCGAAATTTCATCACGACTCAACCACATCAAGGAAAAGGAAAATTATGCTCAAAGTCAGCCATTCCGAAATCCAGCAAATGGAACGTGAATACAGAGGTATCGCAGACACGATTTTGTATTTTGAAAACATGACGATTCCTCGATGCCCGTTCTGTGGTTCTTCCGACACAGCTATTTCACAGGTGGGGATAATTGGCCGCACCCTGAGAATCGTCCACGCAACGACGAAGTTTCACCTGTGCGCTTCTGCCTCACAGGTGCACGGCAAATATTTTTGTAACAAAGGTCGCCATTATTATGATTGAAATAGTGCCAGCCCTGAAACGAGTTCGCCTGAAACACATCGGGTGCTGGCACGAACTCTGCATGGAATTTCAACCCACTCTAAACATCATAACGGATGAAAGTCGTGGTTCTGGTAAATCCACAATCTTCCGCGCCATCTTGCAAACCGTGCATCTCTCATCGCGACCAAGATTTCCACTCCTGCCGACAAAAGGATTTCGCGAAGGAAAAATTTCTGTCGAGCTCATGTCTCCAACCATCACGCACAGAGTCACGGATTCAGGGAACACTCACCACGAGAGGACTGGTAACGACAGATTGAAGTCATTGCGGTCATGTCTCGAACAAGCTCCGACCGGAACATGTATTTTAATCGAGAGTGATTTCATCGAGCAGTTGGATGCCGTGGCTTTTGATAATTTTTTTGATTTGATGAGTGCTCCTCCGTGCCAAGTGATTGTCATCATGGGTCAGCGTTTAAAACCAGAACGATTCAAACAAGCACGGATTTACTCCTGCTTCTGGAATCCAGAGACAAACAGGGCTCTGGTCAGGCTGCTCCAAAAACCATAATTTTCATCCGATGAAACTCGACTATCCAAGAATATGGGCGCGAGTCATCAATGATTTCCATTGCGCAACCCAACTGCATGACCCAGAACACTGGCGGCGGGTGGAGCTGAATGGTCTGTTGATTGCGCCTCACAGTGGAGCGTTGGTGGATGTCGTTCGACTGTTCGCGGTGTTCCACGACTCGCGGCGGGAGAACGATTTGAAGGACGACAATCACGGCCCACGGGCGGTGGAATACGCCGCTAGTCTCCGTGGCGAGTTGTTTGACCTGCCGGACGAACAATTCGATTTACTTCAATACGCCATTTGTTGGCACGCCGACGGAACAACCAGCGACGACCCAACCATCGGAACCTGCTGGGACGCCGATAGACTCGACCTTGTGAGGGTTGGTATTCAGCCTGACGTAAAATTGATGAGCACTGACTATGGACGGATTCTGGCGGTTCAGTCATCCAAAACTATGATTTTCATCCAATGAAACTGGCGATTATTTGTGACGACGAATTCGAGGCACGCCGGATACCGGCTCAGGACGTTGATGTGCTGGTGAGTCTCGGAGACCTGCCAGACTCGGTAATTCTCGAAGCTGCCAACCGGTGTTGCCCCCGTGAGATTCTTGCTGTGCGCGGCAACCACGACGCCGATGTTCCGTTTCCAGAGGGTGTCCGAGATTTGCACCTCGCTGTCCATGAGGTGAACGGGGTTCGGTTTGGGGGCTTCAACGGCTCATGGCGTTACAAACCGGTGGGGCACTTTCTTTACGAGCAGGAGGCTGTGGAACGATTGATGGTCGGGTTCCCCGAAGTCCAAATTTTCATCAGCCACAACAGCCCACGGGGAATCCACGACCGCGACGACGAGGTTCATATCGGTTTCATCGGCCTGAGCAACTACATCACCAGATGCCAGCCACGCCTGTTTTTACACGGCCATCAGCACCAGAACATCGAGTCCATGGTCGGCTCCACACGGGTTATCGGGGTGTTTGGATTCCGGTTCCTCGACTTCAAAATTTCATCCAATTGATGACCACTGGCTGGTTTTGTTTGCCGGTGAGGATGTTAGTATTTCACCCCATGTCCAAGACTGAACGTATCGGTCATAAATCTGAACGTCAGTGCAAAGCTGACTGCAACTTCAACGCTAATAGGTATGATGATGATTACGATGACCAGCCTGTTGACTTCTTCGGGCTGGTCATTTTATTTAACCAGCTCACCATGGCTAAACCGGCTCCAGCCAGATGGAAAAAGCTGGGGAAAAAATCCCGAAATGCCCGAGTGGTTTCATAATCACACTTTAATAATGGCGGCCTTTTGATGTGCATACATGTCCGCGAAATGAGGGGACACCTCACTCATAATCAAACCCCTTGTAAACATTGAGGATAATGTAATGACACCTATTCCGGCGTGACTGGCTGGTCAACTGGTGAAAACAAGGGGAAACCCAATGAGCAACAGGGTGGAGCTGGCGGAATTGAGGGGGGAGGATATTTTGCGGGTGGGTGCCCGTGAGCGTGGTGGACGGGTGGCGCTCGCGTGTGGGGGGAAAATGGGGTGTCCCCTGCCCTTCAAATGCCTGCCGCCGCGTTATTGTGAGTCAGCGTTTTGGATTGTGAGGTATGCTTCCTCAACACTTCAAAAACCTGCAAACAACCCATAATACGGTTCCATTCCGTCGCGGCTAGGGTCGCCATTATTGACTTCTCGACTTTTCTCGACTTCGGGCTTATCCGTTTTGAAAGAAAGTAGAAGCGCGCTACCGACAATCAAGCTCCGTCTGGTAACAAGCCATGAAGTCTGTGTCACTTTTCATGTTCAGGCCGCGCCACAGCACGGACACAAAAATGTGATCGGCAAATCCTGCGTCACCCGTGCAGCTTTTTTTTGGTTTTGTCCCACATGCCCTGAATCGGTTGGGAGCAAACCAAATCGCGCGCGGAATCTATTGAGTTTTTTAGACCTTCATATGGGCCCAGCGCTAAAGCCTATTGTTAAAATGTCTTTTGATTTAAGCTATGTTTAGCGGTGGCCAAGGATGTTGAAAACTCCGCGCCACGAATTCGTCTTCGCATGGACTTTATGGATTAGCCGCCGCCTCTGTTTTGGGCATGTCATCGGGGATAATAAAGAGCCCAAAAAAAACATTGTGGTTTTCTGAAAATCACTTATTGGTTTTATACTCAGATTTATGAAATCACAAACCTCTCCCCGGCTCAATTTTCATTTGAAGAATTTGGCTTCCGTGCGTGGCATCGTTGCCCGACTCCGGGTCTGGCCGGGTCTTGTGTGCCTGGCGTTGACCGCCGCGACCGGATTGCAGGCGCAGTCCACCAACTGGCTGACTGGCGCGAACAATTTTACCAACGCAGCCTACGGCACCGCCGCCGATACCGACGTGGTAGACAATGCCACGCTGATTGTCACCAACGGTGCCAGCCTGACCGCTGGCCAATTGAATGTCGGCCCCACCAACCGTTCCATTCTCACCTTGTGGAGCGGCGGTGCCATCACCGTCCAAACTTTGCTGGTCACCAATAATTTTATCGGGGCAGCTGCAATCACTAACTCCATCTTCAACTTCAACAGCGGCACACTGACGACCTCGAACTTCAACGGTTTGGCATCCAGCATCATAATTCCTTCCAATTCCGCTTGGAATGTCAACGGTAACTGGAACTTGAATGCCGGCACTAACCTCATCGTCAATCAGGCGACGAACGCCGGTGCCGGAGGCAGCGTCTATATCGGCAATGGCTCGAACAACGTGCAAGTCAGCGTGAATGCGAACGCCGTCCTGTGGACCCAGACTAATAGCCTGGGAGTTCAGACGAATGTTCCGGAATTGTTCATTGGCGTCAACAACGCCACAAACAACGCGTTGATCGTCAACAACGGCACCGTGATTGCGACCAACTTTTACGGAGCGAATACCGAACTGGTTGTCGGCAACACTGTGGGTTCCTCCGGCAATCAGCTCATCATCACCAACGGCGGTCAGGTCTTCCTTAGAATAAATGGATCGGCTGGCCCCACAGCCGGCTACGTTGGTAATGCTGGCAGTTTTAACAGCGCAATTGTGGCGGCCACGAACAGTGCCGGGCGCAAGGCGCTGTGGAGTTTTGGGGCCGACCGTTTATTGCTCGGCTATAGTGGTGGTGTTAGCACTCTCTACTCCAACAACTGGGTCCGGGTGGATCAAGGCGGCGTCATCACCAACGTGGTATTGTTCATTTATGGTTATGATAATTTCCTGTTCGTCACGAATGGTGGTCAAATGTTCGCGAACGGCGCCACGGTTGGCCGTTACGGTTTGAACGACAGTGCTATCATCATGGGCACTGACGCCGCCGGGAACAAGGCAACGATGACGTTAAGTGGCAGTTTGATTGTTGGTGGTGGTGTAGCCTCTGGCGGCGTTAGCAATCCGGGCACGAACTGCCTGGTGCAAGTGGATGCGGGCGGCATC
>Ga0114951_10004409_pt1 | contig 13760 bp, 32 predicted proteins | sample AM7aDNAmetaG_FD_88677 | JGI IMG/M metagenome (GOLD analysis project Ga0114951, IMG submission 88677) | Freshwater microbial communities from Finland to study Microbial Dark Matter (Phase II) - AM7a DNA metaG | ecosystem: Environmental > Aquatic > Freshwater > Lake | place: Finland: Lake Alinen...
ACTCGAAAGCCACACTTCCATCCGTTCGCACACCAACGATTTTACAGTTCATGCGACCACCTTCATCGAGGTTAGTTCGGGGCGGGCAAGAGTCGGGTCAGCGTCGCCAGCGGCGATGTTATCCTGGTCGCGGATAATCACTTTAACCCCTGGAACATTCGAGGACACCGACTGGATGTTTCCGCCTCGCACCTCAATCAGAACTGCCGGATCCGGAGCTTTCTGCTGGGACGGGAGGAACGACCGAAGCTGGGAAATAAAGCCGGCCAGGTCCTTCATGGGGACGCAGATAAAACAGCGACCGGGGATGCCCCTCGATGTAATCGGCTGGATCAGGATTTCGCCGGGGTCATCCACCCCGCCGATACAAAGCTCGCTGACATCCAGGCCGATGGACTTGTAGCTGCCATTGCGGCCGAGGAAGGTCGTTGGAAGCTCGAATTTGAGTTCGTTGCTTGGTTTCGTTCCAAGAGTTGGAAGACTTTCTGGAAGAAGGGGCGGGTTCACCGTGACGGTTGCGCTCCAACTCTCGACCGTTGCCTCAGTATCGCCACTCATCAGACCTTCTCCGGAAGCGAGGTCAGCAATGGATGACAGCTTTGCCGCCAGGACTTCTGGGTCTACGCCATTGAGGTCGTAATCCACATCCAGTGTCAGTCGGATTCGGGTTGGTTTCATGCCGTAATATCGCACACATTCAGTGGGCTGTCAAGGCTAGAACCCGTACCGCTTGGCTTCCCGGAGTTCCGCCAGGCTGAACGCCAGCTCGTGGGGCGTTCTGGTGGCGTGCCGGAAGAGATAGCAGCCGCAGGCCTGGTGCTGGAACATCCAGCCGCAGCTCTCGATGTAGGCGATGCAGTCCTTGACTTTCGGGATGTTCATCGCGTCTCCAACTCGAAGGCGTAGGTCTTGCCATATCCGCCTTTGGTCGCTGTGTAACCGGTGTCGTGCGAACAGCGGAGAAGCAGCTTCCAGACTTTCCTGGCCGCGGCTTCGTCGAGTCCGCAGTCCTGCTTGGCGTAGTGAATGAAGTCTTTGAGTTTCATCAGCACTCCTTAGGAGATGGTCAGCGGCACCGGGACAGTGGCGCAGAGTTGCAGCTCGATCAGGTCGCCCTCGTGGTCACAGAGCTTGATAATGCCCAAGTGAGCCTGCAAGGTGCAATGCTCGATGCCGCCCTCGGTGAACTTGAGGTTGTACCGAAGATCATCCGAGTCGATCCATCCGAAGAATAAGACTTCGTTGTTCGGATCACCAATCGCAGTCTCGTGAATCATCGTGTTCACGATTGTCGGCGACTTCTGGGGACCTTCGTCAATCCGCACCACCTCGGCAGCCACGATGGCGTCGATGATGGCCTGGACCCGCTTGATTGCTTCAGCGGTCATCAGGATGCCGCTTGGAGTTGGCTGACAGAGACAGCCACTGTCGTGGTGTTTCCGACCAGCAACGAATGACACCGCTCACAGCCGGGATTGCCGCAGTTGGCGACGGCGTGCTTGACGCTGGGCGTCAGGATTGATCGGGCTTTCTTTACCGCCCGCCTCGACTTGGTGTGACCGATTTTAGCAGTCATAGCGGCACGGTCTTGCGCCTTTTGCGCTTTCTTCGCATTCTTCTTTTCCAATGATCGTTGTCCTTTTGCTTTGCGTCCCATAGTCGTTTCCTTCTTTCTTGTTGTTGTTGAGCCTCTAATATCGCATGGTTCCAGAAAATGTCAAGGGAGATAGTCAAACAAATCCGCCACCCCGACGATTTCCTTGATCTCGCCGATGGTGAAGTGGCGGTAGTCGCCTGTTTTGGACGAGTAGGTGTCGGTGTCCACTTTAACTTTGCCTTGATCCTTCAGGTTCTTCACCATGTCCCGATAGACCTGAGCATGGCTTCGGGCGTTGCGGAAGTGGTACTCGGTATAGGTGTTCTCACCGTCGCGGATACCGCTGCCAGGCGCAGTGGGTAGGTGCATTTCTTATGGACGCATCGGGTAATCATTGGTTACTCTCGCATTCGGCATCGGAACAAACCTGGATTTCGTTCAAGTCCGAGCCGTGGGGATTCGCCACCATAGCGGACTTCAAAGTGTAGCTGTGACAGGAACGGCAAACCGGGATCTCGTCCCCACCGAACTCCACGAACTCCTGCTCCAGCACCCGCACTTCGGGAGCATTCAAAGCGTGAAGCACATCCACCTCGCCCGTCACGGCGTCGTAGAAGGCATCGGAACGGATTTCCTGACCGCCGTCCCAGACGCTAACGAAAATGCTGTTGGCTTTCATAGCGGCTTGATTCCTGTGTGCTGCAACTTCGCTTTCTGCCAGGCAGCGTCAGCGCGGTCGAACAGCTCATTGATTTCGGCGTTGGTCAAATCCATCTCCTCGCGGAGGCGCTTGTACTGGCGAGTGCTCAAACCGATTCCCATAATCTCCGCCAGAAGGCGAGGGAACTGGATCGAATCTTGTTTCCATTTGTTGGCCGTGGTGTGCATATCGTTAATATCGCACAGATTGGTTGGTTGTCAAGGGCTACTTGACTTCGGTGTGCTTCCACTGACGGAAGGCGCCCGTTCGATTGCCAATCCCCTCGATCATCACGAACTGAACGAGTGAGACCCCATACAGGGTAAAGCGGACATTCTTCCCCAGGGCGATAGTCGTGGTCAAGACATAGATGCCTTCGCCCGTCGCCTTGTCGATGACTTCGTCCCCGGTATGGAGCTTTTTAGCGTCGCTGAATTTCACTTGGTGTCCTCGGTCGCAAAGTCGTCGTCATCCTCGGAGCTGACGACCTCCGCGTGGGGCATCGCTGTGGGATGGTTGCGAATGAACTGCTTGGCTGCCTCTCGATTCGGGAAGACTCTCGGATCGCCGTGGTCAGACGCGAAGATCCGCTTACCCTTGCGGTTGGTGTATTCGACGAAGACTTTCATTTGCGTTTGCAACATCCGCCGCTGCACTCCTTAGAAACCGCGACCGAGAGGCCAGAGGCTTCCAGGATGGCCAGGACATCGTCGGGACTCAGGGTCACGATTGTGCGCATCTCCGTCCGCTTCTGGAAGGCTGTGTTGACTGTGTTGAACTTCGCCGAGATGGCGCCGGGGACCGGATAGCTTGTTCCTTCGTCGATCAATACGAATACGGTTTTGTTCATGCCAACAATCTACCACGAATCCGGAACAAGTCAAGAGCTATTGACCGGAATCGTGACGGATTTTCAGGGCGTCTCCTAGATTTTGACTGCGCTTCGGGAAGACAGTCTCGCCCTTGCCGGTAACCGGGTTCTTAATCACGAACCCCTTCGGCACGACCATGTTGTTCGGGTTTTTTCGGCACTTCCCCAGGTGGCGGTTGAACTTCATCAGCTCCTGGAGTCCTGTCATCCCGTAGATGTCTCGCTGGCAGTAGGGGCAGTCCATTAGGGCACCCGCAACTCTCTGGCGACGATGATCTCAATGGCGTCGTCTTGATTCCCATCCCAGGCGCTACCGCGAGCAACAACCCCGCGAGCCACCACCGGGACTACGCTGAAAGCTGAATTGGTGCCCGCCCAAACCTTGGCAGCCGATTCCGAAGCGAAAATATGAAAGCCTTTGGGATAGGGCCGACTCACGATCTTCATGGTTCGAGGCAGACTGCCCGCGACAGGGGCGTAGCGATGGACAAACAGCGTCCCTTTGGTCGCTCGCAGCCAACGGTTGCGTGGCACCGGAACCCGACGGTGGAACACTCCGCCGGCGTAGAACTCGGGGAAATACTCGAAGCTCAAAAGCGCCTCGGTGTAAGCGCCGCGCTGGGCGTCGCTGCGACGAAAGACTTTGAAGCCGCGGACCTGGCCGCGCTGCGGCTTTCGGTGAACGATGGATAGACTGTTCATATCAGTTCCCGCACCCGCACCAGTGGGCGTTACGGCCGCCAACATCAACGAGCCAGTTGGTTTTAGCGTTGCACTTCTCGCACCGGCCTGTCACCGCGACGCGCCGACCGGCATGGGTAAAGACGGAGCCGCCAGCGACCATGCCGATTCCAGCTTTCGGACGGCCTTTGCCGAGCAGTTGTTCGGTGGTCAGGCTGAACAGCAGACCCAGGTAAGAGGTGGCAACGATCTGAACTTCATTCCAGAAGCCATCGGCTCGCAAAATCTGCAACTCCCAGTTCTTGATACAGCCGTCAGCTCCGACAGAATACTCGACAGCTCGGACCTGGTCGTTGCCTGGCATCATCACGACTTTGTATTTCTTGTTCATAATGTCATTCCGTGGAAGGATACGCCCAGACGATAAAGCCGAGGGTCGGCTGCCTGCGCCCGCCTGCGTAGCCACCATTGGTTCCAGCTACCCGAAACTCCCAGCCTTTGTGCGCCGGCTTGATCCGCTTCATCACCGCTTCGATTTCCGTGGACGGCGAGGTCGCAATCATCATCGCCTTAAGTTGCGACGGATACCGTGCGCGAGTCCAGGACATCCTGTAACTTCTGCTCGGTAATCCGCAGGCCCTCGATGGTGTTGTGCAGGGTAAACAAGGCGCCATCAGCCTCCGGCGTAACGAGCTTAATCGCTTCCTTCAAAGCTAAGAGATTGGTGCGCTGGATGCGCGACGCGCTCAGGCATTCCGTGACCAAGATGTATTTGTCTTTCATATCGTTAATATCGCACAACTTCGGAGATTGTCAAGTCCCCAAATGCTTCTCGAAGTGGGCCAGAGCCATGTCGTCAACAGCCTTGCGCCCCTCATCGTTGTTCAACGCCGCGCTGATATGACGGGCGTCCTTGAGCATTTGCATCAGCGTGAAGTTCAGCCCCGCAAACTCACGAGGGGCATACCGCTCCATTTCGGCGATCTTGGCCAGGGTATCCACCTCGTCCCAGGTCAAACGATGATCGGTAATCTCGTCCATATATGGCGTCGGCATCGTTGCCGCGCTCCCGAGAGACGAATCGGTTTGTCTCCTCGCTCTGAAGTTGTGGGAGTTCATCAGTCCGTAAATGAACCCGCCCTGGGCGCTGGCAGCCTGGCACTTGCCGTCGTAGTGATGCTGGCTGAGTGTCTGCAAGATGTTCAAGTCCTTGCCAGAGAATGCGATCTCGAACTCAACCGCGAAGATGAAGTGCTTTAGTTGCATGTCGTCATCGCCAGCCAGAGGTCTTTGAAACTGCCTTCCCCAATGTAGTAGCGTTGATCGGTAGCCTTCACGGCTTTGTCGAAGATCGACATCGCTTCTGCTCCCAAAGACATCTCCCACCATTTCGGAAACGGCAAAGTAGGCGACATCCGGTAAGCCTTGCTCGTCATCGAAAGCCTGAACGAGTCGTCGCAACACGGATACTTTTCTCTCTGTTTTCATAGCAACAATATCGCACCTTTTTGTGACTTGTCAAGCGGAAAGCAACAACTTACCATCAGCCGACAGTAATGGATAGCTGCCGAGCTCCAACACCTCGTTGCCGCGTTTGGAAGAAATAATGTCCTTGAGATTCTTGGCAACCGCCTTGATGTTCTCCTCCAGGGCCTTCAACGACATCCACTTGGCTTCCGTGTAGTCCATCCAGGTGTCGCCGCCGCCCAAGTAAATCGGCTCCTCCAGGGGCAAGCGAGTCAGCTTAAACGCATCATCGCGAAGACGGATTGCGGCAGCCTTGCGGTGCATGGGGGCGGTGTCCCAGTCACAAACAAAATCGGTCTTGTCGAGGTAATACGGGATGGCAATCCCGGACTTGTCGTGGTTAATATCGCCGACTTTTTTCATGAGTTAATTGTCAATCCCATAGCCGGAATGCTTTCCAATAGGCTTCCTCTTCGGCCTCCGACAAAGCCACCCAATGAATGCCATCCACGCATGATCAATCGCTCTTTGCAAAGCGAGTCCTTTGGGTTTGCCGACTGCTTTCTCGTATTGCTTCCACCATTGGAGTCGCGTGCCGTTCTCGTAGTAGTAGGTTTTGAACTCCTTGCCGTCGTCTATCCGGCATCGTCCGTTTTCGTAGATTATGAAGTCTCTGTCACCGATTCGTTGACGAAACTTCCAGCTCAACGGGCTAACAATGTCACTGGAGCGAACGGCGGGTTTGCCCTTTCGCTTGGATTTATTGGCCATGAGAGAGTCCTTTCTTATTCGCGCCGTGGAAGGTTGGCAGTACGAGCAGCCAGTAGCGCCAGGCAAGGCGTCGGCTCGGCTGGTCGCATGAGTCTGGTTGTAGCCACCACCGACCCAGTTCCAGGTGTAGAGCCGCTTACTTGATCGGGTAGGCATAGTCGCATCCATCCACCCGCCAGCTGTACTCGCCGTTGGAAACCCGAATCACGGGGCCGTCAATCGCAGCGAAGCTCTCGTGATCGACGCTGGAGACCTTCACCAGGACATAACTGCCATCGCCAACCAGCCCGCGTTTCATGCCATCGTGCCAAGTCACAGCGGCCTGGCCGCGCTTCATCTTCCCCATCGCGTCGTTCACCTGGTTCCAAAGCTTGTCAGACAGAGCGCTACAGGCGTCCCGCTCATTCTCCTCAATCCACCGGACGAAGACGGGCGCCTTTGCGAAGGCTTCATCTCGGGAGATCAGGTTTTTGGTCAGAACCATCGGGGCTCGTTTTTTCACTTGAGTAAGCTCTCCAGTTTGGCAATCGAAATGGCCATCCCGTCGATGATGTCGTCCAGCTCTTGCTTGGATTGCTGCCCATTCTTCGATGCCTTCAACATCAGGTTGCGGTGCATCCGCATTGCCGCTAACACCTCTTGAATCAAATTCTTTTGCATATCAACAATATCGCACAGTTTTACGGTTTGTCAAACACAAAGATGCCTGGGCAGCGCATCAGCATCAGCACTCCTTAGAAGCGGTGGGAGCCGCCCGTAACCACAACGGGCGACTCCACACCACAGGCGATTGGTTAGGCCGAGACGGACGGCGCTTTCACCGTCACCGTCTTGGTCGTGGTTTCGGTGCGAACGGCCGCCTCTTGATCGGCGGTGATGCCCTTCATCAAGTCCAACGCTTCGTCCAGCGAGCCGAGGAACTTGTTGGAGGTGGTGGACTGCTGCGGATGGACGACGCCAAAGATGCTGTCAGCAATCGCCATCTTCTGCTCCGTCGAGCCTTTTCCTGCGGCAACGGCGGCGAATGTCCGGCCGAAAAACCCCGGATCGACAACAAAGGACTTGTCGTTCTGAATCAGCCGCGCCTTCTCGTCAGGCGACAATGCCATCAGGACGCCGAAGATTTTGTCGAACAGCGCCTTCGTTTCGGGGTTGTCGCGCAGCCCTTGCAGGGGCTTGATCGTGGTTTCGACCTTGACGGTGACACCCGCTGCCACTTCGGTCGCAATCCCTTCGGGAATGCCGATTTTCGTCAGGGCTTCCTTGACGGTCGCGGAGTCGCCCAAGTCGATCTTCCACTTGTTTTGCTCCGAGTGGATGCAGCTTGCCAAGTCCGTCATAATCTGCGGGTTGGTCGGCTGAGCGCCGATCAACACGCCGATTTCCAGGAACTTGCGGTGGCCCAGGTTCTTTTGGGACTCGTTGCCGGCTTCAACTTCGGTGTCAGCCGCCGCCTTCACGATACGGGCGGCCTGGGTCCGGTTGAATCGGCGGCCTTCGGGGGTTGCCGAATCCAGCGTCAGCGTGGGGCGCGAGACTTTCTTGCCGGGCTTTTCGGGGGCTTGCTTCGGGGTTTCGATCCCCGACAGCTCTGCCAGCAAATCGGTCGGCTCTTTGACCGGTTCCTGGGATTTAACTTTTGCTTTCGCCATAACTACGCTCCGTTTCTTTGTGGTTTGTGGTTTGTGGTTTGTGGTTTCACTTATGACAACAATATACCACGCATTCAGTGGGCTGTCAAATTATTTGTTGAGTGTCGCAAACGAGCGGCACTTGCACCCGCGAACCTTGCACTTCGTGTTTCGGACGAAGTGGTGATTGGACTCGCGGTGCCCGCAAGCAGTGCATTTTTCTGTCTTCGCTTTCGCCATATTATTTCCTCTGCAACCAGTCGTTCCAAACGGTCTCGACATTGTACCCGTAGGTCGTCCGCTTGGTCGAGACTACCCAGTTCAGGAATTCCTCGATAGCTGCGTATTCGTCGAAGGTCAGCTGCTCCTCGATGTACATGAGGATTGCGGACGGATCTTTCCCGCACTGCTTGGCACCGTCGATCAACAACATCCCAATCTTTGGACTGAATTTCATATCACAATATCGCACAGATAAACAGATTGTCAAGGCATATCGCCGACATGACCCCAGCCAGCGTAGTCGCTCGCCGCTCGCCTGGCTGACCTATGGTCCGACTGGCAAGGGGAAGCTGGAGAAGAAATTCCTTATGGATTGCACCACGGAACACCTGGAGATGATCTTGTACACCCAGAACCATTGCCCGCCCATTTATCGGAAGGTGATTCTGGCGATTCTCAAGGACCGCTGGTCTGCCAGGCGAGTGATTCCTTAAAAGCTTTCAAATCATCGCACGAGACATTCAGCCCAGCGAGTTTCTTCCACTCCTCAACGCTCGGCAAGTCGCCGACTTCCTTGATCCCGTCAACCGTAAAGCCAACGGGGAACTCGTTCCGCTTAGCAGCAATCGAAGCGATCTCGGCCGCAGTCGGGATGAAATGCGGAGTCGGCTCCAACGGGAATTCCGGAATGGAACCGGAAACCCCATGGCCAGATACCCATTACGCCAGCACCTTGAAAGCGGCACAGGCACCGCAGGTATTGCCGTGGATCGGGCAGCCATAAATCAGCGAGCCTTCGCACTCACCCGATTGCCCGGAATGATTGAAGTGCTTTTTCTCACGCCCGCAGCCTGGCTCTTTGCAGAGGTCAGCCTTCTCAGCTTTCACCTGAGCCTGCCGCGCTTGCCGCGCCTTCAGGCTTGGCCGTACAGGGAGTTTTCGCCGGTTATTTCTCGTCGCCATATCAGTCCTCCGATTTCTTTGCGGTCTGCTTGAATTTCAACTGCCCGATTTTGCACTCCGACAGGTCAACATCTTCACGCGGCCCGATGTACTTGGCCTGGTTCAACTTGTTGCTGCCGTGTTCGGCGTAGATGTACTGCACTTCCACAACGCTATTGAGCGCGGGAACCACCTTGCCGTTCATCGTCACCTTGCCGCACAACACGCGGGTCAAGCCGTCGAGCAAGGCAATACCGATGTTGTTCTTGCCGCCAATGGCGATCTTGTCCACAATGAAGCTCGCGGTGGCTTGGAACTTGTGCTTCCACTGATACTCGCGCCCTGCCTCGCCGCCGACATACATCGCCTCGTTGTCCTTGACAATGATGCCCTCGGCCTTTTCATCCTTCATCCGCTGGAAGAAAGCTCGCTTGTTCGCCGTTCCCACCGCCTGCTGCGCCAGCCGCACCACCTTCGGGTCAAAACCGCACTCGGAGTAGAAGGCTTCCAAAATCGGGCGACGATCTTTCCGCGCCAGTCGGTCGAGGGGCTTGCCTTTGTAGGTCAGCAAGTCAAGAAGCACGCACCCGCCGCCAACCGGCTCGTCTTCCGTGTCAACCGTGAAGTTGAACGGGACTTTGAGAAATTCCTTTTGGGTCTTCGGCAGCATCCCTTTGCCCGTCGCCTGCCCCTTCTTGTTGGTGATCGACAGGACGCTATCGCCCTTCATCACCTCTTTGCGCGTGCCGTTGTACTTTTCCTCAAAGACATAACGGTCGCTGCCGAAGAAACGCTCCAAGTCGGACTCCTCCAGCACCGGCTGGCAGAGCATCGGGACAATGCGAGCAATCACTTTCTTGACATCAACAGGCTCGGATGGGGCGGACGGCGCGGCGAAGGTCTGGGAGCCGGTCGTGCCGCTATCGGAGGTCTGCCCGTCATCCTTCTCGCCGACGATGATGTAGGCGGGGGATTTGTTGAGTTGCCCTTTGAGAATCTTGGCGTATTCCTTCTCCGCGCCAGCCAAGTCGCCGCCAAACTTGACAGTGCGGGTCAGGCTGGAACCAATCTTGCCCCACAGCGCAATCACCTCAAAGGAACCGCTTTCGGTGTCTTCGAGTGTCATCCGGTATTCTTTGTAGCTACCGCCAGTGGTGCATTCGAGGTTTACTGATTTAATGATTTGCATAGTACCAATATCGCACAGATTTACTGGTTGTCAAGAAACTTCTTGCCGTTTTCAGTCGTGGGCAAGCCTCGTAGCAAAGTCCCGGCCGCACGCTCTTGATTCCAACGCTGGACCGACAACTCTTTCGACCTCTGGGCGGTTGAAATGAGCCCGCAAGCACAGTATCGGCCTGGGGCGGCGCCCGCACTCGCACTTCTGGACAGCGGTGCTCATTCGGATGTCACGATCCGCGTGGACTCTAACGAGGTGCTGCCCGACGGAGCCGAGGTGCAAGTAAAGCGAGGCTGAAAATTAGGGTCCACGATCTGCTCGAGATTCATCCCGAACATATGCTCCTCGGTCGTCATCACCTTGCAATTCGGGCATTCCCAGGGAATCTTCGCGAACTCAATCCGAGCCAACTTGGTGGATTTCTTGACCTTCATATCAGCTGTTCGCCTCAATCCAATGCTTGATCTGGCCGATGCTGGGGGCGTGCGGCTTCTTGCCGCCAGAGGTGCGCCCTTCGTAAGGCAGCCCGTAGGCTTTCGCCAACGCCTGGGCGATCTGCTTGTTGCTCGCCTGGTGGATCGGCGCCCCGGTTCGACTGAGCTGGGTCGGTGGCAAGACATCCACGACCGTACACCCACCGCCGTTGGTGGTGCCCTTGAAAGTCTTCACCTGCGCTTGAATAATTGCATGGTTTTTACTGAGCATAGTTAGTCTCCTTCGCGTAACATCCGAACATTATCCTGAGGATCGACCTCAATAACTCGATGATCCGGGGCGTCTGGCTTCACCTTGAGCAAAGACATCCGCTGCCCCAGGCCAAAAATATCAATTACTCGCTCAAGGCCGCCCTCAGCATTTCCAATCTCCTGATCCTCCATCACTTCAGCACGACCGCTGTAGTCGTCGGTGTAGATGTAGACTCGGTCGCCTTTCTGAAAAGTAGCGAGTTGGATATTCAAAATCTTCATATCGTTAATATCGCACGGATTCGGTAAAAGTCAAGACCGAGCTTTCTCCCACACCGACCGAGCTTTCTCCCACACCGTCTTCCACTCCTCGACAACTCCCTCAGCTGAAATCGCTGGCTCCTGCACGGAGAGGATATCGGTGGTCCCCATCAGCCCGCACTGCTTTCGATATCGCCAGAGAGCACTTCGGGCACTCTTGGGACCCGCAGCAAAGACCAAGCTGTAATCGATCACGCACGACGGGCAGTGTTGGACTCGGTACAGTTTCATCAGCACTCCTTAGGATCGACGACCTTCGATGATCTCGACCTTTTCATTGGTCACGGGACTCAGGGCTAGTTCGATTGAATCAGCCGCCTCCCGACACCGCTGCTCATCGACGCACGGGATCGTAATCCCCGTCTCGCCATCGGAAAACACCAGATTCCAGGCATGGCTCCCATCGGTTAACCGCTCGCATTGGATAATGATGTTCATAGTTTCAATATCGCAGGTATTGAGCCATTGTCAAGATGATTTTCGACGAATCTTCGGGCGAATGATTCGCAGGGCTTCCATCGCAAATCGACAGTTAATGGGAACCCCACACCAGCCATTTCCGCAAAGGCCCCCTTCACGAGGGACCCAACGCTTGATGATTCGCCATCGTCTCATTTCGCCACCGCAATCACTCGCTCCACAGCCCCAGAATTGCCGCCGTGCGCCCGGAAGCCAATGATCGGGCTCCCCGGAGTGCCCGGTGCGCAGGTCGCCCGCTGACTGCGAGCACAAAGCTTGCACGCCTGGCAGGTGAGATGACTCGTCTGGGCTGGGCAAACAATCCCGTGCAGCCCCTGCTTCGTCACGAAAGTGTTCGGCGTCTCCTTCGGTACCAGCGCCACCATCGGCAGCCCATACTTCGACAGGCGGTCGGCCTGGTCCAAGCTGTTCGCCGAGACATTGATCACAAAACCGCCGTCGTTGGCTTTGCGCACCGCGCTACGATTGGCAGCCTTCGTCATGGGATAGTGAGTGTAGGTGTAGCCCATCTTCCCGCGATTCGCATCCACCAGCCCCTGGAGCCGCTGGGTATCGATGACATCCTTGTGGCCAGGCAAGTCTCCCGTGGTGCCGTACCGCCAGATCCGGCCGCTCTCGATCGTCTTCAGGGTCTTCAGGAACTCCGGCCACTGCGTGCCTGCCTCCCCCTTATCCACCCGATTCCAGATCATGTTCATGTAGCCGGCACTGGCATAGCAGCCATTGGCTTTCAGTGGACAGGAGTCGGGACAGGTCGTGCGGGGGCCAAAGGTCGTCGGCATGGGGCCGAGCTTGCGGTTCTGCGACGCCATCGTCAGGTTGAAATGCTCTTTCTTAATCATGCCAACAACTTACCATAGGATTTCTGGTTGTCAAGGAGGATTTCGAAGAGTGTCGAAGATTCCAAAGAGTGTCGTTGGGAAGGAGATTCCGGCGAGTGTCGTTACCCACGCATTCAGTGGTCGAACGGGTGTGGGAGAGTAACAAATGTCCCCAGCTCCCACAACCTCAAACCCAGCTCACCCGGGCAAGCGCTGGACTCTATTCGTTCAGATTGTCACCGCACGGACAACGCCAGGGACCGGAGTTGATATACTCCGTTCCGCAATATTGACAGTAGATCGAAGAGGTATCCGCAAAGAACTCCATCCGCTCAGCCGCCGTCAGAACCTTGAGGTGCTCCTTGACGGTTGCCACCAGGTCAGCGGTATAAATCCCCAGGGTCTTCGGCGCCACCCCAGTCTCCTCAGCTGCCTTCCAGACCTTTTTGATCTCTTCTCGCTTTTGCTCAAGTGCGGAGTCAGGTAGTTCTTTTTATCAGGCAGCTGGGAAGCATGCACCAAAACCTTGGCATCGCAATCCACCAGGTGCCACGGAAGTTTCTCCGACCCCGTCCCCCAGCCAGAACTCGCCCAAACTCCTCGCGCATGAGGAATCCCTTCCATCGTGTCTCCCCAAGCTCCTTTGCTCCACATCTTGCTGAGATACGCCGCATCCAGATGCGCACGAGTGCAGCTCATCATCAGCCGCACCGCGTCAGCCGCACTCCAGGCCCCAACATAAAACCGGTAGTCCGGATGCCTCGGGGTGCCACCATTAAATAGCTTCACTTCTTTCATCGCCCACATTCTAGCAGGTTTCACGACTCTGTAAAGCGAATTAACGATCATGAAAATTTATGCCATCCGAGATAACAAACTGGTCGAATTAAGCAGCCGTGTTTACCAGAAAGACCAGGTGCCAAATCATTGCGCCCAATGCGGATCTTCCCAAATCTTCCCGCCGCGTGGATACAACAAGTTCTATACCTGCGGAAGTTGCGGAGCCATGCATCGAGTCGCCCCGTCCATGGAAGAGATGCGAGCCCCAGTCGAAATGGCAGCCACCAGCTTCGTCAGTTGACCAAGCAGAAAGGCACCGCCCTCACAGGAGCGATGCCTTTCACATTCGGAGCCGTTGACTAGACGACCCCACGAAATGCGAACGGAGGAGACGCAAGCAGCAAACCGACGCCTATTTCTTTCGCATACCTGGAGACTACCAGATTTGTGCGAGTGCGTCAATGGGGTAAACACCCCTTAGCGAGGCCGCAACGGCTCTCCAGGGGGCTTCGCCGAGTAAGCCTGGAAAGTCTTTCCGTCGTCGACACCAACATAGGTTCGCAGCTGAAGACGATGCGGCTCCTTTAAAAGGTCAGCACACTCAGGGAGG
>Ga0114951_10004415_pt1 | contig 13743 bp, 10 predicted proteins | sample AM7aDNAmetaG_FD_88677 | JGI IMG/M metagenome (GOLD analysis project Ga0114951, IMG submission 88677) | Freshwater microbial communities from Finland to study Microbial Dark Matter (Phase II) - AM7a DNA metaG | ecosystem: Environmental > Aquatic > Freshwater > Lake | place: Finland: Lake Alinen...
CGCCACCAAGGTGATCACTCCGGCAGCATCTCTGCCTGGAACAACGAATATCGTAGTGACCGCTCAGGACGGAACCACCACCAAGACTTATACCATCAACTTTACGGTTGCCAAAAATAATGCTGCCACACTTTCTGATCTGAAAGTAACCGGAGCTACCGTATCCGGATTCAGTTCCTCAGTATTGACTTACAATGTTGTCCTGGCTTATGGAACTGTTGCGGTACCCACTGTCACCGCTACAACTACTGATACGCATGCCACAAAAATAATCACCCCGGCTGCCTCCCTGCCAGGGATCACAACAGTGGTAGTAACTGCTCAGGACGGCACCACCGCAAAGACTTATAGTATAAGTTTTACAGTGGCAAAAAATACAGACGCCAGTTTGTCTGATATCAAGGTTAACGGGACTTCAGTTTCCGGCTTTGATAAAAACACCCTTAATTACACAATAGCGCTTCCTCACGGATCAACAGAACCACCTGTTATCACGGTTACCGCGACTGATCCGAATGCAACGACTGAGGTCACTCTACCAATTGCGTACCCGGGTATTGCTACCATCAAGGTAACCGCAGATGACCGGTCGACCCTGGTATTCTATCTGTTAGCAATAAGCTATGGTGGCGATGGTATCGACAACAATCTGATTCAGAAAAACCTCAGGGTATATCCAAACCCCAGCCACGGTGATTTTATGCTGGAATATAATTCTGTCAGCACCAGTCGCATAAAGATTTCCATCCTGGATATTACCGGACGGTTGGTTTTTGACAAGATGTATGACATCAGCGGATACCAGTTATCTGAACAAATTCATATAACTGATCAGAAGGCGGGATTCTATTTTATCCGCCTGGTTGATGGAATGAATGTCGTTTATCAGAAGGTTATTGTCGAATAATCTTTCCGCTTTCTTCGATGATACCGTGGAGTTTATACAGATAAATTCCTGCCGGTAATGATTTGGTTTCATCCACCGAGATCATAACCGGACCTGAAGAGACATTGTATTGTCGGCTAAAAACGAGTGTTCCATTGATATCATAAAGGTTCAGAGCCATTGATCCAGCCTTTCCGGCATTTCCCTGAAGCCTGATGACATCATTAGTTGGATTCGGAAACACGCTGATTGTGTTCTGAAGGACATTATCCGTAACTCCGCTTCCTCCGGTAACATTAAGGGTGAGCTCCTTGTAATTTGTCAGGCTGTTCCAGTCGTAGACTTTAAATGGCAGAGTGTAGCTCCCTGAATGCAGAGGAGTACCATGAAGGTCTCCATTGCTGCCCAGGCTCAGCCAGTTTGGCCAGTTGAGCAATCCCAGATTAAAGGCAGTGTTGGCCTTGAGACCGGTAAGGTTATGATTCAACAGGTAATAATCCGTATTGTTCCCGTTCGATAAACCTGATACCCAGGCCAGGTCCGGGCTAACCGCCATATCCCCATAATAGAAGGCAACGGTGCCATCGGCAAGGATTTTAACCGCAAATTCCAACGGTTGCCATCCATTGGAATCGGCAGCTCCATGCCAGCGGATGATTGCCTCTGTGCTGGTTGCAGCAAAGGTTACCTGATCGGTGGGAAAAGGATAATAGATATAGCTCAGGAAAGGGAAAGCCCCGATATTCTGGTAAAGCCTCATACGATTATCGATTACGTATGGATATTTGACCAGACTCTGGCCCATCACGATTCCCCCATCTTTCAAAACCGTAATCTGAGAATAGGTTTTCCCGTAAAAAGGGAACGAGAAAGGCAGATCCATCACCCGCTCCGTAGTTCCTATGGTAGTAAATACATTAGTGCCACCGCTAAAGCTGATGGTGGAAGTCTCTGGTTTTTCAACAAACCAGGTTGCCGGGTTGGCATATCGGTAAGGACCAACGGTACCGTCGGCCTCCATTTGAAACCGATATTCCTGTCCAACCTGACCATCGTCAAGTCCGCTGGTTACGATCTCGGGCCGGATTATATTCGTTGTAATCGGAACTGAAACTCTTGTTACGGAATTTCTGACAATTGGAACCGTTCCTGCCGGACCGGTAGTTTCAGTGGTTCCATGCGTATAATCCATCACAGAAAAACTTTCAATACCACCTGCTGCTGAATTCGCACTGGGGGATTTTTGAACTACTTCGAGGAATATCCTGGCGCGTCCGTTATCCGGAATATAATTCATCAGCGGAGTGATGTCGAGCCCAATTTCAATAAGGTCAGAGTCGGTACCCGTAAAACCCTGCATCGGGCCATTATCCCCCTGATAATTAAAGCATGGATAATCAATCACTTTTTCGGGTACGGTGGCATTTACATCGGACGAAACCCCAACCTGAATCTTGATTCGATTTCGCTCGCTATAGCGAATTTTTGTTTTAACTGTCAGAAGTGGGTTATACGTTTTTTTCGGTCTGACCACCATAGCTGCTTTGTTCCAGATACCACCTTCTTCAGGCAGCTGAGCCAGCAGCCGGTACATCACCCACAATTTCCCGCCATTGCCGAAACCAACACCCCAGGAGTTCACCACGAGCATAGCTCCAATTTCCCAATCCTTCATATCGACAATACCATCGCCGTTTATATCGATATTATTAGTGTACCGGCCATCACCGTTCACATCGTAGCGTACGGAATCGTTCCATCCTGCAAAAGTCATGCAATGACCAACATAAGGACCATATTTTGTCAGGATAAACTGACCCTCCTCCTCCAATCCCTTGTCGAGAGGGATCTGCGGGATGACCATTCCATCCGATCCGATCTGAAAATTAGCCAGACCCCCGATCTGTGAACCATCGAGGTGGTCGTTGAGCCAGTGCTTGAGCGTAAGCAATCCATCGGGGCTCCCGACATCAATGGCAAAAACCTGGTCGACCCTGTTTTTCATTCCCCGGTAGTATTTATCGTACCCGGTCATCCATTTTGATGAATTCTGATCGTAAGCAGTAAAATCAGGATTTGCCGGTATGCCATTCGCCTTTACCAGGTTCCAGCTATCGAAATAGGATACTCCCTGGCCGGAATTTGCAAAGTTCAAAAGATTATACACTGCCATCGGACTGTATTGGTTATCAGTAACCGATGAATTCAGCTCGCGCAAGTAATTTATCTCATAAGTGAACATAGTCCAGATTGATCCTGCCTGGTTGCAGTTCCATACATATTGATTGTAGATCCCAGAAAAATAGATCTGCCGTGTATTATCCTTTTTGTAAGGCAATGGCCGGGTAGCATATCCTATTGGCATGGTCAGCCTTGGCAGACTTCTCAGAATGATATCATCCGAACTCACCACACTGACTTCTGCCTGCTGTCCAAACACTCCGAGCCCGGTCATTATTAATCCCAGAAAAACTATTAAACCTTTAGCTTTCATAAAATATCCGTTAGGGAAGCAATATTAATATGTTTTTAGTTAATTACCTTTAATGATTGAATTTCACTAAACCCCTGAAAAATGAACAAGCTGCTGATTTTTGCAGTTGCGCTGATTATGTTGATCGGTTGCAGCTGGAGCCATGATTCCGTGCAGGACCCTTTATCAACCCTGAAAAATGGAAAATTCATTGATCTTACCTGGTCCTTTGATGAGCAGTCAGTTTATTGGCCAACCAATATCCCATTTAAGCATGAAACAGTATTTGATGGAATCAATGACAAGGGATATTATTACTCCTCTTTTAAATACAGCGCGGAGGAGCATGGTGGTACCCATTTTGATTCACCGATGCATTTTGCTGAAGGCGGAAACAGCATTGAGAAAGTTCCAGTTGAGCAGCTTACCGGTGAGGGCGTGGTAGTGGATGTTACCCCAAAAGCTGCTGCCGACAGGGATTATCAGGTGATGACCTCTGATTTTGAAGCCTGGGAAAAAACAAATGGCCGGATACCCGATGGTGCGATAGTTTTGATCAATACCGGTTTTGGAAAATTCTATCCCGATAAACTAACTTATACCGGAACCGTGCTGACCGGAAAAGAGGGGGTAGAAAATCTTCATTTTCCCGGATTGCATCCCGATGCAGCCAAGTGGCTGGCCACGGAACGAAAAATCAAGGGAGTTGGTTTGGATACCCCAAGCATCGATTTTGGGCAATCCAAGGAATTCCTGACACACCGCATGTTATTTTCCCACAACCTTACGGCTTATGAAAATGTCGCTCATCTCGACGAGCTTCCGCCCCGGGGAATCTGGGTTTTTGCCTTACCCATGAAAATTAAAGGCGGCAGCGGTGCACCGCTGAGAATTATTGCCCTTTTACCAAACAACCGATAAAATACCATGATCAGTCTATTTCCAAGAGTCGTCAAGTTTTTCGACTTATTCCAACAGCAGAACAATCTGCTGGTGGAGAGCGCATCTACGCTCGACGATTTGTTTAATGATTATACCAGCATTTCATCTAAGTGCAAGAAAATCATTAAAAATGAAACTGATGGAAACGAGGTTTCCAGAGAGATCTCCAAAGCCCTGGCCTTAACATTTATCACACCGATCGACCGGGAGGATATTCATGCAATTAACCTGGCACAGGAAGATGCTCTCAACGCGATCCGCGCAATTTCAACCAGGATCGGGCTTTATAATTTTAATCTGATAAAGCCAGGAGCAAAGGATCTGGTAAAGCATTTAAAGGGGATGCATCAGGAAATAGCCATTATGGTTGAGGCGCTAAAAATCCGTAAGGCAGTAGCAGAGCAAGCACAGAAAGTCAGGGAAATGAAAACGGATGCCGATTCGCTTCTACTGGTTTCATTGGGAGAAATTTATGAGAACCACCCCGAAGGTTCAGGCGATTTCCTTGAACTGATCAAATGGTCGCATATATACGATCGCTTGGAGGAAGCCCTAGCAAAAGCTGCAGTTTTAGCTAACATAACCGAAGGAGTATCACTGAAAAATGCCTGATATATCCATTATTTTAATTCTGATCATTGTCATTGCAGTGCTGTTTGATTACACCAATGGTGCACTCGACAGCGCCAATGCCATTGCCACAGTGGTATCGACCAAAGTGCTCTCTCCCAAGGTTGCAGTTATGATGGCAGCAGTTCTTAACCTGGTTGGCGCCTTCTTGGGAACGGAGATTGCCACGACCATTGGAAAGGGTATGGTGAATACTGATTTGATTGCAGGAAGCCAGGGATTACTGCTGGCTGCCCTTTTAGGTGCGATCTGCTGGAACCTTTTTGCCTGGATTTTAGGGATCCCCACCTCCTCATCGCATGCATTGATGGGAGGCCTGATGGGATCTGTCATTGCCTACAGCGGCTGGGGTGCGCTCAATTACCACACTATTGTCACAAAAATTTTGTTGCCGATTTTCATCTCGCCGATATCAGGCTTTATCGTAGGGTATTTACTGATGGTTCTGCTTGCCTGGATAACACATCAGTATAAGCCCAAGCGAATGAACAAGCTATTCCGCCGGTTGCAGATTTTTTCAGCCGGGTTTATGGCCCTGAGTCATGGTAACAACGATGCCCAAAAAACCATGGGTCTCATTACACTGGCACTCTTCCTTTTCCATGCCATCCCATCATTCGAGGTCCCGGTATGGGTTAAAATAACCTGTGCCATGGCCATGACGCTGGGCACAGCCACCGGGGGATGGAAGATTGTAAAAACAATGGGTCATAAGATTTTTAAAATGGAGCCGATCCACGGATTTGCAGCTGAAACTTCCGCTTCGCTGGTCATCATGAGTGCCTCTATGTTTGGTGCACCGATCAGCACAACACATGTTATTTCATCCGCGATTATGGGGGTAGGGTCCTCAAAACGGATTTCTGCAGTACGCTGGAAAGTTGCAGGTAACATGGCCTTTGCCTGGGTACTTACAATCCCGGCTTCCGCCATTGTTGGTGCGCTGTGCTTTTATGCGATCCGGTGGATTACCCGATAAATCGGCACCCAATCATTTTATTGCCTCATCCAGGGTATCAAAGACCCTGAATATGGAGGTAAATCCTGCGATTTCGAAGATTTCCCTGATATTATCCTGCAGGCAGCAAAGATGAAATTTCCCTCCTGCAGAGGTGATTTTTTTCAGTGCCATAAGTAATACGCGCAACCCTGAACTACTGATATAAATCAGACCGGAACAATCCACTGCGATTTCTTTTTCGCCAGCATCAATAAATCCAATCAATTTCTTTTCAAGTTCTCCGTAATTGGAGGTGTCGAGTCGTCCGGATAAATTAATTACAAGGAAATTGCCTTTTTTAGTGTCAGTTACTTCCATTTCTATCTTAATTAAGTTAGTTATTCAATTGTTTTTGTCATCGTCAGAATATTCTTATTATCAACCCTTTCATAGGTCATCGTATCCATTATTTTGCGAACGAAAAAGATCCCAAGACCACCGATTTTCCGGTCCTCGATTGAATTCTCAATATTTGGCTCGGCCATCAGTAATGGATTAAATTCCTTGGCATCATCCTCAATCTGCATGCGAAAAATACTATTATCTCTCGAAAGATCGATTATGATTTTATGTTCATTGGTATCAACGTAACCATAAAAAATAATATTGGTTACCAACTCCTCCAGCACGAGGTTGAGGTTCATTCCGAGGCTCATGGGTATATCCCACTCTTCAGATATGGCTTCGATGGCTGCTGCGAGCTCATCTAATTGTGCCAGTTGGTTAACAATGGTAATCCTTCGTTCCATTAGCCAAAATACTTTAATGAAAGCATGGTAATATCGTCAGATTGGGCAACACCAAGAGCAAAGGTATTCACATCCTCAATAATGGTATTTACAATTTTATCGGTACTAAAATCCTTCATCGTCAATAATAGCTTTTCCAGTCGCTCCTCACCATATTCCTCGTCGGCACGGTTAAATGCCACGGTTACACCATCAGTGAAAAGCAGGATACCATCGCCGGGATTCATTGAAATGGTCTTTGATTTATACGCCTGATCCTCAAAAACCCCAAGTATAATATCGCCGGTTGACGGAACTATTTCGATCGTCCCGTCCTTTTTTAGGATATAAGGTGGATTATGGCCTGCATTTCCATATTCAAGTTCACCTGTTTTCATGTTCATGATGCCATAAAAAACGGTCACAAACATGCTCGAAACGCTCTCATTGCATAACAGGTTATTCGCATAGTGCATGCATTCACCGGCAGGCATCCCTTTTTGTCCGGTTGCGCGGATCAGCGTCCGGCTTACTGCCATGAAAATAGCAGCGGGAATACCTTTTCCCGATACGTCGCCAATAACAAAACCCAACCGGTCGTTATCGATCATGAAAAAATCGTAAAAGTCACCACCCACTTCTTTGGCGGCTGCCATGTTTGCATAAATCTCAAAATCCTTGCGATTAGGAAACGGAGGAAACGTTTTAGGAAGGATGCCCTGCTGAATCTCGCGGGCAACATTCAGGTCGTGACGGATGGAAATCAGCTGGTCGTGCTCATGTAAAGCCTGACGCTGGATAATGATCTCCTCCAAAGTTTTGTTTATGGTGATTTCCAGGTCGTCGAAGTTTATCGGCTTGGTAAGAAAGTCGAAGGCGCCCCGGTTCATTGCGACACGGATATTCTCCATATCTCCGTATGCCGATACGATAACCGTTTTCAACGAAGGATTTTTCAGCTCCTTAAGCTTTGTGAGCAACGTAAGACCGTCCATTTCAGGCATATTGATATCCGAAAGAATGATACCGATATCAGGAAATTCAATCAGTTTGCTAAGTGCCTCCAACCCGTTATGCGCAAAAACAAAGTCGTATTCACCCGTGCGGATCTGTTTACGGAATTTCTGCCGGATTAAAGGTTCCAGGTCGACTTCATCGTCGACCACCATGATTTTAACGTTAAATTGATTATCCATACAAGGGAATAGTGTGTCTCGTAAATATAGTCTAAATCGAACAAAAGAAAATCGCCTGTTTTAGAACTTTAGTGTAAAAGTTGTCCGCTCAGTAATAACAGGTCCGTTTCTGTCAGTTTAACCCTGAATTGAGCTGTAACCAGACGGTTGCGTGCCTTTAGCAGATCGTCCTGAACCTCCCGGAGCTGTAACGAAGAGATGGACCCGACCGCATAACTCTCCTTGGCAAGATCCATATTCTTAATTGCGAGGAGCAAATTCTGTCCCTCAAAATCGACCAGTTCCATTTGATTGCGGTATTCATTGAACATTTTTGCCAATGTCGATTCAAGCCTGCTTTCCATCTGTTTTACTCCAAGATCAAAAGATTGCAGGGTGATAACTGAATTATTGTACTGCCTCTTCAGGTTCAATCCATCAAACAGCTTCATGTTAAAAGTGAGTCCGAATGAAGGACCGAAATTGCGGTTGTACTGAATAAAATTCGCTTCTGTTTCGGAATGGTAGTAATTATAACCGGCAAAATAATCGAGCGTGGGCCATTGGTTTGCCCTTGCCGATTTCACATCGAGGGCGCCGGCTTCCCTGTTTCGGATCGACAGCAGCAGGTTCTTATTGGATAATTTCACTGAATTCAGCAGTGAATCATAGTTCAGCGCTTTTGTAACAGGAATGGTATCCACCACATTGAATGATAATGATATCTCCCTTGAGAGCAGGTCATTGAGTGTGGTTTTTGCATTTTCATACAGGGCCTTCTGATTGGATAGGCTGGCAACATCGGCATTAAGCTCAATCCGGCCTTTGAGGTACTCCATTTCGGATCCTTTACCGGTATCAAACCTGACTTTTGCCAGATCGAGCCTCAATTTCGATATCTCCACCTGCTCTTTTAAAGCATCCAGCACCCTGCCCTGCTTAACAATTTCATAGTAGGCACCGATAATTCTCGCGATGGTATTCTCGATGGTGATCTTGGCGCTTAAGTCACTGATCTCCTCCACTTTTTTGAGTTTATCCAGCGTGATAAACATCTTTAATCCGTCGAAAACTCTCCAGGTCAGGCCTGCACCTGCCGTGATTAAATCGGATTTTGCGGCCGGGTTATCGAGTTCGTTGCCAGTGATTACTTTCACTTTTGCATCATACAATCCTTTAACCAATCCGGCGTTGACTCCGATTGCCGGCAGCATACCCGCATTTCCTGCCGTGGCATTGTTTTTTGCTTCCTTAAAGGAGTTCTGCGAAATGATGATGCCGTAATTGTTAGTCAGTCCAATGGAAACGGCTTGTTCCAAAGTCATTAATTCCTGAGCGCCGGCCCATCCGGATAGGAGGAACAGCAAAATGCCCGTTGCAGTAAATTTTCTCATCCGTTAGAATTCCTCCTCTTTATTTGGGTCCACTTCAACGGTAAGTTCGGTGTAGTCAATGATTTCCGGGCGAGGATTCCTTGAAAGATAGGAATAGATGGCCGGTATCACGTAGAGAGTCAGGAAGGTGGCAAAAATCAGTCCTCCAACTACGGCAATCCCGAGCGACTGACGGCTTTCGGATGAAGCGCCGAGACTGAGTGCGATAGGCATGATGCCCAGGATCATTGCCGACGAGGTCATTAAAATCGGGCGGAAACGCGAGATTGCTGCACGTTGTACTGCCTCTGTCTTTTCAACGCCGGCAACCTTTCGCTGGTTAGCAAATTCGACAATTAATATTCCGTTTTTAGTCACCAGCCCGATCAGCATAATGATTCCGATTTCGCAGAAAATATTGAGGGTCTGATTAAAATACCAGAGCGAAAACAGGGTCCCGGCAATTGCCAGAGGCACTGTAAATAAGATGATCAGCGGATCGACAAAACTTTCGAACTGGGCCGCCAGAACAAGATAAATCAGCACAATGGCAAGCAGGAAAATGTATATCAGGCTGGATGAACTTTCCTGATAATCGCGTGACTGGCCTGCCAGTGCGGTACTCATCGTGGCTGGAAGAACCTTTTTGGCAGCTTCGTCGAGAGCCTTGATGCCATCGCCGATAGTGGCACCCTCTACCAGCCCGGCTGAAATGGTGGCTGAGATGTACCGGTTAAAGGAAAATATCGAAGCGGAATTTATGGATTCCTCCATGATGATCAGGTTATCGAGTGAGATCAGCTCGCCTGCATTGTTACGTACATAAAGGTTTCTCAGTGCATCAGGTTTATCGCGGTCATAGCGCATTACCTGTCCGATAATCTCATATTGCTGCCCATCCCTGATAAAATAACCGTATCGCTGGTTGCTCATGGAGAGCTGCAGTGTGCGGGCGATTTCCTGTGTAGATACCCCCAGCTGAGAAGCTTTTTCCCGGTCGATCTTTATCCGCAGTTCAGGTTTATTTACCTTGAAGTTGGCATCGACAAACTGCAGGATCTTGATTTTGCGGGCTTCATCAAGAAATTTAGGGAGAACTTCGGTCAATTCTTTCATGCTGGAAGCCAGAAGAACAAATTGTACCGGTTGTCCGGCAAACCGGTCTCCGATGGTTGGCGGTTCAAATGGCATCGATCGAATCCCGGTGATCGAGGGCAGGTCGCGGGTGGCCTTCTTGAAAATTTCATGCTGGGTTATTGCCCGGTCCTTGCGGTCGGAGAGGTAAATGATTTCCTGCGCCTTATTTGGGTTATCAATGGTTCCGAGGCTCGGGGAAATCCAGGTGAAAGCGATGGTGGCTTCAGGTATTGAGTCCGCAACATACCGGTCGACCTGACCGGCATAGGAGGTCATGAATTCATAGGTTGATCCTTCAGGGGCCAGGAGCGGTATCCTGATATTCGATCGGTCCTCTGAAGGTGCCAGTTCGGAATGCAGGGATTTATAGAATACCCCGATGAGGAATATGAGCAAAACAAAAACTGGCAGTACCAGCCAACGGTGGCCCATAAACCATTTCAGCGAATAGCGGTATCCACGGTTCAACCCCAGGAAGAAAGGCTCGGTCTTGCTGATGAGCCAGTTCGTATTGAGGTGACGCTGTACCTTCAATATCCGGGAGCACATCATCGGAGAAAGGGTAAGGGCCACAAAAGCAGAAATGAGCACAGAGCCGGCCACCACGATGGCGAATTCCTTGAACAGGCGGCCGATCAATCCCTGAAGAAACATTACCGGGAGAAAAACTGCCGCCAGCGTGATCGTTGTGGAAACCACCGCAAAAAATATCTCTTTCATCCCCTTATGGGCCGCTGGAACAGGATGGATTCCGGTATCGATCTTGGTATATATATTTTCAAGCACCACGATGGCATCATCGCACACAAGGCCGATGGCGAGCACGATAGCCAGGAGGGTCAGCACATTGATGGTGAGCCCCATCAGCGCCATAATGATAAACGAACCGATGATGGAAACAGGAATAGCCACCACGGGGATGATCGTAGAACGCCAGTCGCGCAGAAAAATAAAGATGATCAGCACAACCAGAAGAAGCGACAAAATCATGGTCTGCTCAACCTCTTTCACAGCACCGCGCTCGAATTTGGTGAAGTCGTAACCTATGGTGACAACATAAGTGGAAGGGATCTCTTTTTTAATGATCTCGATCCGCTTGTAGAATTCATTGGCAATGGCAATGTTGTTTGCGCCGGTCTGTGGAACGATGCCGATGGCCACTTGGGGCAGTCCGTTAACCAGCACCGATGACCGGTCGTTTTCCGGGTAGAGCTCAGCATTTCCGATATCGGAAAAGCGGATGATATTGCCATTCTCCTGTTTGATGATGATATTGTTGAATTGTTCGGGTGTCTGAAGCAATCCAATCGTGCGTATAGTAAGTTCGGTGAGTGAGCCTTCGATTCGTCCGGAAGGCAGCTCAATATTTTCGCGGCTTATGGCACGCTCGATATCTGAGGCGGTGATCTGGTTGGCGGCCATTTTAAAAGGGTCGAGCCAGAGCCGCATCGAATATTTCTTTTCCCCGATAATCTTAATATCGCCCACTCCGGGGATGGTTTGCAGCCTGTTCTTGATGGTATTCTCAACCAGGTCATTTACTTCCATTATATTGTGAACGCTGCTGCTCACACTCATGAAAATGATGTTGTTAGCGTTAGCGCTCAGCTTTTCGACGATTGGCGGATCCACATCCTTGGGAAGTAGCCGGATCGCTTTGGATACCCGGTCGCGCACATCGTTGGCGGCGGATTCCATCTCTTTTCCGAGATTGAATTCAACGGTTATCAGGCTCGACTGGTCGGTTGAGACAGATGTCAGGACGCGTATGCCTTCGATGCCGTTAATAGCATCTGCCAGTGGCTCCGTGATCTGGGCCTGGATAATTTCGGGGTTGGCCCCGGAATAGGTAGTATTGACGGTTACCACCGGAGGGTCCATCTCAGGATATTCCCTGATTCCCAGGGTAAAGAAGCTGACTATACCGAAGATGAGCAGGAGCAGGGTAAATACTATAGCCAGTACCGGTTTGTTAATGCTCAGTGATGACAGGCTCATCTCAGTTGATTTTAACGATGGTAAGCGGGGTTCCGTTCTTTATCTTCAACAGGTTGGTAGTGACCAGGCTATCGCCCGGAGTCAGGCCTTCGAGTATCTGAATAAAATCGCGATTCCTCACTCCTGTTTTCACTGTAGTAACACTTGCCGATCCATTTTTTCTGATGAATACAGTGTAGCCTTTGATGGAAGGAATCAGTGCTGAGGTTGGAACAAAGATGCTGGATGTTGCCTCGAGCAGGTTAAGCGAAACCTTTGCCGAGGTACCCGGAACCAGGCTGCCATCCTTATTATCGGCATCGGCCCTGATCAGAATTGTTCTTGTTTTCTGGTCGACGGCAGGTTCAATTGCCTCCACGACTGCTGAGCGTACGTCAGGAAGATAATCCGTCCGGTAATTGATTTGCGATCCGATATGCAGATTAAGCGAGTAGCGTTCCGGAATAGAAAAATCGATTTTCATCCGGCTCACATCCTGCAGGTTTGCCAGCACCATACCAGGAGTTACCAGGGCACCTTCACTTACGCTCCGGAGTCCTATTTTACCGGCAAACGGAGCCTTGATACCGGTTTTGGCCAGATCCACTTTCAGCACATCGATTTCAGCCTGAAGGGTCCGACGTTTATTGGTCACTTCATCAAAGCTCTCCTGACTCATGCCCCCTCTTGCAAGCAGCACTTTATCGCGGGTTTCATTGGCCTGGGCATATTCGAGCTCGATGGCCAGTTTATTAATTTTAGCCTCGATATCGGCACCATCAAGTTTAAAAAGTAATTGTCCGGCTCTTACACTGGCGCCCTCCTTCATCAGGATAGAAACCACTTTTCTGGAGATCTCGCTGACAATATCAACATGCTCCCGGGCATGAACGCTACCAACTGTTTCCACCTGATAGTTTACCGACGTATCCCTGGCGATAAAACACTCGACAGGAACCGGAGGATTAGCTTTTGCCACAGCAACATTTTTTGGCTTGGGCGAAATGACAAAAATTTTCAGTAGGATGAGAATGCCGACAATAACAGCAAATCCCAAAATGATGAAGAATCGTTTCATCCTGCAGTGGTTTTAAATTTATTCCGGGATGTACACGCCGGATCCGATCCAATAATTGGTTCCAGGTATAGGCTCAACATAACCGATTTTCAGTTTCTCACCTGTTTCGCCAGGTTTTACCCAGTAAAATTCAACAAACCCGCCACCCGCTCTTGCCGTTGCCGACAGCTCACGAACAACATACTTACCCTTTGAATCCTGATGATTATAGAGATTTTGCCCCTGAAGGTCCTTTTGGGTGGCATGTGCAATGTTGATACACTGATAATTGTACACGTAGAAGTATCCCGATTTATCGTCGTAAAACCGGATGGAATCGATGTAAGTACGGATGAAAAGAACCC
>Ga0114951_10004416_pt1 | contig 13740 bp, 1 predicted proteins | sample AM7aDNAmetaG_FD_88677 | JGI IMG/M metagenome (GOLD analysis project Ga0114951, IMG submission 88677) | Freshwater microbial communities from Finland to study Microbial Dark Matter (Phase II) - AM7a DNA metaG | ecosystem: Environmental > Aquatic > Freshwater > Lake | place: Finland: Lake Alinen...
GGAGGTAAGGAAAGAATTCAGCTCTGAGACAAAAGCCAATGACCATGAGAAGAAACCCGACACTCAAGGCTTCGGGCGGGATATCGTCCTCTCCGCATCGGATCTCAGTGATCCGACAAGGCTTCAGCAGGAGTCTGAATCTCCTGTCCGATCCGAGATGCGGTCGGGAGATGAAATGCAAAATAAGCCGGCTTTGAGGCCAGTGCATTCCAAGCATGTCGTGAACTGGGAGCCCAGTGTTGACCTTGCTCAATTCAGAGGGTTTGATTTGAATGCACTCATGAACGGAAAGATTTTAAATGTCGGCATTGAAACGGATCTCCGGGCGAATATTACAACAGTGAATCTGGTGACTTATCTCCGGAGGCAGGGAAGAGACATTGTTGGACTATCTCCCGAGGCTCCGGATCGGCCCGAAATGGGTTATTATCAGGGGGTTGTTCAGGCGATGCCGTTTGAGAATGATGCCTTCGACGCCGTGGTGAGCATTTTCTTTTTCCAATCGTCTTATCACGATTTTATTGTCAAAAGCCGTTCACAAAGCATCGATGAATTTTATGAGCAGGCGGTCAAAGAAATTCAGCGTGTGTTAAAAGATGGCGGTCATTTTATCGTTAGTGCCGATTCTGACATTGATGAGGATCAGTCGGATAAGAAGAATGAGCTATTATTGGAAATGCTCAAGAAGTATGGATTTACTAAGAGTTATAGCCTCACGGGTTTCTATGTTTTTCAAAATCATAAAATGGCCGTTTCTTCCACGGCGCGTTCCCCCTCCGAAGACCCTGTCTTTTCCGCCGTAAGGCATCCGTCCATTGGCGGAAAAAGCTCTTTAAAACCGGGTCTTGAAGCGGGTTTAAAACCCTCCGAGGTTCTGGCTCAAAACCCGAAGCCGCATTGGATCCTCAGACTGTGGGCCGCCTTTTATCGGCGGACGCTCAACCGTTTTGTCGAGGTGCGCGGGTTTGAAAATCTGGAGCCGCTCATCCGGTCAGGAAGGAATTTTATTCTGACGGGCAATCGCCTCTCGATCGGAGCCGCTGCTCTGATCGAAACCGAAGTGGCGCTGCGCCGCAAGGACCGCCAGCCGCCTCCTTTTGTCGCGAATCCGAAATACGGCGGATGGATCACGCGCTTTTTAGTGAAAATGGGCGGGGCGATCTCGGTTGAAGAAGGAAAAACTGTCGAAAGGATTGTTCGTCATCTTCATGAAAAACCAGGTATTGGCGCGAGCTTTTTCCCAGCAAAAAATAGCGAAACCCTATTGCCGGCAAGGATTATTCTTCCATGGAATGACAAATTCGCTAATGCTTCTTTCGAATCAGGCGCGCCTGTGATCCCTTTTGCCATCCTTCCTGTGGGTAAGATTTCCCCCACCTTGAATCTCGAAGAAATGCTGCGGCGGTATTTTTCCTGGCTACTTTTGACCAAAAAAGGAACACCCCCGCCGTTTGGTGTGAAGATCGCTTTTGGGGCACCGATCGATCCCCAGGGCAAAACCCCGGAAGAGATCTATAAAGAGGTCAGGTCCGCGACAAAAGCCCTTTTAGAAGAAGGCTTGAAAATTAAGAGCTTGGATTTTAATCAGAGGGAAAAGAAGCTGGATTTCCTTTTGACGATCGCCAACAGCATGACCGGGATGTCGAAGGGGCGCCTTGCGCTTCTCGAACGGTTAGCCAAAGTCTTCGGCACGATAGAAGTCATATCCTATAGCATCTCGTTCGGCCTCGGAGGTCTCGGCGTCGTGCTTGCCTTTTTCCATGTTCCCGCTGGTTGGTGGGCTACCGTAATTTGCGCTCTCGGTATCGGATTCTTTGTCCGGCCCGTTTTTCTCATTAAATATTTATTCACTTCCGGATATCGCGACGACGGTAAAAGCCCGATCACGCTGCTGCCCTTTGCTCTGAGCATGGTGCCCAGGGTCGGTGGATTTTCATCTTTCTATCTATTGATGAGAGCGGGTATCAAAAAAGCCGAAGACATCGCGAATTTAAAAAACATCGGATTGCGCACTCAATGGAATCTCTCGAATATCTCGGGCAAAGTCTACAAAACCGTTGTCAAGAAACAGGGATCGGTAGGTGTCGGGGAAAAGCTGCCGGATGATGAGATCGATAGCGGTAATTTGGTGATCCAGAATAATTTCAAGATCGCCTGGATCATTTTGAATTACCAAAAAGAACTCCGGAGGCAGTTAGGACAGGACAACTTCAGCGGCTTTCTCATTCGTACGGGTAAATTCGCGGTCTGGTGTCTTTATAAGACTCTAAGGCCCATTTTGGGCTGGTTTGGAATGGAACTGAAACTCAATGTTGTCTGGTGGGATCGGTTCCGCATTCGCAGGGCCCATGTCGGCGAGAAAACAATCGAATTACTGCTGGAAGGAAAACGCTTTTTATTCATGGATAGTCAGGAACGGTATGAGGAAGTCAAAAAAGAGATCCCCGGACTTTTAAAAAGACTTTTGGAAAAAGAGCCGGCGTTGCGGTTTGTGATACCGGAAATATTGGAGCAGTTTTACAAATTCGATCTTCCCGCTTTTAAAAAAGCGGGCCTGCCGCTTGGGTTGATCGGATTTGCGGATTGCGCCAATTTCATCCGGCCGCTTTTTACCGAAGAAGAGACGAAAGAAATTATCTCAACATTTCAAACCTCCGCACATTCCCGTTCAGCATCGAAGCCCAATCCCACAGGGACTGCAGAAAGCGCTGTGCTCCACAGGCTTCGGCCGAAGCCTGACGATTCTTCCCGATCCGAGGCGCGGGAAGGCGCGGGCAGCCGGGCAAGGGTGGTGGATCTGGATGGCAGAGTCAAACAGGCGTTCTTCAGTGTCATGCCGGACCGGGGAGAGAGCGTGGAGGGTGAGATCCGAAGCGCTATCGCGAATCTTGACAAAATGCTCACGGAAAAGGGGATCTCGAAGGACGACATATACAAACAAGTCATTTCATTCGGGGATATTACCGACGAGCAGCGGGAGAGGATCAAGAAAGCTCTGCGTGAATATTACGGCAGCGGTCTGGAACCGCCCTCGACCAGTTACGTTGAACAATCGCCTGCTGAAGGCAGTTCTTTCTCCATGGAGATCTCGGCTTCAACGGGTAAAGGCGTCCGGGTGCACCGGATCGATGAACATATTACGATCGTAGAAGACGGAGAAAAATCCAAGGTTTATATCAGCGGGATCACACCCGTGCCCGGTCATGCAAATGCGTATGGTGAAAGCAAGGATGTATTGGAGCAAACCCGCAGGGCATTAGAAAAAGCTGAAGCTGGAATGAAGCGTCTAAAGATCGAAGCGGCCTCGATTCTTGATTACAGAAAGGTAGTGCGGATCTGGTTTTATCAAAATCATATTCTGGGAAACGATTCGAACGGCCAACAGCGCTACCAGCAACTAAACGACGCCCGCTACGACTACTTCACGACCTCCCATCTGGGCAAGACGATCCCGTTCGGCGAGGGATTGATCGAGGACGCGAGTCCTCAGAGTCCTTATTGGCCGGCTTCGACCGGGATCGGGATGCTTCGCGGATCCATGGTCATGGAAGCCCTGGCGGTCATTCCCAAGAACAGTTCGGTCACGGGCGTCCGCCTTGAAAGTTCGCGGCAGAAAAATCCCTTCGAATACACTTCTGCCGTCTTGGTCGGAGGAAGGAAGCCGCCGCTCTGGTCGCGTGGCATGTCGGTCGTCGATCCTGTCGGGGAAACGATCTATATTTCCGGAACGGCTTCCACCCGGGGGCAAGAGGTCATGTATCCGGGCGATCCCGAAAAACAAACGGAGTATACGATCGGGAGCATACGGCTTCTGCTCGAAGAGCGCGGTGCCGAGCTCAAGGACATCGCTCAGCTGCGGGTCTATATCAAGAATCCTGAAGAGAAGGATCAGATCAAGGAAATTGTCGCCCGGCAATTTCCGGATACACCGGTGATCTACTCCATCTCAGACGTCTGCCGCCCCGGCTGGCTTGTCGAGCTTGAAGCCATCGCTATTCGCCGGAATCAGCAGCGCGAAGCTCAAGGCTCAGCCCTCAGGCAGTGGGAAGGGGCGCCAGAGGCTCGCTCCGAGGCGCGGGAGGAAAAGCCCATAGAGTCTCTCTCCAGTTCGCAGCCGCCTTTAGAAATATTAAAAGTTCCCGCTCATCCGGATATTATTCATCGAGAGGTCGTAAAAGGAACATACAAGCAAATTCTTTTATGGCTCAATGCGAAAATTAGGAAAGGGGAATTGGCCGCAAAGGATGAGGCGTTTTTTATGCCGGATTGGTCTTCGGAAGTCAAAAGAGCAAACGTAACAGAATTTGCTATGCAGATCTATAACTGGCAAATGGATTCGTCGAGGACGAGTTCTACGATGATAGCGTCATTTGTCAGGGAAAGTGCTCAGAAAAGGCCGTGGATCGTCTTTTTAGTGCCGGAAGGCCATGCGCCTGAAGAGGATCAACATGTTGAAAAGAAGATTGATCCGAAAGACGGAACGGTCCTTGTCTGGCACTTTCTTATCCATGGCACCCGGATCGAAACGTTCAAGACCTATGGTTTTTATCAAATTCCGTGGAGACTTTCATTTTTTGGCGAGCATCAGGCGGGAAGTCTGTATTTGGATAATCCTGAGATTGTACCAATCGCGTTTCGCGTGCCTCAAGAAATAGTAGGTGGAGTTTCGGAGGTTTATTGTCTTCGGATCGGGACCGGCTTAGGAGTGCAGTTGCCCAAACAAATCGAAAGCCCTTTGAACTCTAACGCTTTTGAAATGCTGAAGTTGGCTGAAAAGGCAGGGTTGTTAATGAATCTTCCTGCTGCCAATGTCGATTGGGAAGCGACAGAGAGGATGTGGAAAAAGCGCGAAACTGCCCGCTCTGAGGTGCGGGCAGTACCGCTCGCGGGAGGGATGACGCTCCGTCAGTTCCTGAGCTGGGTTACGCCCGGCACAGTAGGACTGGCGAATCTTCCGGGAGCGCTGGGACAAACTGTTGACGCAGAAAAAGATATGATGCTCAGTCAGGAGGAGATTGAAGAGCTCGGTCGGTATATGGGATTTCTAGCCGGAGGATCCGGCGCGGAATGGAGAGGTGATGAGAAATTAATTGTTTGGGAACGAGTCCCGGATTTTATGGGTCAACACAGTCCGGCACATCTATTTCGATTAGCACAAGCAGCTAAAAAGATTTTAGAGCGTTCGGGATCGTCCGAGTGGACCCGATGGGTGAGTGTTCTGGGTAAGTCCTATCTCAAACGCTTCAGAGAGCCTGTAGTTCTCAAAGAATTTTATGAACAGTGGCGCGACCAGTTCGCTCTCAGAGGGGCCATCGTCGCGAAGGATTACGAGCTTGCGATGAAAGCGGATCCGCAGTTCCCTTTATGGGATTATCTGTTCAAACGCGATATTCATTTCCGGGAAATGTTCGGCGCGAGTTGGGACCCGTTCCGTGTTTTCGAGGAGGCCAAGAAGGCCGGTCAGACCGCGGAGACTTTTGGCGGATGGATTTTTGACGTCAATCAACGTGCCCTGATCGAGAAGCAGTCACGCCAGGCTGTTTCTCAATGGCTGACCGCTGAAAACGTTCCGGTTCCTACCGATTTTATACAGCAACAATGGAGTGCCTATCGGGATGCTTTCATTAAAGTCATGGCGGAGCCCAATGACGTATCCTCGATGACCCTGTCAAATTGGACGAAAAACGCCTGCATGGCGCTAAGGAGGGAATATGCTGAAAAAGTGATCGCCCAGGGCGAAGAGCGGATCACGGGACTTTTCGGAACACATCCGGATACCTCCTTTTATATTCCCGATCCCGAGAGATCGCTGCAGGATCAAATAACCTCACGTCTGCGCCACTTTGAGGCAGGCGCACGTCGCGATTTCCTGACCCAGGAGATACAGAAACTGCGTAGAAAAGTGGCGTCCCGCGGGAATTTCGCGAGCGCTGAGGTTCTCCGTCGTGCGGACGGCTCTTCCGAAGGAAGTGCGGCCGACGATCTGTTTACAAGCGGCGCATCAGGCGAAGACCCTCGGATCACCCGTCTGAATAACATGCTTCAGCATGTACGCATCGGAAGCGAGGATGCGATCATGGCTTTGGATGTTCCGGATGTTCTCGCTCATGCGCAAGCGATCGCTTCCAACAGCCCGGAGAGCGATGCCGAGTTGTCCTTCTTTCAACCCAAGGCGTTATTGCCCGATACTTCCGGGCCGTCCTTGCGTTTTGCAGGGGATATCCCTTCGCTCGCCTTGGCCCTTGAGCATGCGGCTTCGAAACAAATGGTCCTTGTTCAATTCATAATAGGCAGGGATGCGAAAGGTGTGGCCGGCCAATTGCTGCATTTGAAATGGAGTGACGCAAAACCGTACGCGCGCAAACCCCATCTTACGACGGATGAATTGAACAGGATACGAACTTTGTGGGGGCTTTTTAGCGGGGATTAGGGCCCGGGACGCTCTGCCGGAACAAAAGGAGGAATTCCTGTTTACCAGGGACAATATCAGCTGCTGATCCCTCAGCACAAACCGCAGGCCCATATCGCGAACATGCTTACACGGATGACTTGGTCGGATGTTGAAAGGGTTCCCCATCACCCGGGCCATTTCATTTTCAACGTCACCTGGCTGCGGGAACTGGAAGATGCCCGTCCGAAAGATGATGCCCAAACCCGGTCTGAGATGCGGGAAATACCTGCTCAAAGTTCGACGCTCAACAATCACGGCCAAACACCGGACAACGGAGATTCTTCGTTCCGCGTTGCGCTTAGTAGGTCGAACCTGGCCCAGGGCCGTCGCTCGGAAGCACGCGAGGAGACGGGCGGCTTCCGCACGGTGAGTGTCGACGCCGTCAACATCGTACGTGCCGAGGGTCGGACTGAGGCGACGGAAGAGGTGCACGCGGTTTTCAGAGGCGGTGGGGCGAGGGCTCTGGCAATGGTCGGTGCGCTGGAGACGGCGTGGGAGGCGGGGATCCGCTTTGCGTCCGTAGCCGGGACTTCGGGCGGGGCCTTGATCGCGGGGCTTTTGGCGATCGGCTATACCCCCAAGGAGATCCGGAAGGTCATGTGGAATTCGGATTTCAGCGATCTGCAGGATAGCATGTTTCAGGTCGTGAGAAATCTGAGATTTGGCGGACTTCACGGGACGGACAAGCTGGTGGCGTGGATCCGGTTGATGATCCGTAAAAAAACAGGCGGGGAAGGAGATGTCCTGATCAAGGATCTTCCGGTACCGTTCGCCGCGATCGTTACTTTGCGGGATCCCAAGACGAACACGCGGAAACCTCTTGTGCTTGACCGGGATACGGCGCCGGACCTTCCGCTTTATCTGGCCATGACCCTTTCCTCGGTGCTTACGCCTTTTTTCATACCGGTGATGGTTACCGCGGCGCTCGCAAAAGTCATTAACGGCGCACAGGTTGGCATGCTCCTCGAAGATGGAGGGCTGGCGGGTGCCCTTGGGTGCGGATTCCCGGTCTTCCTTTATGAAGACCCCGCGAAACGCGGCGAGCATCAGGTTTGGGCATTTTGGGCTCCGCCCCCGGAGAGGATCGATGCCCGGACATTGGGGGACTGGTTGAGGAGTCGGGTCATCGTCCCGCTTCTTGATATTCTTTCAAATCCCCTGCAGATGTTCCGGCGTCCTACGCAGGTTACGAAGAGTCCGGATGAGAAGATGCTGGATCTGTATTCCTGGGCGAAACGGATCAAAATTCATGTGCCGATCGGCACGCTTCAGTTTGGATTGAAGAGCATTCAAAAATTAATGATGCTTGAATCGGGCCGGGAAGCCATGCGTCACGTGATCGCTCACTCCGCTTCCGAAAGGAATGAGCTGGTCGCGTCTGTTGAGGGCGAGCCCCGATCCGTCAGTACCTCCGTGAAGGCTGATCGAAGACCGGACTGGTTTGATATGCCGGGCGCACCGGATCGGACGATTCCGGATGAATTGAGGAGCATCGGGTATAAAGCAGATAGATGGGATCTGGTGGCATCCCCAGAAAAGATCAAGGCTCCCTTGGGTCAGGCGGTCCGGATCCTTTCGAAGAAGATCCAGGGATCCGGTTTTCAGTTCATCCTTTCCCAGGGATTATCGTTGGATTGGCCTTTGAGTTCCCCCGCGTATAAGATCGAGATATCTGCGCCGCGCTTTTTTAGGAGCTTTGAATTCTTTATTTACCGGTATGATGTCGGGAACGGAACGGCAACAAATTGTGGCCTTCAGGTCACGCTCGGGGATGAGATCCTCTTTGACGAGACCACGTATGATCCCGCAGAACTTGAATGGATGATTGTACGGGCCATCGCTGTAGCTAAGGCGCAGCCTTTCTGGAAAGAGAACCTGACGATCACCCGGTCCCATAGGAAGATCGATGCGTTCGCAAAGCAGGCGCGGGACTATCTGAAGACCGTACGGCCTTCTCTATTCGATGAGATCGCCGTGGGACTCATTGCCCCCATTGATAGTCTTCTCGAACAGGGCAAGTATCTGGAAGCCCTCCAGGCGGCCGAACATTTGGATGTCAGCGAGTTTGCCGCGGCACTTTTAAAGAATGCGGAATTTGCAGCCGCGATGCCCATGCAAGTGCCAACCAAAGAAACGGGAAAAATTCCCATTGACATGAAATCACTGCTGCTGATCGCTCTGGACGATAGAGCTGTCGTCGGGGATCATTTGCGCGACCCAACAAGTCTGTTACTCCAGCGGGTCCGCGACGCGTGGGCGAAGGCGTCGGGGGACGTGCCCATCGTTACAGGCTATGTGCGTGGTGTGAACATGCGATTCTCGAATGTCTCAGGCGCTCTCCGTGGCAGTTCCGAATCTCCTTCTTTTCTCGCGGAAGAAGCCCGGAAGCTTCGGGAAAAACTGGAACAGCTCACGCCGGAAGTCCGGGAAAGGGTACACCGCGGAAAATTTCTTCTGGAAGGACCCGGAGCCCATATCGATGACATCTACCTTTTATTAAAGGCGTTCCCGGATATGAAAAGTCTCGCCGTGGTTGACCCGTCCTTTGATAATCTCCGGCGCATCAAAATGTTCCTGGATCTGATGCCTCGTTCTGTCCGTGGCCGGATCAAGCTTTACCATGGCGATTTTAGCGACCTGTCCATGTTCCTGGAACATTCGTTTGATGCTGTCTACGCGTCGCGGGTCTACGACCGAACACGCGGAGTTTCAAAAGAGACCTTCACCGTATGGCTGGCGGAGCTGAAGACGCGGCTGAAGTCTGACGGTGTTGTTTTCACCCGTCTGTCAGACCAGGGTCTCTTTATCAAAGCGGGTTTCGAGACCCGGTCCTGGGAAGGTGAATCGGAATGGGAGTTCATCGCCTCTCCTGACACCGACGTTTTTGCATCCCGCTCGGAAATGCGAGCCGGGGAGAAATTGCCGGCGATGAATGAATCCGATCGAGGGTTGTTCGAAATTATTCAGAAAGTCATCCGCTTTGACTGGAATAAGGCGAGCCTCGAAGAAAGAGTTTTGAAAGAATATCACGCCCATTTTTATGCGGACCTTTTAAACCTGGTGAATAATAAACCGGAATCTTTATTTCAGCAGGCCATCGAGAACTATCTCCAAAGTCTTTCGACTGATCTGGTCCAGCAAAAAAACTTGTTGAAACAGCGGCAGGCATGGAGCCTTGGCAATATATATACGGCGCCTTACGAACCCGTCGTCGATAAAAATATTATCGGACAGATGATGGATATGATCAAATTCCATCTCCTGGATGTTTTTGTGCTCTACAGGATCTATGTCGGGCTTCTCGCTGAAAAGGATGATGGCCCGGTCACGAAACCTGATGAGAGAAAGATACCCCGTAATTTGAATGATTTCATACAGGGTCAGCTGGAACGTCTGCTCTACGACAATGCGGTGAACGTGGTGCCGCGGTTTTCCATGCTGTTTTTCAAAGATGCGCAGACGCTCCGCGATGCCATGGTCCTTCTTCATCTGGGATTGGAACCGGCGGTAAGACCGGACCGTGAACTTGCTTCGGCGCTTGCGCGTGGCGTGGATAAGGTCGTCTTTTTTCCGGGATCTGAACAGAATTTCGAACCCCCGGCCATGGAAATATATTTTAGCTTTCCGATCAGAACGCCGGTGATCTATGTGAAAGACCTGAAAGGGCGCAGGGGAGAAGTCCCGGAAACCATCACTTCGCTCAGGATTGCTGTATTGCAGGGCCCTCTGGAACAGCCGGGAGCTGAGAAAGCCGTTCCTTCGTTTGAAACTTCGGCGGAAGGGGTTCTTAAACTTTCTTTTTCGGAAGCCGCTCTCCCGGCCGAGAAGATCGGAAAGATCGGGGCGCTGATCGCTCTTGCCAGGGCCCGGCGGCTTCTTCCGCTTTCTAGTTATTATTTCTTCTCGGAAGAAGGCGTCCGGAAGGCCGCGGCACGTCTGACCCGAACGGAAAATGAACAGGCTGTTTTTTTAAGTCATACTAAAGCGTTCGAATCTATTTTTCGTTTCCGACGGCAGATCGAGAGGGAGGAAATAGCGGTCGAAGGTCCCGAAGAACTCGATGAAGAATTTGCGAAGTTCCGGGAAAAGCTAGGGCAGGAGCAGGCCATGCTTGAATTCGCGGGTGTCGCAAATGCGGCGCCGTTGCTGAAAGACGACAGGGAAACTCTGGCGCGAAGAAAAATGGCCGTGCGGTTGAGCGCGGGATTTTTGCGGCCCGTGTTCGCGCTTCTTTTGGCGAGGGATGAAAAAGGCGAGTGGCTCCTCCATCCGAATGACAGGCAGAGAGCTTCCGACAAGATCGATCAGGCGAGTTCCATGTTCCGGGAGTTCGAGGAAACGATGGCCCCGGTGCTTTTGCGGGCGAACGGTCCAGAGGCGAGGGCTCGCTTGCTCTCCGAGTGGAATGTCGCGCTCTTTAATTCTCTATTTAGCGGCGATGCGTTGCTTAGGACCAACCAGGAATCGTTTCGCCGGCGTTTTGAAGGTTATCTCGCCGCGATCATACCGGCCGGTGCCGTGATGCCTCAGGATGTCCAAGAGCGCATTTGGGAAATGACCAAGGTCTCGTCCGCCCAAAGCAAGAGCGATGTCGAACAGTCCACCGCGAAACAGTATGGAGATCTTTGGAACGCGGTCATGTCGCCGCTTGCGGATAAAGTCATATTCAAGATCGAATTGCTGGTGCGCGGCATCAACAGGTCGCGGGTCGGGTTTGGCGCTCTGGAGACGGCGGCACAGAAGCCGCCCCTCAAGGTCCGGTTGGCGACCAAAGTGAATTTCGACCGCGACATGCAGACGATCACTGAAGCGTTTTTTAGAAAGGAAGCCGCTGAGACGGGTGTGTCGCAAACCGCCGAGCCTCTTTCGGTCGAACCGGTGAAGCGGCTTCGGAGGTTGCTTGAGGACGGAAGGATTAAGGAGGCCCTTCAGTTCCTTAACTTAGAAGGACAGATGAATGCCTTACGCCTGGATTACGGCTTGATGCCGGAGCGGGAAGCCGCGTTGAAAGATTTCCTGAAACGCGAAGCCGGTAAAATGGTAAACGAATTTATTGCGGAAGCCGGACGGATCCTGTCAGAAAACCAGGTAGAACCGGCTCAACGCGTTAGCCAGGCCAACGTTCAATTTGGCAAGGCCTGGGAAATGGCGCTGCTTTTGCAAGGACTTGAAATCCAGCATGGCATGGATGCCGCTCTAGAAAAGGTCCAAAGGAGGATCGCGGAGCTTTCGGCTGAAAACGCGGCGAAGATCCTGTTGGATAAGGTCGCGGCTCAGATGCGGAATATCATGACCAGGGATGTGGATCTTGGCTCTCTGGAAAAACTGGTTCTAAAGAGAGCCGAAGCTTTGACCGGGATCGATCAGGCTCTTCAGCCGGACAAGCATCTAAGTCAGGAAAGCCAGCTCATTTTAATAAAAGCCGAACTGGTGTCGCAGGCGGAGCAAATCAGGGAAGAAAACGAAGCCCTCAAGATTCTGGTGGAAGCACGGAAGGCATTTGAAAAAGGTGATCTCCAAGCCGCATCTGCCCGAACCGGAGAGACCCGGAAAGCTCTGGAGTCGATGAACAGCGAGTTTGTGAAAACCGCTGACACGTTGCAGGGGCAGATACGTCAAAAAGAGGCCGAAGCAAAAGCAAAGGTTGCCGCAGCCAAAGCGCCCCCAGCAAAAATCACCCAAGTAAAAGCCGTCGAACCAAAAGCCAATCACGTCAAAGTTGCCGAAGCGTCAAAAATCCAAAAACCGGCTACGCCTCTGCAGATCGAAGCCCGGAGACTTATGAATCTTCCCGGTGCTTCGCAGGCACACGAAAAGGTGGCGGGAGTGATCCGAAAGCTAGAACGAGGCGAGACCGTTCCAGAGGCAGCCGTTACCAAGGCCTTACGGCTCGTGACGTATGAGTCAAGAAATCCGAAAAGCATCGGCAACATCAAGGACTTCAATGAGCAGGCCCTGAGCTTCTTTGAAACACAATTCCGATCGGAGGTGCGGGGGCCAGCGGAAGTTCGGGAGCATCAGCCGGTATTTAACAAAGTGTTGGATGGACTCTACGGTAAAAAGCAGATCGGTGCCGCGGAAATGAAACGATTTGTGAAAATGGCTGCAAATAATATGGGAAAAACGGTTGCCGGACTCAGGGAAGCATTCGAGGCATGGATTGTGCCGAAAGCCATGGCGGAGATCCTCGGGGAAGGGCAGGTTTCGGCGGATTCTTATGAGGCATTAGCACAGGCTCTGGAGCAAGGGCAGCTCAGCCGCGCGCAGTTTGATGAGCGGGCGGATAAACTTTTTGACAAGTCGCTTGAGGCACTTGGGGTGGCGATCCGTGCAAAACAAGTGACTGCCCTTGCGCCAGTTATTTTCTATTCTCCTGAGATGAAAACGCGGCTTATCCGTTACATCCAAACCGTCCAGCACAGCTTTGAATCTCTGGGAGATGTAACCGCTGAGAGTTATCGGGTCACGATCGTCTCGGAGAATAAAACCGCGATCCTCAACCTAAAGACGGAGCTTTCGAAGGCCGGGATGCTCAGCGGCGTACATTTCATTGGCGATAAAGCCTCAGTCGATATTAATGGAGAGCTCGCGTCGTCCGTCATCCGTCATCCTGTATTCGGTAACCGTTTCGGTATTTTTTTTCCGGGCAAAGCTCTAAGCTCTGAAAATGTCGCGTGGCAGCGTATTGTCCGTACCGAGATCCCGAAAGAATATGGCATCCTATTTCTTCCCGCACTCTCCCGATATTTTGCAGTGATGGCGACTTCTGATATCAAGGCGACGACACTACGGCGCGCCTTGCCTGATCTGTTTGCCTGGGCCGAATTTCGGGTTGGGCAGGGCATTGCCATCGTCGCTGAATTCCTGGATCATATTGCCACTGCAGCGCACGAGATCTCCGTTTCGGCATAAGCCGCGGATATCGGATGAAGGCTGACGGAGAACCTGTCCTTTTTCTTGTCGTCATCCTTCGGAAGCATTTCCTTTAATATTCCGTCTTTAGCCTTCAGTCTTGGTATGAAGCCTGGCTATCGGGTGCAAGAGCGTAGCCCCGGGCAAAAGCCAGTGAATATCCTGCCCTCGTATTGTGTAGGGGAATAAAACGCGGGGTAAGACGTAAGACGAGAATTGTCGGTTGAGGAGGAAACGAAGCTGGAAGCAAAGTTTTAACCTAACTTCGACAAACATTGTCGATTTTGAGGGGATTTATTTTCGTAACCCATTGGTATCATTACATGTTGATTCTCAAAAGTGCTTTGTAGTCACTGAATAAGTTAAAATACACTTGA
>Ga0114951_10004417_pt1 | contig 13739 bp, 9 predicted proteins | sample AM7aDNAmetaG_FD_88677 | JGI IMG/M metagenome (GOLD analysis project Ga0114951, IMG submission 88677) | Freshwater microbial communities from Finland to study Microbial Dark Matter (Phase II) - AM7a DNA metaG | ecosystem: Environmental > Aquatic > Freshwater > Lake | place: Finland: Lake Alinen...
GTGTGGCTGATCGGCCTGGCCTTCGGATGTTTCGTCATGAGCAGTAGTTCAATATCCGGCTTCATGCCCACCTATCTGAACACCGTGTTCGGGTTGCCGCTCTCACAGGCTGCGCTGATTCCCAGCATCAACTCGATCATCACGATCTTCTCTTGTCCCGTCGGCGGGATGATATCGGATCGGCTGGGCACGCGGCGCAAACTGTTCGTGCCGGGTATCCTGATCGTCGCGATTCTGATTCCACTGATGGGCATCAGCAGCCTGCCGATGCTGGTCGTGTTGATTGTGATGCAGGGCATTGTCACCGGGTTGGTGCCCACGAATATCTTCTCGGCGGGTGTAGAAGCAGCGGGCGACGACCGCCTGAGCGGCATGGCAATGGGCGTGATCATGGTCGGCCAGAACGCTGGCTCGCTGCTTGGGCCGCTGTTGTTCAGCGGGCTGGTCGAATCGGCCAGTTGGCCGATCGCGTTCGGCAGTCTCGGCATCGTGTGCGTGGCCGGCGCGGCGGCGGGCTGGCTGTCAAAAGCCCGGTAGCAATGCATTAAGCACTCAACAGCACGCCGACAATTCTCCGAAATTTGAGCAAGGATACGCATGACTACACAAAATACTACACCGATCATCGAGAAGGTAAAGCTGGCAATGCTCTCGCTGCAGCGGGCATCGTGGGAGCAGGGCGTGGCGGCGCAGGCGCTGCTGGAACTGGGCGAGACCGACCTCGTAATTATGATGGCACAGGACGCCGTCCTGAGACGGCTGCCCGATGGGCGCGTGGCCATGCTGGGGTCGGAGCACGCCGTGACTGACTCCGGCGTGAATGGCGAACCGCTGCTGTTTGCGGCGCGCGTCACAGGCGATCCTGCTTTCAGCGTCGCGGCAGATGGTTTGTTGAACTACTTACTCACTCTGGCGCCGCGCGCCGTCGACGGCACGCTCCACCATCTTACGTTCAACCGTCAGATCTGGATCGACTCGATGTACATGACCCCCTTCCTGGCGCTCAGCGGTCACGCCGATGCCGCACTGCAACAGATTGAAGGCTATCGCCGCGTGCTGTGGGATCAGGACAGGAAACTGTACTCACACAAGTGGGACACGGCCACCGGCGATTTTGCGCGGCGCGATTTCTGGGGCGTGGGCAATGGGTGGACGGCTGCCGGCCTGGCGCGTGTCATTAAAGCACTGCCCGCGCAGATGGCGCGCGATCGCGAGCGCATCATCGGCTATGTCAAGGCGTTGCTGGAAGGCATCCTGCCGTGGCAACGCGATGACGGTCTGTTTCACGATGTGGTGGATCGCCCGGACACGTTTGTCGAAACCAACCTCGCGCAGATGCTGGCTTACACGATCTATCGCGGCGTCCAGGGCGACTGGCTGGAGCCTGCTTACCTTTTCTATGCCGATCATATGCGGGCAGCGGCGCATGCTAAAGTGGATGCGCTCGGCCTGGTTCAGGGCGTGTGCGGCTCGCCGCAGTTCGATCACCCCGGCTATGCGACCGAAGGCCAGGCCTTTTTTCTGCTGATGGAAGCTGCGCACCGCGACCTGCAGCACAGTTAATCCAAACCTTGCGAAGGGAGTTTTGGCGGACGACGGTGAGATGCTACTGGCGCGCGCTGCCGGGATAGGCCATGTACCCACCCCGACTGTTGCGGAAGTAGTAGTCTGTGAAGATGGATGGATTCTTCGACGCATACGCGGCGTCGATGATCTTCTGGTCTCCGTCATTGGGCACATAGCGTGCTTTGCTTTCAGGCATCTACCGCCATTACAGCGGTAGATCATTAGTAAACGCGATAGTTATGGGGTACCGAGTGTTAACGGCCAAACCGATTGACTGCAAAACAGGACTTGTGGTCTGCAATCAGTTCGGCCGTGAATTGGTCAAACAGCCCAGACGCTAACACCTGGTACCGTCTGTATTATTTGAGCAATTCACGGCAACTCGAAAACCGTAACAGGGGTAGTCCTCGTCCGAAACAAACCAGTGCCGATTGGCAGAGCGGACGTCTTCGCGACCACAGCGGTTATAGCTGCCGCCCCGCATCACGTGATAATGCCCTGACGCCGGCCCTGTCGGATTGCTGGCAGGCGATATGGCATAGTAATCTAGATCGTACCAATCTGCCGTCCACTGCCATACGTTCCCCGCCATGTCTGCCAGACCATACGGACTGTCGCCGGCAGGACTATACTTCCCCACCGGCGTCGTGGCTCCGAAGAGCAGGCTACTGTCAAAATTCAGCAGTTTTTCATTCGGCGCCTGATTCCCCCACGGGTAGATTCGCCCATCCGTCCCGCGCGCAGCCTTTTCCCATTGCGCCTCAGACGGCAACTTCAACTTGCGCCCCGTGACCTGGCTTGCCCACACGCAGAATGCCGCTGCAGCGTCCCAGGCAACGTATACAACCGGATGGGTCTCTCTTTTCCAGGGCATCGTCCAGCCCCGATGGATCGCCTTCATATACACATCGAACTGCTCGTTCGTCACATCATATTTGCCGATCAGGTACTCATCCAGCATCACTCTGTGCTGCGGCTTTTCACCATCGTGTGTAAGATGGTCGCTCTTCGCGCTGCCCATCAGAAACTCGCCCGCCGGCACCCGCACCAACTCCAATGTAATCCCCGGCGCCAACGTCAGGATCAATCCCTCTCGCTGCGCGAGCGCCATGCGCTCGGTTTTGCGCGTTGCTGCTTGCCGTCTGGCCTCTACATCTTTTTTGCGTCGAGCCTCCTCAAGGTTTATCCGTTCCATGCGATCAGCTTCTTCCCGTGCCCGGCGTTGCGCTTCCCGTTGTCTGGCTTCCACTACGGCGTGGTCGTATGCTGCTCGCTTAACCGGATCCGACAGAGTCCCATATGCCTCGCCAATCTCTTGTGTGTCGGCTTCCGCAGCCGCTTTGACGCGCTGGCTGGCAAACCAGCCTGGACGACACGCCTTCATCATCGCGCGATATTGTGATTCGATGACTTCCGGCGCGGCATTGGGTGTAACGCCCAGTACTGCGTAATAGTCCTTCATGTGATTGTCCCCATGCGATTATTATGAATGTGAAGACAGATCAATGCAACCGCAGAGTATCAGCAGCCGCCGGTGAAATTGCATTGGGCGAATGGGGTAGCCGATGCATCGTTGCGACCAAGCGTGCCCAGGCCAAAGTTATCCTCAATCGTGCGCAATAAAGTGTTGCACTGGCCGGGATAGTTTTCAAAGCACGCTTTCCACGGTACCGACCTGGCTTCCAGCAGATCAACTAGATTGGTCTGGGGCAGATTGTGGCGGTTGTCATCCAGAACGAGTGGGTCGCCGGCCGTCATCGCAATGTAATTGGGTTGCGATGGATGACTGACGCTGCGGTATGCTGCGGAAGCCGCTCCGACCAAAGACTACCTGGAGCGGAGTCAGGGCAGTGCGACTGCAAATCCAAACCTTGCGAAGGAGCTTTTGGCAGTTGCGCGACGTGTGGGCAACCTTCGCAAGGGGATGTGCGCAAAACTGGCTACAATAATGCGTAACTGGCCCTGACAGGCCACAAGCGAGGACAATCAGCATGGATATAACCATCGAATCCGTGAGTGTTACCGACTCGGAACGCATCGCAACGTTGCGCGCGCGTTGCCGTGATCGCAAGAAACAGGCCTGGGTGGACAAAACCCTGGTTGACTATCACTCGTTCCAGGCGTCGGCACACGTCGAGTCACTGACCATTCGCATCGGCCGGCGCACGCGCGACCGGCTTGAGCAGTTGCGTTTCGCGCTGGACGACCTCGAGCTGCTGGTCGGGCGACCGGCGCCCAAGCCAGCCGATTTCGATGAAGCGGAGTATCAGCGCGCGAAGGCGTATCTGGCTGCATTGTCCTTCGCGTCTACACTAGGACAGACCGGCCATTGCGAACTCAACCGCCAGATCGTCCTCCAGAACGGCATCGACGGCGCGTTGCAACTCGTCCAGAACAAAATGGATGCTGCGCAAACGCCGGAGCAGCACGACACCTATCAGTCGTTCATCGATGCGCTGATTGGCATGCAGCACCTGGTTGAGAACGCGGCGCAGACGGCGCGGGATGCGATTGCGGCCACCCCCGCCGCCTCGGCGGACGAACGCCGGCAGGAACTCGTCGAGATGGCGCGCATCTGCGCCAAGGTTGCGCACTATCCGCCCGAGACGCTTCGCGAAGCGTTACAACTCACGTGGTTGATCGACCTGGCGGTTGCGTATGGGGATAATGCCGGGCTCGTCAGCCCGGGACATCTGGATCGCGCGCTGTATCCGTACTACGAACGCGACGCCGCAAGAGGCGTGTTGTCACAAGCCGAAGCATTACGATTGGTTGAAAGCTTCTACCTGCTGGTCAACGAGTTCATTCCCGATGGCCTGGCCGTGGCGGTCATGGTGGGCGGCGTGGATGCGACTGGGAAAGACTTGACCAACGATCTGTCCTATCTGTGCCTGGAAGCATTGCGCCGGACGAAACTCGTGTATCCCACCGTGGGAGTGTGCTGGACCGACCGCACGCCGCAGACATTGACGGCGCTGGCGATTGAGCTGATCTCGCAGGGTCTTACCAACCCGGCGTTCTTTAACGACCAGACGATCCAAAAAGGCCTGCGGAAGTACGGCGTGCCTGCGGCGGAGTCGTGGAACTATTGCAACTCCACCTGCGTCGAGATCACGCCGGTAGGTTCAAGCAACGTGTGGGTGGCGTCTCCGTACTTCCCGGTGTGCCAGTACTTGCTCGACGAAATCGAGGCGCGCGCGAAGCGTGACGATACACACGCAGGCTTGCGCCCAACCGAATCATTTGACGAGCTACTCGCGGCTTATTTCAGCCGCCTGGGCGAGGCCATTGATGGGGCCGTGCGCGAGCAGAACCGCCAGCGGGCACAGCGCGACCAATATGGCGGCAAACCGCTGCAAAGCGTCTTTACCAATGACTGCATCGCGCGCGGCCTGGACATCGACCACGGCGGCGCGCGCTACAACTGGGTGGAGTGCTCGTTCGTCGGGCTGGCCAACCTGGTCGATTCGCTGCAGGTCGTCCGCAAGGAAATCTACGAGTCGAGTTCGCCGCAGGGCATGTCGTTCAGCACACTGCACGCGCTGCTCAAGAACGATTTCAGCGGCCATGAGATGGAGCGGAATCGATTCCTGAAGTCCTATAGGAAATACGGGCACAACGCCGCTCAGGTGGATGCGTTGATGAACACCATCGTCGGGTATTTCGAGGGCGCGTGCGCGAAGCACCGCATCTACCCCGGCGACACCCACTTTGTCCCCGGCGCATTCTGCTGGATCATGCATGAGGAACTTGGCAAGGTGTGCGGCGCAACGCCGGACGGGCGAAGGGCCGGCACGCCATTCGCCGACGGCTGCGGCCCGGCACAGGGGCGCGAATTGTACGGCCCGACCGCCGCGATCCTGTCGACGACCTCGTGGGATCATTCACCGCTGATCGGCGGGGCGGCCTTCAACATGAAGTTCAGCCGACCGATTCTCCAGGATCAAACCGGGAAAGCGTGTTTGCGCGATCTGATCGTCACGTTCCTGAAACGCGGCGGGTTTGAAGTGCAGATCAACGTGGTCGACAAGGATATGATGAAAAACGCGCAGGCGTTCCCGGAACAGTACCAGGACCTGGTCGTGCGCATCGGAGGATACACCGACTACTTTGTGCGGCTCAGCCCGCGGATGCAGGATGAATTGATCTCGCGAACGGAATACGCGGGTTTCTAGGGAGACTGGATGAAAGCTAAAATATCACTGCGCGTCGGCACACCCATCTGGGATACGCCCGCGCGCCTCGATGAACTGGTCGCGTTACTTGACAACTACAGCGACACGATCGACGAAGTCGCGTTCTTCACAAGCTTCACACATCCCTCGCTCCCGCTGGTCACGATCAAGCAGCGTGCGGTGACATTGGGCAACGTTATCCCGCGCTTCAAGGCGCTGGGGTTGCAGGTGGGCATCAATCACCTGGCGACGCTGGGGCACCTCGACGAGAATCTGGAGAATTCGCTGAGTGAACCGTGGCAGCACCTGGTCGACGCGAGCGGGGCGGTTTCACCCAGCTGCTACTGCGCGTCCGACCCGCGCCACCAGGCTTACACGCGCGAGGTTTACATCGCCCTGGCGCAAGCCGGGCCGGAGTTCATCTGGATCGATGATGACGTGCGGATGGAGAGCCACCAGCAATCGATTCGCTTCGCCTGCTTCTGCGATCTGTGCATGGCGCGGTTCTCAGCCCAGACGGGCCAGACCTGGACGCGCGAGGATCTGGTGGCGGCATTGAACACCGGCAGCGCGGATGAGCGTTTTGCGCTGCGCAGCCAGTGGCTGGAACACAACCGGCAGTATATCGACGCGTTGTTCGGCCTGATCCGCAGCGCGGTCGATGAAGTAGACCCGGCGATCAAGCTCGGGTACATGGTTGGCGAGATTCCCTACAGCGGCTGGGGCTCGGAGCAACACGCCCGCGCGCTGGCGGGCCCTCGCAATGTCGAAGTGAAATGGCGGCCGGGCGGCGGTTTCTACACCGACACTGCGCCGTTTGATCTGCTGGCCAAGGCGCACACGATTGGGCGCATTACGGCCAGCTTGCCGCAGACGGTGACCGACATCCAGTCCGAGCACGAGAACTTCCCATACCAGCCGCTCGCCAAGAGCAACGCCATGTTTATCGCCGAGATCGGGGCGTACATCGGCGCCGGGTGCACAGGCACAGCGTTGAACTTGATGGGCATCACGCCGGATCCCTTTGACGAGTACAAGCCGCGTTTTGAAGCTGTGCGCAAGCGCCGCGACTTCTTCGATCGCGTGGTCGACACTATCGGGCGTTCGCCCACGTCGGGCATCAGCATGCCATTTACGCGCGACCACTTTGCGGCGCTCAATCCCGCAGGGGATTGGTTCGCGGCGCCGTCGTGGGGCGCCGACATGGGGATCATGCAGGAGATGTCGACCATCGGTCTGCCCATTGGGTATACGAGCGTCGACTCCCCAGTCGTGATCCTGAGAGCCGATACCGCGCGCGAGTTCACCGACAGCGACCTGCGCGCCTTTTTGTCGCGGGGTGTGCTGCTGGACGGCCCGGCGCTACAGGCCTTGAACGCGCGCGGCATGGGCGACCTGACCGGTTTTGCGGTGCGCGGGTCGAAAGATCGCGACACGATCGAGCGCTTCAGCACTGATCCATTGAACGGTCGTTTCGCCGGCTGGCATCGCGACTGCCGCCCCTCGTTCTGGCTCGAACCAGCGTGGTTGATCGAACCGACCAGCCCGGACAGCCGCGTGCTGGCGGAGGTGATCGACTTTACGCCGCGCAGCCATGGCGCGGTGAGCGGCGTCTTCGAGAATTCACTCGGCGGACGAGTGGCAGTACAAGGCTACTACCCCTACTCGGCGCTGCAGTCGCTGGCCAAATGCACGCAAGTGAAGACGATTGCCCGTTGGTTGTCCAAAGACCAGTTGCCGGCCTATGTGAGCTCGTTTCACAAGGCGGCGCTGTGGTGCCGGCGCGACACTGCCGGACGCACTGCAATCCTGCTGCTGAACACGTCAATGGACGAGGTCGATTCACTGACATTTCAGATGCGGGGCGACACGCAATTCTTAATGGACATCCGAAATAGCGACTTCGATAGCGGCCTGCCGAACATCGCGTCGGACGGCGTTTACACGGAATACAGTATCGAGCGGCTCGCGCCGTGGGAAATGGCGTTGATTTGCCCCTTGTAGACCATTTGCCGTCCTTTGTGAATTTGAATTTATCATCTGATTAATTGCCTGATTGAGGAGACCCTGTATGTCCAACTTGAACCCGACCACTCTGCGCACCGAGTACCTGACCAACCCAATGGCGATCGACGCCTCGCACCCGCGTTTAAGCTGGACATTGCAGTCCAGCAATCCCATAGCGCGCGGCCAGCGCCAGACGGCCTACCGCATCCTCGTGTCGGACGACCATGACGCCGTGGTCTGGGACAGCCGGCGTGTCACATCCGATGAGACGGCGCACATCCGCTACGGCGGCGCACCGCTGCTGACCGGCGAACGGTATCACTGGAAAGTGCGCGCCTGGGATGAAAACGGCAAACAATCGGAGTGGAGCGATCCCGCGACCTGGACGATGGGCCCTTCGGTAGGAGCAGGCTGGTCGCGCGAACGCGCTGATGACGCGCCACGACCGGCGGTCGCCGCCGAATGGATCAGCCTGCCGCTGGGACGACAGTGGGACGAGACGAAGTCACCGGCTGCGACGATGTTGCGCAAGCCATTCGCGGTCGTGGGAACCATATGTCGGGCCGTCCTGTACGCATCGGCGCTCGGCGTATACGAAGTGCGGCTCAACGGCCAGCGCATCGGCGATCAGGTGCTGGCGCCAGAGTGGACGGACTATCACCAGAAGGCGCAATATCAGGGTTATGACGTCACCACGCTGGTGCAATCCGGCGACAACGTCCTCGGCGCGGAAATCGGCGCAGGCTGGTATGCCGGCCGCCTCGGCATGTCCGAGGCTTTCGCAGGCGTGTGGCGTGGCGTGTACGGACGCAGGCTGGGGTTGATTGCTCAACTGCGCATCGAACTCGCAGACGGACAGCGCATTACGATCGTGAGCGATGGCAGTTGGAAGGCAACGGACAGCGGCCCGATTCGCAGCGCTGACATCCTCGATGGCGAAGCCTACGACGCGCGGCAGGAGCTGCCCGGCTGGGACCGCGGTGGCGCCGGCTTCGACGACAGCGCGTGGGCGCAAGCGGCGGTGCTCAAAGGCCCGCGGCTGGTCGCGCAGCCCAATGAGCCGATCCGCATCACGCGCACACTCAAACCCGTGGCCGTGACCGAACCCACACCGGGTGTGTGCGTGTTCGACCTTGGCCAGAACATGGTTGGTTGGCCGCGCATGACGCTGCGCGGCGCGGCAGGGACGGAGATACGCTTCCGCTATGGCGAGGCGACGAATCCCGACGGCACGCTCTATCGCGCCAACCTGCGCGGCGCGCCACAGATCGATACCTATATCTGTCGCGGGGGCGACAAGATGTCGGGCGACGAGACATTCGAACCCCATTTCACCTATCACGGGTTTCGCTATGTGGAGATCACCGGGTTGTCCTATGCGCCGTCGCTGGACGACCTGACGGGCTGCGTGTTCCATTCTGCCGCGACGGAAGTGGGGCAGTTCGAGAGTTCGAGCCCGTTGCTCAACAAGATCGACGCGGCGATCCGGTGGACGCTGCGCGGGAACCTGCACAGTTCGCCGACCGACTGCCCGCAGCGCGATGAGCGGCTGGGCTGGATGGGCGACGCGCAGGTCTTTTCGCAGACCGCCATCTTCAACATGGATATGGCCGCGTTCTACACCAAGTGGGTGCGCGATATCCGCGAGGCGCAGGCGCGCGACGGACGATTTCCCGACGTGGCGCCTCACCCCTTCGACCCCAACCAGCGCTTCAGCGGCAACCCCGGCTGGGCCGATGCCGGTGTGATCGTGCCGTGGCGCCAGTATGTGAACTACGGCGACAAAGCACTGCTTGAGGAACATTTTGACGCGGCGCGGCGCTATGTGGACTGGAGCACTAACAGCAACCCCGACCTCGTGTGGCGCAATGGGAGCCAGTTGACGCCGCTGTGGTATGGCGACTGGTTGAACGCCGACACATTTGCCGACCTCGCCGGCATCCCGCGCAAGGGCGGCGAAGTGCCCAAAGAGATCTATGCCACGGCGTTCTTTGCGTGCTCGACGCAACTCGTCGCGCAGATGGCTGCCGTGCTTGGGCGCGCAGCCGACGCGCAAGCGTATGCGGCGCTGGCGAAGAAAATCCGCGCGGCGTTTAACAAGGCGTTCGTGGCAAAGAACGGCAAGATCACGGGCGACACGCAGGCCGGCTATGCGCTGGCACTCGCCTTCGATCTGCTGCCCACCAGCCTGCGCCCGCTGGCAGCCAGGCGCATGGTCGCGGCCTTGAAACCATACGATGGGGCGCTTTCCACCGGCATCCAGAGCACCGTGCGGATGATGAACGAACTGACGCGGCATGGGTATCACGATCAGGCTTACGCGCTGATGACTCGCACATCGATCCCCTCGTGGGGTTACATGGTCGAGCATGGCGGCACGACGATCTGGGAACGCTGGGATGGCTGGGCCGAAGGGCGCGGCTTCCAGGACCCCGGCATGAACTCGTTTAACCACTACGCCATCGGCTCAGTGGGCGAGTGGATGTACCGGACCATCGGCGGGCTCAACCCGGACGAGAGCCAGCCCGGCTGGAAGCACTTCATCGTCCGCCCCATTCCCGGCGGTGGGCTCACCTGGGCGCAGACGTCGTACGACTCGATTCGCGGGCGCATCACGTGCCGGTGGGAAAAGACCGCGAGCGAGCTGCGCTTGACCGTCGATGTTCCGGCGAACACAACGGCCACGGTCTACGTGCCGGTGGGTGATGGGGGCGTAGTGACGGAGAGCGGGCTGCCCGTCGCTAAGGCGCCCGGCGTCAACGCACAAGGCCGGCGCGACGGGTGCGTCATTGCGGGTGTCGCGGCGGGGCACTATGAATTCCGGTCGGCGCGTCCGGCGACAAAAGCAACCAGCAAGAAATAACCGCCACACGATGTCATTCCGAATGCGCAGCATGAGGAATCCTAGCGTAACACTTACACGAGCCAAAGATAGACAAGATACCTCGCTGCACAGCCGCGATTCGGTTGGAGTTATTGCACCTACAATATGGCACAGGTTTGTCTGAAATTGCGGACAGGCACACGCGTGCTCCGCAATGTTTCAATTAGCGGAGGTCACGGTATGCAGTTTTTGTCAAAGTGTCGCGTAGGCGGCAAGCGCTGCGTTGTTCCGAATGCGTTTCTCATCCGGCTGTGCGGGGTGCTGGCCGCAGCAGTAACGGCCCTGGCCTTTGGCCACACTACCTTCGCGGCTACCCGGCCCGTCACAACGACACTGGATACCGGCGCGGGGTCGTTGCGCAGCCAGATCGCGACGATGGCGTCCGGCGACACGATTGTATTCAGCGTGACCGGTGTGATTACCCTCACCAATGGGCAGATTGGGATTACGAAGAACATCACCATCAGCGGGCCCGGCTCGTATGCGCTAACGGTGAACGGCAATAACGCCGGCGGGGTTTTCAGCGTGACCTCCGGCGCTGCTGTGCTGATCAATGGTCTCACGATTGCCAACGGCAGCAACACTGCGGCTGGCGGCGGCGGCATCGAGAATCATGGCATCCTGACCGTAACCAGAGTTACGCTGAAAAACAGTTCATCCACAGTCGGCGGCGGCGGCATCTATAACTACACGGGCGCGTCGCTAACGTCGAACCTGAGCAATTTCACGAGTAATACAGCGGCAAGCAGTGGCGGCGGCGGGTTGGTCAACTTTGGCGCGGCGACGGTGTCTGACTGCACTTATATTGGCAACAGCGCCAGTTTAAACGGCGGCGCGATTCTGAACTCGGGGACGCTGTCAATGATAGCCTGCTCCATCATCAGCAATGCGTCTGTCGCTGCGTCCGGCGGCGGCATCTTCAACAATGGGACGCTGACGGTGACGAACAGCGTCGTTGAGAGCAACACGGCCACCGTGAATTCTGGCGGCGGCATAGTTAACTTCGGCACGGTGACGGTAAACATCAGCACCTTTGCCGGAAACTCAGCCGAGGGTGGTGGCGGTATCAGAAACTATGCCGGGCATGCCCTGACGGTGAATAGCAGCACCTTTGTCAGTAACACAGCCGCGCAATATGGCGGCGGCGTTGCGAACTTCGGGGCATTAACGGTAACTGCCAGCACCCTGACCGGCAACTCCGCACCCATTGGCGGCGGTATTATCAACAGCGGCACTCTGTCGGTGACCTTCAGCACGCTGATGAGCAACACCGCAGTGAGCGGCGGGGGCATCTACATCAGCGGAACGACGCGCTTGATCGACACGATCGTGGCCGGTAGCGGCACTGCCGGGGCTAATTGCGCTGGCGCGCGCAGCGTGGTTTCAGATGGCCATAACCTGTCATCGGATGCCAGCTGTGCGTTCACCGCAACTGGCGACATCTCCGGCACAAACCCGCTGCTGGGACCACTGCATTACAACGGCGGCCATACGGATACGATGCTGCCGTTGCGCGGCAGCCCGGTGATTGACGCCGGCGGGGACACATGCGCGGCCCCAGATCAGCGCGGTTATTTCCGGCCACAGGGCGCGCATTGTGACATCGGCGCGGTCGAGGTAGCTGGACACTTCGTGTATGTGCCCATCGTGCAACGGTGACGCCCGGCGAGTCGCAGATGTGCTCAGGCCATCATGACAATGCATCGCCCAAACCCTGTTGCGTGATTACCGTGAACGGGTTACGATTGAAGTGTCGATGTGTATGGTCAGAAAAGTGTTCCACGATATAGAGCGCCGCATCACCGCTGGCCGCAACCGCGTGACTTGCGGGGAGTGAGTAAACCATGACTCGCGACCAACTCAAACGCAAACTCAAAGAACTACGCCAAACCGAGATCGCGATCAGATTTAAACGCAGGGAAGTCCCGCCAGCGATCGATGATCTGGTTTGGGGTGAATTCTTTACGGTCAAACCCGTTGTCGGCGTTGGCGCCCGCGCACCGCGAAAGGTGCGTTATCCGCTGGAAGCGCTCGAACAGATGACGCGCGAACAACTCAGCGAGGTGTTCTCCGATTACATCTGCTTCGTCTATTTTCAATATTACAAGGAGATGGGCATCCCATTTGAGAGCCGGCGCGGGTATGATCCGCAACTGCTTGCCTTGCTGGGGCTAGGCCCGAACGCAAGCAGCGATGATGTGAAGAAGCGCTTTCGTGAGCTGGCGCGCAAGTATCACCCCGATGCCGGGGGCGACAGCCGGCAATTCATCGCGCTGATGGATGTGTATAACCGGCTGCGGGAACAGTGAAGACTTGTGTAAAGTCGCGCCGCGGCGCTCAAGCGGGTGATACGCTGATTGTCTGCGTCCCTGCTTTGACGCTGGCGGCGCGCGCCGCGGCGGACGTGATCGTCATGAACCCGCGCGGGCCGAGGACATGGGCTGAGGTCAGCACGCCGCCCATCATTGCGCCGACGATGCCAAGCGAGGCGACGTCGGTTCCGGTGAGCAGCAACCCCGCAATCGGGGAGCGGATGTTCAGATCATTGTTCAGGTAGCGCGCGGGTGTGGCCGGGACGCCGTAGATCGCACCTTGCCGATGACCGGTGAAGTGCTCCACCGTGAGCGGGGTGGATAACTCGGTATAGGCAATCAGGTCGCGGAAACCCGGGTGGTCGCGCTCCACCAGGTCGATCATCCCGTCCGTAATCTTCGCCTTCAACTGGTTGTAGTCCTGTCCGCGCCGCAGCCATGGCTTGTCCTTCCAATCTGCGAAGCATTCGTGATCGGCGTAAGTGATGATTTGTGCCGTATGCCGTTTGGCTTGTGGATCGCGCAACGAGCCGCACGACAGGTAGGCGAACTGAGGCTTTCCTTCGAGCACCCCGTTGCGTTGCGCATACATCGCCGCATGATCAGTCCCCGCGTAGATCCAGTGATTTTCACCGTGCAGGCCGAGACTGGCTGGGCTTTCCTTGAAACCCACATATAGCACTACCACGCTCGATGACTGCTTTGTCGCCAGCAATTGGCGTTGTTGAGGGAGTTTAAGTTCTGCTGGGAGCAGTCGTGTGTAGGTGGCATACGCGCCGGCATCCGAGATGATGA
>Ga0114951_10004422_pt1 | contig 13727 bp, 10 predicted proteins | sample AM7aDNAmetaG_FD_88677 | JGI IMG/M metagenome (GOLD analysis project Ga0114951, IMG submission 88677) | Freshwater microbial communities from Finland to study Microbial Dark Matter (Phase II) - AM7a DNA metaG | ecosystem: Environmental > Aquatic > Freshwater > Lake | place: Finland: Lake Alinen...
GATGGCGAGGGTTGTCTGCCCGAGTGAGCGGTACGGAGGCGATCATGGTGCGGAACATGAGAAATGTAATGTTGGCGGTGGCGGCTGCGGTGGGCAGCCTTGCGTTGGCTTCGCAGGCTCTAGCTGTGGGTCCAACACTCAGTTTGAGTATTACGGCTGACAATTCGTTCAATGCCTATCTCGCCAACTCACCTACGGACTTAGGCACACTGATCACTTTCGATGGACCCATCACGCATGAGGACTATGGCAAGGATTCGGGGGGAAACACGCTGGCGCAAGGCGGCACTGTTGATGCCGCTGGCAATCCTTGGCAGGGAGATGCGTGGCATGCGGTTCGTTCAGTAACTCTGCCGCTAACGGGCAACGGCATTCAGTTCTTGCACATCATCGCCACGGACCAGACCACAGGCGGCGCTGGTATCATTGCGACGGCAACGATTACGGATAATCTCGGGACACACACGCTGTCCACCAACTATGAGATTATCAATGGAATCCCAACCTCTACTTGGTTGAGCGCCAATCCTACGGATAAGACTGCTGGCAACAGCTTTGGTTTTGGGCTTAACACTACTACATGGCACCTTCCAACAGACGAAGGTACTAATGGCGTTGGCCCTTGGAATGGCCCTATAGGCAGTGGTATTGCGGCAAATGCGAAGTGGATCTGGGAGACGCCGTACACCTTCGAGGGTTCCAGCACAGCGGCTCGCTACTTCGCCACCGCGATCACGTACTCATCCGTTCCCGAAGCGACGACTATGTTGTTCGGACTCGCGGCTGTGATGCCGCTGCTGAGCCAGCGTCGCCGTCAGCGGGCTGCCGCGACCCCGGTCGCCTGATCCGCCTTACACACCTATAAAGCCAGTGAGCGGGCCATGTGCCCGCTCACTGTGCGTTTGGGGATTCCCGTGCCGCGCTCCGGCCACGCAGCATGTCTCCCCTTTACGCCCTCGCCCACTCTCCCTCTCTCGCACTCGTGCTTGGATCGCTTTCACCTTTCCACTCCACGCTTTCCACTATGCCCCTCCTGCTCTCTCCCCTCCACACACCTCACGTCGGCACCTCCAGCGCCGCCTGTTCTGCCGGGCAGGCCACGACCAGGCTTTCCACCATCATCTCATCGAAAACCTCCATTAAACTGCGGCACCCCAATTGCGGTCTGATCTGGCTTGATTCCTGCAAAGATCAGCTGAAAATTCCTGTGCTATTTGTTTGACAGCTCACGAAGACATGGTAGCATGCTCAGCAGTCGGCGATCTGTGTGCGCCTGCGGTGCAGTTAAGGTTGCCTGACTAACGGCAGAGCAAAGGATACGGAGGCGAAAATGGTGCGGAACATGAGAAATGTGCTGTTGGCTGTGGTGGGTGTCGTGCTTGGTGGGACTGTCTTGACCGCAAGTGCTACTACCCTCAGCTTCAATATGACTGCTGATAACGAGTTCAGCGTCTACCTCTCTACCGACCCGGCTCTCCAAGGCGACAAGATTGCCTTAACCCAGTTAGGCGGAGGTGCAGGCACGGTGTGGGTGGAGGGCGCGCCTGATGGCTCGAACTACCAGACGAACGATTGGTCAGCCACCTATGCAGGGACTGCGGACTTGGCGGCGGGTAAAACCTACTACCTGCATGTTGTGGCGAAGAATCATATTCTGGCTGGCCCTTCTGGCCTACTCGCGGATCTCAGCCTCAGTGACACTGACCACAAGTTTGCCAACGGAACCAAGTATCTTCTGTCGAATACCAGCAGCGGGTGGACGGTCAAGACGCCATTGGCCACCGCCGCGGATGGGAACTTGGCTAACCAATGGGGCTGGGCTACCCCAGCGAGTAATCGGCAGCTTTCACTGTCATCCGATCTCTATCCGGGTGAGGGTATCGGCAGTCCCAGCGTGAATGGCGTTGCCCCTTGGGGAAATCATCCCAGCATATCCAGCAGTGCCCAGTGGATATGGTCTGACAGTCCGTTTACTACGGACCTGCAAAGTGCCCTCGATTTGAATGCCCCTCGCTTCTTCTCCGCCACAATCCAGTACGCGTCGGTTCCTGAAGCGACGACTATGTTGTTCGGCCTCGCGGCTGTGATGCCACTGTTGAGCCAGCGTCGCCGTCAGCGGGCTGCCGCGACCCCGGCCGCCTAGTTCTGCCTTCCATAGCTAAAGAATCCAGTGAGCGGGCCATGTTGCCCGCTCACTGTGTGTTTTGGGTTTGCCATACGGCCCTCCCGCCCTCTCCCACTCTCGCCATCTGTCTTGTCCTAACGTCTTTCCACTTTCCACTCCGCACTTTGCACCATGCTCCCCTCACGCCTTCGCCCACTCTCGCTCTCTCGCACTCGTGCTTGAGTCGCTTTCCACAGTCAGGCAAGGCGCAGCCAAATGACGAGCTCCTGCAATTCACGTGACAATGCTTGTGCTGTTTGTTTGACAACTCACCAAGATATGGTAGCATGCTCAGCAGTCGGTGATCTGTGCGCCTGTGGTGCAGTTAAAGTTGCCGGACTAGCGGTAGAGCAAACGGTACGGAGGCGAAAATGGCGCGGAACATAAGAAATGTGATCTTGGCTGCGGTGGCTGCGGTGGCATCTCTTTGCACCAGTTCGCGGGCGACAGCCGCCGACCTAACCCTGAATATTACCGCAGATGACTACTACAGCGTCTACCTCTCCAACGACGACGCGGTACTTGGCACGCTCCAACTCGCTGGACCGGTTTTGAGTGGGCCTGCTGGCGGTGTCGTTGTCCATCCCCACTACACGCCTGATGGGGTCCAGATGCAGGGAGTGAACGCGTCTTGGACGGCCGTGACGCAGTACAACATCTCTTTCGATGCCACCAAGAATACGTTTCTCCACATCGTGGCTGAGAACGACGTCACCCAGAGCGACTCCAACACCGGCAATCCTGCTGGGCTCCTCGCGCAACTCACGATGGTGCAATCGAATGTCAAGTTCCCTGGCGGAAATGGCCAATTGCTGACCAACTCGGCCGATTGGCGAGCTCGGACTTCGTCTTACGATGGACAGCTAATCCAGCCACCAAGTCCCATCACCGATGGAAGCTGGTGGGTGGCGCCTGAGGATCCTGCCAAGTTGGCGCAGGGTGGCAACAGCTACAATGACGGAAGCTCCAAGCTTGGATCCTGGTCACAGATCCCCCATATCAGCAGCGCTGCTCAGTGGATCTGGACAGCCGACTTCACGCAAGATCCGGGTGGCAGACCTAATGGTGGTCTCAACTTCTTCTCCGCCAGGATATCGTACGCATCCGTTCCTGAAGCGACGACCATGGTGTTTGGCCTCGCGGCTGTGATGCCGCTGCTGAGTCAGCGTCGCCGTCAGCGCGCTGCCGCGACCCCGGCCGCCTGATTTGCCTTAAACAGCTATGAAACCAGTGAGCGGGCCATGTGCCCGCTCGCTCTGCTTTTTGGGATCACGGCGCGGCCACCCAGCCCCCCTCACCAACGTCTTTCCACTTTCCACTCCGCACTTTCCACTATGGCCCCCTCACGTCGCCTCCAGCAGGCCAGGCTCGATCTCGACGGCCGCCCCCTGCCCCAGCATGCTCACCTGCAGCACCAGGCGGGTATTGACCCCCTTTCGTTCGATCACGATGCCCTCGACGCCCTGCAGCGGGCCTGAGGCGATGCGAACACGGTTCCCGATCGCGGCAAACGGGTAGGGATCCAACTGCAGCTTGCCGGCGCTGAGCACGCGATGGATGGACGCCAGTTCCGCCACAATCTGCTTCTGATCCTTCACTTCAATGACGTTGGCCAGGCGATTGGTCGCCAGTGCTTCATACCTTGCGAACGCATCGCCGGCGAAGAACACATACCCCTGAAACAGCGGCATCATCAGTTTCCGCTTGCGCCCGCCAGAGAACTTTGTCTGCGGAATCATGGGAAGGAAGTATGGGATCTTCCTGGCATCGAGGTCCCAGGCGAACGCCTTCTCGAATCGCGCTTTGGCGTGACCGATCCACCAAACCCCCGGTACATCGCCGATCGCTGCAAACGCGGGCGAAAGTAGCGGCGGGTTGTCGGTTAGCTTGAGCATATAGGGCACCGGGCTCTGACCTAAGCAAACTCGTGGTCACACTCAACCCGCCGCATCACTCCCCGCGGGCAATCTTACGTATCGGTTCTATTGGATCAATCCCTCGGCCGGAATGCCTGATCGGGATGCTCGACGCCGCAACCACCAGCCGAAGCTAGGCCCTGTCTGAAAACCCATGGCCCCACGATGAGCTTTCAGACAGGGCCTAGATCGATGAATATCTTGCCATCGTGCTCGCGAACCTTGTACGTTCGCAGGCCGACACAGGCGGGCTGACGTTGCGGCGAGCCATCGATGATATCGAAGCGACCATTGTGCTTCGGGCATTCGATCAGTCTGCCCTTGACCAGGCCGCCAGCCAGGTGAGCCTTGCCATGGGTGCATAGCCCATCCGTGGCGTAGAGCGTGCTATCCGCCAAACGGTAGATGGCGAAGGTCTGATCGTCGTGATCAAAGCGGATCACATCTTCGACCTTGAGGAACGCACTGGCGCAGACCTCGAGCCAGCCGTTGACCGGATTGCCCTTGGCAGTGAACACGTGCGCTGGCGATGCGCTGCTGGCAAGGGTCGGCGTAGGCAACGTGCGCTGGACGTAGTAGCTGGGATCTTTCGCCTGGCGCAGGATGGCCGGGATGATCTCACGCCATGCATCCAGCAGGCCGGTATAGGGCCTGGGCATGTCGGCCTTCACCAGCGCGTGCAGCCGGGAAAGATGGTGGTAAGGCACCAGCGGGAACATGTGGTGCTCGACGTGATAATTCATGTTCCAGTAGAGGTAGCGGTGGATGGCGTTCATGTAGACGGTACGGCAATTGAGCCGATGATCCAGCACGTTTTCGGCCAGACCGGCGTGCTGGGTCAAGCCATAGACGGTCATGAGCCAGGCACCATAGAGGTTCGGCAGGCCGAGCAACAGCAGGGGGAGAATGCTCCGGCTGTAGAGCGCCAATCCAATCACCAGGGCATAGATGAGCACATAGATGCGGGCGCGAACAATGACCTTGCCATACTCCGACTCGGGGATGAAGGTCTTCTGGGCCGCTGTGAGTCTGCCAACGCTGTGCAGCACGATCTGCCGGAAGTAGTTGACCATGGCCTTAAGCCCGATGAACTTCAGGGCCACTCCCAGCAATTCCGGCGGGCGCGGCACAGCGATCTCCGGGTCGCGGCCGACGATGATCGTATCGCTGTGATGGCGGGTATGGCTCCAGCGCCAAAGCGTGGATTCGCGCATGACCATGAACGAGGCGATCTCGTAGAGAAGGTTATTCATCCAGTCGGTCTTGAACGCGGTGCCATGCCCGGATTCGTGCCAGCGCGAATCGGATGTGGAGCCGTAAAGAACGCCGTAGCAGGCAAACGCCAATAGCGCCCACCAGCTTCCGCTCCGCCAGAGGATGTAGCCGGCATAGCCCGACCCAATGATCAGCGCGAACCACAGCAGCGTATCACGGATGGCCGGGCCATCCCGCCGCTGCAGCAGTTCGCGCATCTTCTCTTTTGCGACCGGTGAACTATACCAGGTGGCCTCGGCCAGTCCCCGTTCGATCGCTCGGACGGTGTCTTTGCCAACCAGGCTGTAATCACTAAGCCGGTCTTGCGTGATGGTTGACATAGTCTGGTCTGCGGCGAATCTCGCACTGGGGATCGGCCCGCGACCTTCGCTGGCCGTATTGCATACGATACGGCACAAACCTTGGGCGGTCGAGAAGTCCACATCGCTCACGGCGGCGGGAGCAGATGCCGGCGTAGGTTTCTTGCCCCCTTCCCTCGCTTCGGCAACAATCGCCCGCCTATGCCTTGCCGCCTGATCATCAGTGATATCGATGGGTGCATCTCTCCCGAGGAGTCGGTGCCGTGGGACTTCGATCCCTTCCTGGAGTTCTGCCGCCAGGTTCACCCCGCCGCCACCGGCCAGGGCGAATTGCCCCCCATGACCCTGTGCACCGGCCGGCCACAACCCTATGTCGAAGCCCTCTGCAAGATCCTCGACATCCGCCTGCCCGTCATCTGCGAGAGCGGTGCCGTGCTCTACACCCTCAAGGACAACCGCGCCTGCTATGGCCCTGGGGTGACCGCCGACAAAATCACCGGCCTGCGCGCGATCCGCTGCTTCGTAGAAGAGCAGATCCTCCCCCGCCACCTTGGCACGCTCCTGCAGTTCGGCAAGGAAGCCCAGATCTCGGTCTACTGCCCCGACCCGCAAGTCCTCCCCGGCATCGGCAAACTGGTCGCCAACTTCGCGAGCCAGCGCGGCGGTCCCGAACTGATCATCAACGCCTCGCACTATTACCTGAACATCTCCCTCGGCGGCGTCGACAAAGGCTCCGCCATCGCCCACATCCTCCAAGAGTTCGGCATCGACCGCGCCCACGCCGCCGGCATCGGCGATACCATCGGCGACCTGCCCATACGCCAGCACGTTGCCTTCTTCGCCTGCCCCAGCAACTCCGTCCCCGCCATCAAAGAAGTCGCCGACTATGTCTCACCCTATCCCATGATGCGCGGCATGCTGGACATCCTCAAACGGCCGGAATTGAAACGAGAATAGGACATCCCATGAATGACCGAGAACGCTTCATCGCCACCATGACCTTCCAGAAACCCGACCGCATACCCCTGCATCCCGGGGGCGGCCGTAAAAGCACCCTCGCCGCCTGGCATCAGCAGGGCCTGCCCGCCGATGTCAGTGACTACACCAGCTACGCCTTCAAGCAACTGGGCATTCCCACCCCGCCGCAGGCCGGCTGGATCGATCCCGGCGTCGACTTCCGCATGGTGCCCCAGTTCGAGGAGAAACTCATCGAACGCCGGCCGGGCTCGCTGGTCGTCCAGGACTGGAAGGGAAACATCTGCGAGATCTCCGACCAGTACGATGTCTCCTATCTCCGCAACGCCATCGACTTCGTCACCCGCGCCTGGATCAAGTGCCCGGTGGAGAGTCGGGCCGACTGGGAGGCAATGAAGCCTCGCTACAACGTGGAAGATCCGCGCCGATATGCCCAGGGCTGGCAAGCCAAACTGCACGCCGTGCGCGACCGCGACCGCGTCATGGGCATTTCGTTCAACGGCCCGTTCTGGCAACTGCGCGAATGGCTGGGCTTTGAGAACCTGTGCATGCTGCTGCTGGATGACCCCGACTTCGCCCGCGAGATGATTGCCTTCTGGGAAGGCTTCACCTCTGCCCTCCTGCAGCGCATCCTCGAACACTTCACCCCCGACTTCCTCATGATCAACGAGGACATGGCCTACAAGATCAAGCCCATGATCTCCCCGGAGATGGCGCGCCAGTTCCTCGCCCCCTCCTGGGTCCGCTGGGGCAAGCTCGCCAAGGCGACCGGGGTTCCCGTCTATGAGGTCGATTCCGACGGCTACGTCGGCGACCTGATCCCTGTCTGGATCGAATCCGGCTTTGGCGGCAATTGCCCCATGGAAGTCGCCGCCGGCAACGACCTGCCCGCCTTCCGCCGCCAGTACGGCACCAGGATGGCCTACCGCGGTGGCGTGGACAAACGCGCCATGGCCAAAGGCGGCAAAGTTCTCCGCGCCGAGATCGACCGCCTCGCCCCGGCCATCCGCTCCGGCGGCATCGTCCCCAGTTGCGACCACGGCATCCCCGCCGATGTCTCCTGGCCCAACTTCGTGGAATACTGCCGCCTGCTCGCCGAAGTCACCGGCTGGGCCTGACAAGGTTCGCTCTATCGCTTCGGCAACATCAGTGCCGGCAGCATGATCAGGAACACCAGGGCCAAGGTGATCAGCGCCAGGACCACCTGTATGGTGATCCGCAGCCAGCGGCGCCGCGGAAATGGTCTTTTCTCTTGCATCAGCTACCTGTTCTAATGCTCCACGGCACTCCTTCAGCATCACCTCTCATCTCGACCACACACTCGTCCACGCCGGGGAATACCCTACGGCCGCGGCAATCCGCTGTGAAGCCAGATTGTGCAGCCCGGCCGCGTAATAGGGAATCCGCCCACCATCGAGAATCGCCCCGGTGACCTGATATACCAGCCACCTGCCCACTCCCCGCCCGCGCCATTGCGGCCGGACATCAACGCCCACCTGCCACATTTGCTCACTGTCGGCGCTGCAGGCGGCCACCCCCGCCAGTTCCTCGCCACACCAGGCCACCGACGCGATCGTGTCCGGCCGCTCACCTTCGGTGTAGTACGACAGTGCCATCTGCAGGCCCTCGTGCCGGTACAGTGATTCGATCGCCCTGCCCGTCAACAGTTCCATCCGAAACTCCGCCGGTCGTGGCGCCGCCCGCAACGTCGCCAGGTTGCACAGATACGATGGTGATGGGCCGATCGCCTCAACCCCATCGGTCGCCAGGCGCTGGTAGATCGCAGACATGCCCGGCTGCGCGAACACCGCATCGGGCGCCAGCGGCGCAAGGGTCTCCCGGGCCCATCCTTCGCGCCCGGCATCCACGCAGATCACCGCCCCCTCCCCTACCGTCAGCGCCTGCAGCATGACATCGCAAAGCGGAAACCGCCGCCGCCCGGGCATCGCCCGGAACACCTTCACGGTCGTCCGCCGTGTCAGCAGATCCCCCACCGCGCATGCGAGGTCCGCCGCAAGTGTCTCCAGCACCATCTCAGGAAGCAGGCTCCGCATCACCGTCCCATGCTACCAGAGGCCCCGCCCCCTGTGCAGCAAATCCCGCCTGATCCCTTCACTTTGTCCCCAGCATTTCCAGGATCATCTGCGCCAACTGGGCGCGACAAACATCCAAGGCGCTGGAACTGCCGATCTCGAAGAAGAAACTGTCCAGGCCTTGCGTCCGCGTGGAAACATCCGATTCCATTCCCGTCTCCACCTGCTTACGCAACTGCTCGATCTTTACCAGCACATCCTCGCGCTTCTTTTCCTTCGCCAGGCGGATGGCGGTTTCCGCATAACGCCGGTCATCCACCCCTGCGCGCCAACCCTCAAACGCCACGGTATCGTAGAGCACGCCGTCCACATCCCGCGCCGCCGGCGTCCAGTCGGTGAACTCTCCGTCCAGATCGTTGAAGGGATCGCGCTCCTGCCACGAGTATGCCCAGAAATACACGCCATCCGCATCGTAGCGCCAGGGCAGGAAGCCGCTGTTGAAACGAACCGTCCCCGGCCGCGCGCTCACCGTCGCTCCGCAATAGCTGTAGAAGAGCCTGTGCACACCCTGCGCCGCCAACGCTTTCTTTTCATCGGCCGCCTGGGCAAACGCGCCGTTGCACGACCAGATGTCCGAATCCTTCCCCATCCGTTTGGCCGCCCAGTCGCGGTTCATCATCACGCAAAACACCTGCGTATCGGGCACGTACTTCTTGATGATGTTGTAGCAGGTCAGGTAGTTGCTGATCTTCTCTTCTGTTTTCACCGGCTCGTCGAATGGGCAACAGATCATCTCCGGCCAGGAGCGCTCCTTTTCCAGCCGGCGGATGTCGGTCCAATACTGGGCGTAATACTTTTCAAACTCCGGCGTGCCCACCTTGGTCTTGGTGATGCTGGCCACGGCGGCCGGATTCTCAAAGTTGTTGTCGCCGCCGCCAAAGTACACCATCCGCATGAAGCCGTGCTTCTTCAACGACTTCAGGTACGCATCTCCCACGGGAGTCACGGCAGCCACACACCTGCCATCGACCAGCTTGGGCGGCAGCGCCCCCTTCCACATCGACATGCTGTTGAGCCCATGCTCCGCCAATCGGGCCACATGCTCCTGGGTGACCGGCCCCGCGCAGTAGGCCCCGCGAGCCACGTGATCGGCCCTGTCCAGTGCAAATGGCAGGACGCGGAACCGGATCGGGAAATCCGTCTTCCCCGCCGCCGCCTTGAGCGTGAAGACCCCTGTGTAATCGCCCGGCGCGGCGCCTGCCGGAACGTGCACCGTGATATACCACGCCTGGCTCGTTCCCTTCTTCATCTCCACGGTCTCGTTGCCCCGCAGCCACGTGGGCTTCACCTGCCACTTCTTCGACGCCGATGCGCCCACCCGCACCGGCGTCGCCTCGACGCAATGGATGACGACATCCCGGCCCGCCTTCAGCGTTCCCGGCCCGCTCAGGTCCGTGATCGCAGCATCGATCGTCACATCCGCCAGCGCGTAAGCGGCCGCCTGCATCGGCTCAGACTCGCCCAGGGCGGCGTACGCTTTCAGGTCCAGTGCCGAGCGCTCCCGCGCACTCGGGATCGTCCCGGGAAACACATCCTGCGTATAACCCCGGACAAACGAGACAAACCCCATCTGCGTCTGCGGCTGGCTCACCTCTGCCAACTCAACCGTCTCCTTCCACGGTTCTTCCTCCATGGCCTTCTTCAGCCTTGCCACCTCGGCGCTACGCAAGGCGCGAGCCTCGTCAATCGCCTTTTGCCTCAAGGCCTCGGTGGGCTTAACCACCTCGATCCGCTCGATCGGCAGCGCCCCCGCTCCCAGCAACTGGATCGAATACATTCCATTTCTTAGCCCGATCAGGTCGCGGCTGACCAGCACCGCGCCCTGCTTCCATTGCCCATCTCCGCTTCCGCCGAGCAGTCCCGCGAAATGGTAGCCATTGCCCTGCCCATATCCGTTATAGCTGTACACCAGCACCGCTCCGGCAACCGCATCCTTGTACGAAATCAGCAACACCACATCCGCATCGGCCGCGCCGCCCTCCGGCCACCACGGCCGGGCGAGCAGATTCACCCCCGCATCCTTCCCGGGATAAACGCGGAACGAACGCTCCTGATCCTTCTGCACCGCTCCCCATGCGGGCGCCTCAACAGTCGCATCGTCGGTGATCGAGAACTTGCTCAGGACCTCCGGGATTTGCCCAAACGCTCCACCGCACATCGCCAGCATCAGCCCGATTGCCCACAGTATGTCTTGCATGTTCATCATGGTTATTCCACCCCTGGATCCGGCCCTTTCCACACGCCGCCGCCAAAGGTCACCACGTACACGGTCTTGATATCCTCCGGGTCCCAGAACAGGCGCGTGCATTGCAGGAACGGCGGGCTCTTGGCAGGACCCAGCGCCGACCAGGTCTTGCCCGCATCCTTGCTGAGGAACATGCCGTGCGTCATGGCGCAGAAATAGAGCACATTGCGCTTCTGCGGGTTGATGGTGACGGTCATACCCTCAATGTAGTTGAGGTTGCTCTTGTCGTATTCCACGTTGCAGTTGGCCCAGGTGTTCCCGCCATCGCTGGTCTTGTAAACGCCTCCCTTGCCCGCCAAACCATCCATCGTGGCGACATAGATGATGTTCCTGTCCTCGGGGTCAACCGCGAAGTCCACGCAGCGGTACATCTCCTCGTTGGACAGGCGCTTCCACGATTCCGCGCCATCGCTGGACATGAACAGGCCGCCGGCAAGATTGGAATTGACGCCACCGCCGCTGCGTCGGGCGGCCACGGTGCAGAACAGCGTGCCATCCTTCCACCGGCGGATGGAATAGACCTGCCGGTTCTGAGCCGGCTCGATGCCACTGGATTTGAGCATCCAGGTCGCGCCTCCATCCGTGGACTTGAACACGCCGTGCCCATAGATGCCCGCATACAGCGTCCGGCCATCTTTGGGGCTCGTGGGGTCGATGACGATGGCGGTCGCCGGCGCCACCGGCATGCCGCTATTCTGGCTTATCCACGACTTGCAGTGATCGGTGCTCTTGGCGATCCCGCCGCGCGACCTGCCCGCGCCGACGACGTAACGCCAGGTCGGGATGTCGTGCATGTCCGAGAACGCCCCCCAGAAGACGCCCGGAACATCCGGATCGGCCGCCAGGTCATAGGTTGTATTGGTGCATGGCCGCCCTTTGGAGTCGTAGAGCCAACTCTTGCCGCGATCCTCGCTACGGGCAAATCCGATGTCCGTGTAGCAGATGTAGGTACGGTTCTTATCGAATGGATCGAACACATAGCGCCAGCAGGTGGTGTCCTCCGAACCGCAGGATTCCCATCTCTGCCCGGCCCCGGGCTGTCCCTGCCCCTCGGCGCGGCGGGTGAACGTCTGATACCAGCTCTTGCCGCCATTGGTCGTCATGAACACTTCGCCAAAGTTGGTGTAAAACACCTCATCAGGATCACCGGCATTCACCCCAAATCCCAGTGCCCGATCGCCAAAGCCGCGCGAGCGATCATACAAAAGCCAACCGACATCGCTGTTGCTTCCGGCCTGCCGCGGATCGTTATAAAAGCAGTCCTTCCACGTCTTGCCCGCATCATCGGTCCGGAAGACCGTGTAATGGTTCGGCGGCGGATCGTCGGTCCCCGTATTGGTGACATACAGGATATCCGGGTTCGTCTGTGCCATGCCCATGAACATGAACTGATCCGGACCGTTGCCAGCCTTGGTCCTGATGCCCTCGCCCATGGCCGATTCCCATTTCTCGCCGCCGTCGGCCGATCGCCAGACTCCCCCGACAACCTTGCCGCCGACATTCCTGCTCGGCAGAAGGCAATACACCATGGTCTTCTTCCCGTCCGAGCCGCCGCAAAACGCACGCAGGTCGCGCTGGGGCAGGCCGACCGATTTCTCCACCCAGCTCAAGCCTCCATCGTCGCTGCGATACACCCCCACCTTGCTTCCGCCGATGCAGACCGGCTTATCTGCCGGGCTCGCCGGATCGATAAAGATGCCCATTAATCCGCCGGGGGCATTGGCCACAGCTTCCCACTTCTCACCGCCATCGATCGAGCGAAACACACCCTTGTCGGTCGACAGAAGCATGAACCTGGGGTTGGCCCGGCCGATGGCAATGGCCACCAGTTGCTGGCCTTTCCACGGGGCCTGAGCTCCCCCGACCACCTGCCACACCACTCCCTTATCCCGCGACACGCGCAGCACATCGCCGCCCCAGTCGCACGCCCACATGATGTTGGGATCGGTGGGATGGAACACCGGCGACTTCACATGCGGGCTGCTGCGCCAGTCGACCATGCGCCAGTTCTTGCCCGCATCCGTCGAGCGCAGGAGCTGGCCCATATCCGAGGACACAAACACCAGATTCGGATCGTGCGGCGACCCCGCCGGCTGGAAAAACGCCCCGCTCCCGCCGATGCCAAGGTTCACCCACGGCGAATCGGCCGACGACGCTTTGCTCAGCTCGTCGGCGGCATACTGCTGGGCGCTGGCCGTTGCGCCCGCCAGAGCCAGAAGCGCCATTGCCACAAGATGCACTGCGGTGCGAAGGATGTTCATCGTAATCTCCTGCGATCATGAGCGCCGGCCGACGCAGTCAACTGCTCTGGAACTCCCACGATGCGGCCCGTTTCGCTGACCTGAGTGTAACGTGGTGACCCGGTGATTCCAGCCGCGCGGCTCGATTCGTCCCCGCCGATGCAGCACCAGTACCAACTCCACCAGCAGCCCGCTCAGATCGCCATGGCGAACCCAGGACGGGGCATCGGCGAAACCGAGGCGATCCACCGCCCCTGTTGTCTGGCTGCCGCCTCCAGCCAGCCGGGCTGGCCAAAGCGCTGCTGCAAGCTACCTCCTTCTCCCCTGGGAGAATGCCCCGCGTCCCCCCTTTGTTGCCGGCCATTCTCGCAGTACAGTGCTTTCCAACCGGGAGGCTAATACCATGAACCTTTGCCTGTTCTCAGTCAGCTACGCCGGCCTGTGGGGCCAGAAGCAACTCGACCTCGAATCCTTCATTGCCAAGGCAGGAAAGCTGGGCTACGGCTCGGTAATGCTCGCC
>Ga0114951_10004423_pt1 | contig 13726 bp, 14 predicted proteins | sample AM7aDNAmetaG_FD_88677 | JGI IMG/M metagenome (GOLD analysis project Ga0114951, IMG submission 88677) | Freshwater microbial communities from Finland to study Microbial Dark Matter (Phase II) - AM7a DNA metaG | ecosystem: Environmental > Aquatic > Freshwater > Lake | place: Finland: Lake Alinen...
AGCGGCAGGTGCGCCCAGACTGACAGCTTTGCCATGGTCGGAGTTTTGATAGATCTCATTCTCGGTTCGGTGGCAACCCGCGCACTGGACGTGGCCCGGTTTTTCCTCATGCGGGATTTCCTTGATGTCACTATGGCAAGAGGTGCATTGTTTATTTCCATGAATGGATGCCTTGAATTTGACAGGATCGATCGTATCGTGACAGGTGAGACAATCATCGTTCGTGATCCCCTCCAATGCCGTCACCGGGACCGGGCAGAAAAAGACCGCGAGGATCGCCAGAAAAAAAACAGGATAAATCTTTTTCATAAGGTTGTGCTTTGTTCCATGCGGGAAGTGGCGGCTCAGAACGGCTGGAACACCAAAGACTTTTTCACTCGACGTCCCCGGTATGACATTCATTACACTGCATTTCTTTCCACGCCTCACCGACCCCTTGATCCGGATGCTTGAACTCAAGCCCATCCACCTGGGTCTCGAGCGCTTCCGGAGCCCCTTGACTGATGATGGCATGACACCGCGTGCATTCGTTAGAAATCTTCCGTCCTGCCGAACTTTCATGAGTGCCGTTATGGCACCGGAAACATCCGGGGAAAATAAGGTGCCCGATATTATTGGGATATTCTTTCCATGAAACGTTCATCTTGGGGAAAAAATTCACTTTATAGATCCCAACGACCGCCTGGGCCGCTTTCTCGATAGCCTCCCTCCGCTTTTCCCAAACCTCCGGATATTTTTTTTGATAAAAAACCTCAAGGAATTCCGGGATCTTTTGGGTAGCTTCCTCGTGCGTCGTATATTTCCCCGTCAGGGCCTTCACAGCCTCATGTTTGATTGAGGGCAATGTTTTGTCAATTGCTCCGCTCGCCATCGCTTCATTAACGGTCTTCGACGGATCTCTGTAAGAATGACTCGGCCGGTTATGGCAGTCCATACAATCCATCAAACGCATTTCGCCCTGCGGCGGCTTCTCGGCGGTATACCCCGACCCTTTTTCGACAAAAACCTCTTCTTTCCCATCTTTGCCGACCTTGCGTATCCAGGGAATGACCTGGCGCTTCGGATCGGTCGCCACGTAATAGATCTTGTTTTCAGGGTTCACGTGCCAATGGATCCCCGCTTTCTTCACGCCAGAAACAGAACCTCCTCCGACAGACATCAACATCCGCGTTTTCCATTCCGTGTTGGCTTCATCGGGAAGAAAATAATCATGGTCCTGTTCGACCGCGCCAAAGAATTTCTGCGGCCAATGGCATCGTTCACAGGTATCCTGAGCGGGTCTTAAGTTCCGGATCGGCGTCTCGATCGGCCGATGGTAAATATTCCTGATCGTGGAATAGACCTGATAGGCGCCCGAAAGCTTGGAGCGGACAAACCACTCGGCTCCTTCGCCGATATGGCATTGAACGCAGTTGACCCGGGCATGCGAGGATTGATGGTATGCGGTGTATTCCGGTTCCATTACCGTGTGGCAAAGCGCGCCGCAAAACGCATTGGACTCTGAAAAATTATAGGCACGGTAGACCCCGATAGCAGAAAAAAGCAGAAAAACGGTCAGAACTCCCCAAGTGGTATAAGTCCATCGCTGGTGTACCGGATTATTGAAATCAATGATCGGGAATCTGGGTACATAGCCCCGCTTCCGGCGCTGGGACCGCTCGATCCATGCTCCAACGGGAATTAGAATCAAACTGAAGATGAGGGCCGCGGGTGCCAGCATGTAGGTGACAATCCCGAGATAGGGTCTTGTCCCCGAAGAGAAAAAATCGAGCAGGAAAAGGCAGCAGATCACGACGAACGAAACAATGGAAAAGATGGTCCCTGCGATACTGATCCAATTGCGGAAATAGCCTGGTTGCTTTGCGTCCGGGGTCACAATTTCCTTTTCATCAGAGAGTGCCCCCTCCGGCCCACCTAAGTCCTGAAACCGGAAACAGCTCCCTCAAATTATTTCTTCTTGAAATTCTCGGCTTTTCCAAGTTTCTGGACACTCGCGATCGCAGGAGCTCTTTCGGCCTTCTGGAACGCCTGGCCGTAGTCATTGAGCCCCACGGCATCTTTCTTCGGGAGCGGGGCTATATGGCACACGGCGCATTTGGCCTGGGTACCGGGAAACGCCTCTTTATACGCTTTCATTTCCTTCACGTTCGCACTCGCCGAGGAACTCAAAAGAGAAATCCAAACAACAAAACCGAGAAATACCGCAACGGTCTTTCCGCGGCGCATTATCATAGGACCTCTCAGGGTTTTGCTTCTTGGCTATTCGGCCTTACCGACCTGCTTAAAGGTATCAGCCGTGGGGTGCGGATTCGCGGCAACAGCTTTCTGCCCGTATTTATTCAACCCAGCAGCGCCCGTTTTCGGCATAGCAACACTGTGGCAAATGGCACATTTGACCTTTGCGTCCGGATAAGCTTCTTTATATGCCTTGATCTCTTTCATGTCGGCGGAAGCCTGGGACGCCCACAAAAAAATGAGTGCAAAGACAAATCTAGTGAGGATGGCCGTTTTACGATCGCTGTTTTTCATTTTACGCTCCTTTTAGAACCTGAGGTTGGAATAGGTTTTTTTATTTCAAAAAGATCAAGACTGCATTGTCGGACGGCATTATCCCCGAAAAGCCTTCTTTAAGAAATACTTATTTCGTTCAGTGGAAAATTGGAGGGGTCTTCTCTTAAAAGCAGGACGAAACGTTAAACCCCGATATCTTCGTTCCAAAGCTTGGGCTTAGCGGCAATGAACTCCTTCATCATTTTTTTACATTCGAGAAGGTTTAGATTAATAAGCTTCACGCCGCATTTCCTGGAATAGGCCTCGGGGCCTTTGAAGGTCTTGTTCTCCCCAATCACTACGGTGGGAATCTTGTAGAGGAGAATAGCTCCTGTGCACATATCGCACGGCGAAAGCGTGGAGTAGATCACGCACTTCTCGTAATTCCTGGCATTGAGGCGCCCAGCATTCTCAAGACAATCCATTTCCGCATGAAGAATGGCGGATCCTTTTTGGACCCTGCGGTTGTGCCCGCGCCCGATGATCCGGCCGTCTTTCACAAGCACAGAGCCAATCGGGATCCCGCCTTCGCGCAATCCTTTTCGCGCCTCACGGATAGCTTCTTTTATGAATGAAATATGCTTATTTTTTCTCATGGACTGGATGGACGGTAACATTACCGAAAGGTTCTTGCCCGAACAAATGTTATGCTTCGAATTCAAGGCCGCTGATGTAGAAATCCGGCTCGATATTCTTACTCCAAATGACCCGACCCCGGCGAGTGATCTTTTCGTTCTTATCAAATAACTGGATCTCAAGATCCCAAACTCCGGAAATCGGGAGATCTTCTTTGCATTCCAAACAGATTCCGATCTTTGATAAATTCACACACCGAGCATGAATCTCACCTGATGCTGGATTTTGGATATCCTTTAAATGGATCGTTCCGAGATAATGCTCCCGGATCTCACGCCGGCTTTCGGGTCGCCCCGGATCCGCCATCCTAAGCATCTTCAGTACCAAGCCATAATGCCTGATTTCATCGTCCCCTACCCTTTGCAAGACACGCGCAATGGGCGGATCATCAACCTCGCGAGCAAGGTCATAAACCCCATAAATCATTTTTCTTTCAACATGCGCAATTTGATCAAAATATTTTTCGTAATCTTCTTTAGTAAACATTGCGCTCCGACTCCTGCACTTTTTTAATGGCTGCCTCAAACATCCGAGCGTGAACCTCCGATTCCATCGCCAATGTCAGAAGGATCTCCTTGATTTCTTCCTGATCTTTGGGCTTGATGCGAGAAAGAAAAAAGGTGCTCTCCAGATGCTTCGTATAGATCGGGATCGCTAGCTCTTCTTCATTGTGCAGCTGTTTTAACTTAGCGATCAGTTCGTCTTTGGTCATCAGAAATCTCCGTGTTTCATTTCCAAAAAATAAGGGTCTTCAAGACCTGTTTTCAATCCCCGTCCGCTCAAAGCAGCCGGTGGGAACCACCAATCCGTTTCTTTATCGATATTAAAAAGGATAAATCCTTTCACCTTAGGCATTTTCTTTATTTCTCGAAGCGCATCTTCAATCCAAGGAGCTTTGTTTCCGCCTGTCGAAGTCGAACTAAATTCTGAAAGAATCACTGGCTTTTTGTAACGCCTGACCACATCTTCGTAAACACCGCGAAAGATTTCCTTAAAACTTCGCCACCGGCTCCAGCTTTGAGTGGTGCCCCAATTATATCCGTCCAACCCGATATAATCCACATAACGACTACCCGGATAGTACTCCGTATAGACATTCTCCGTCGGAACATTCTCCGCATTGATCGAAAACACCCATCGGACATTGCGGACACCGGCTTCATTAAATACGTCTCGAACGTGCCTGAACATTCCCACATAAATATCCTTACCAATCTTCTTGCCGGACCAGGGATACCAATCCCCGTTCATTTCGTGCGCAAACCTTAAAAGAACCGGCTTGCCGATTGCTTTGAGTTTAAGAGCGAACTCCCGGACATATGCGTCGTCTTTTCCGACCAGCAAAGCTGAAAAATCGATCGCTTTTTTCTCTTCAGCATGCCAAGGTTCCCAGGTAACCACCAAAATACTTCCGCTGTTATAAACATCGCGAACCACTGCCTCATCAGGGAACATCCCCCAATCCAAAAAAATCAAAATGAGAGCAGGCCGTTTGCCATAGTCGCCTGCGAATTTTTTAATAGCTGCGGCCGTCGGCTTATCGGCCAAAAAAGCACCTGTTGAACACCCTGATCCTTTTAGGGCGTCACAGGAACTGAATAGCGCGCACACTCCCAAGGCCAAAACAATAGCAACCGCTTTTTTCACTTTTCTTCCTGGTTGAAATAAAAAATACTCGTGAAAATCAAAAACTGATAGATGGTCCAAAAACCATTGATGATCAACGCTGGTTCGTGTTCATAAATAAAACGGTTTATGGCCCATACAAGAGCGGTAAAGGTTGCCACCATCACGACAAGTTGGGGCCAGAGATAACGGTAAGGCACCGCGCCCCCTTTCGCCTTAGAAGTCACTCCGAACGAGAGCTTAAAACCCAAGAGGGCGGCAAGCGCTGCCTTCATGTGGACGTAAAAGGTAGTCGCTCCTAAAAGCTGTCCGAGGATAAGGTCACGAGGCTTGTAATTCCTTTTCTGGAGTGAAAAATAAAAAACACAGGTTGACAGCAGCATGTAGGGTAGAAAGGACAGAAAATACACTTCGGGTCGGATAAAAAAAGAAGGCACCTTGAAGAAGATATAAAAGAGAGGCCCCAGGATCAGGATAAAATAGGCGAACCCTACCCAGTAGTAAGTACCGGAAAGAAAGTACTGGAACCATTGCCCCGGTTTCATTGAAAAAGGTTTTGTGAAGAACCGCGCGACGAGGTCCTTGAAAACTTGGATGGTCCCCGCGGCCCAGCGGAACTGCTGGGTAAAATAACCGATCAAATCCTCAGGCCCCATGCCGAACACACAGACATGGTTGTAATAAAGTGAAGAGAAGCCGTGTGTGTGAAGTCTAAGGGAGGTTGCGAAATCCTCCGTCACGGTCTTTTCATCCATCCCTCCCACCGTTTGGAGGGCGCTCCTCCTTAAGATCACGTTGGTTCCGCAGCAGAACATTGAATCCACGATCCCCTTGCCGTCACAGATATATTCGTAAAAAACCGCCTGCTGGAGTACCGCGGCTCGCGCGACTCGGTTGGTATCGATATTCGTGTAAAATTGTGGCGTCTGGATAAAACCGAGCTTTTCATTCGCCTCCATGATCGGGACAAGCGGCCCCAGAAAATCAGGCATCGGATTACTGTCCGCATCAAAAATCACTAGATATTTTTCCGTCATCTGCTCCAGAAAATCGTTGATGATCCCGGCTTTCGCACCATGCCACGGCTTCGTGCGACGGAAAAGCGTCAGGTGATACTCCTGCGCAAGTTCTTCGGCCTCCTTGTGATATTCTTCTTTAACACTATCGTCCAGGAAATAGACATGCCTGTTCTTATATTCAATGTTATTGACCGTAATAAAAGTTTTCGCAAGAACCTCTTTGGGTTCATGCCGGGCTGGAATGATGATCGCCACAGGAGGCTGCGACCCTTCATCGAACAAACGGATCCCGTGATTAATGGCTGAGATATTCTTGGCCTTTTTTTTGCTCCAAAGGATCGCGATCGCATAACCGATCCCGTGGAAGAGGATAAAACCTTCTGCCAAAAGGATCAGGACCGCAAAAACGCCGTCCACTGCGGAGTATTTTGCTCGCTCAAGCAGGACACCCCGAATGATCAAATAATTCGTCGCCGCTAGGATCATGAGGATCCCAAGCGCCTCGATCACAACACTGGACCGCGATTCTTGTTTGTTTTCCATATTAGAAGAAATATTTCACAGTGGCTTTCCCCCCTGCGTCCTCGTAAATCTTGGTGGATGCGATCGTATACTGCCCCTCGCCCTTAATCTGAAGGCGTTTGGTGATATCCCAGGTAAGCCCTCCCATGACCTGATGGCTGGTAATGCCCTGGGAATCGAACGAAAGATCATAGCCGGCTTCATAATAAAGATCGTTTGCGCCGAAAAAGATCTCTTCCTTATTAAGGAAATGCTTCCATCTAAGCGAGATGGTATGCAGGGAATATTCCTCGGGTGAAAAGTAATCAATTTCACTCTTTCGGAAATTCCGGAACTCATACCGGTACTTCACATAAAGCGCCCTCGGCTCAAGCGAAAGAAAGAATAGAGTATCTCCTGCAACATCGTTGCAACGGTTGTGGTCCGAAAAGTACGAAAATGTATAATCCGCACCCGCCTTCCACCGTTTCGTAATATCGAAATCCTGCCGCACCTTGAAATTATTCTGGTAAAGCCTGCGTTCGAGTACGACGCTGTTATTCTCAAGCCGTCGCTGTTCCTGCGAAAAAGTCATTTGGCCGATGTCAAAGGTGCGAAACGCGAATTGCCCGCCAAATTCGTAAATAGGTGCGATGCCTTTGTAATAAGTAATAAGGTTGAAAAAACCACCCGCCGACCAGTTCGGATTTTTTTCATAACTCAGTCCAATGTGGGCATGATTCTCGGTTAGGTCAGGATGATGATCATGAAAAGATCTTCGAACAAGGTTATAACCTAGTTCCATGATCGTTTGCATATTCAAAGGAATATTGAGTAGGTTGTTGAAGGCATTCTTGTGAATATCAACACCTCGAGCGCCGCTGCGAGCCTTAAAGAACTCATAACCCGAGGTGAGTAAAGGACTGCTTGAGATTAATTCCGCCTTCTTCAATCCCTCTTTGGCTCGGGAATGGTCCGGAAAAAGATCGAGAAGATTTTTATATTGCTTGACGGCCTCGCGCCACATACCCTGGTAAGCATAAATCTGGCTTAGGTCGAACATCGCTTCTGCATTTTCCGGAGCTTTGTCGATCAGCTTCTTATAAGCCGCGATCGCACGCTTGATCCTGTTATCCCAATAGAATTCCTTGGCGTCCATTTCATCTTTAACAAGCTCATCGGGGCCTTGGCTCAGGATCTTCTGGTATTCCTTCCTCGATTGGCGGAATTTTCTTTCCCAACCGAGGATCCGGGCCTTTTGAACTCTCAGATCCTTATCATCTTTCTCAATCAAAAGTTCGTCATAGATCTTGATCGCCCCGCGGTAATCCCGGGTCCAACTTTTAACATCCCCTATCTTTGCTTTGACCTTGCGATCATATTTTTCCGCGAGAGCCTCATTGTAAAGCTCCAGAGCCTTCTTGAAGTTTTCGTTCCCCGCATAGACATCCCCTAAAAGGACCCTGGCATCCCTGTTCTTAGGATCTTTCGACAGAACCTCTTCCAGCAACCGTTTGGAATCTTCCGTTTTCCCGAGCCGGAAAAAAATCTCCGCAAGCATCACAGTATCTTTCGCATCGCCCGGCGCCTCGGCCCTCAGCTCCTGATAGAGCGCTTCAGCCTTGGGATAATCTCTTTTCCAGGAATAGACGTTCGCTAATTTCTTTTTGACTTCAAGAATCTCCCCTCGGGATTGCAAAAGTTTAAGGGTTTCTTGGTATTCCAAGACCGCCTCGTCGTATTTTTTCTGCCAGCTCAACACATCCCCAAGCGAAACCCGGGCCTTTACATTCTGAGGATCCTTCGCAAGAACCTCCCGATACTGTTTGACGGAGTTGTCATAATCCTGTTCGATCATATAGCTGTCGCCCATCAGCTCCTTCAACTCCTTCTGGCTCACGCCTTCGACCGCAAGTAAGGGCGTCGTCACCAGGACAAATCCCATAAGGCCCAACAGAATCTTTTTCACGCATCCTCCTTTGCGGCTGTCTTTGAATGCCTGAGTAGCTCCTGAAAAATCTGGCGCGCTTCCTTTGTTTGCCCGGAATAAAGCAGCACTTTACCGTAGAGGAACTTGGCTCGAACATCCCCAGGATGATTTTGGAGTAGTGCGGTTAGGATCGCCCTTGATTGGTCAAATTTATTGTCCCACATGTAGATCTCGGCTAGTTCTTTTTGAGCATCCCGATCGTTTTTATCTTTACGCAAAACCTCTTGGAAGATCGCCTCAGCTTTGTCGTATTCTTTACTCCATGAATACGCGCTCGCTAATGACTTCTTGATGCGAGAGTTTCCCGGCTCAAGCGAGATCGATTCTTGGAACACCTTGATCGCCTCCTGATAATTCCCCGCCCAGAGATACGAATAGCCCAATTCCGTTAAGGTTTTTTTTCGCTTCGGATCGTAGGAAAGCGACTTGAGTAAGAGTGGAGTAGCAGCCTGATATTTTCCTTTCACAAAAAGATCATGACCTTTGTAATAGAAGATATCAGCCTGCTGGGTCAGGTGATAAACGGCGGTTGTTGCTATCGCGACCAAGATCAACGTCAGCACAAATAAAATCTTTTTCATGCGATCTGTATTCCCTCAGAAGATCAACCGTGCGATGTGAACTGACTTAGTATTACATCATAAACCAGCCAACATACAAAGATGGTTTTTTGACTAAAAACTGCCTAACCCTGATGCTATAATCATACAGCTTGATCCATTTAAAACGTCATAGGAGGATTCTACCGTGGAATCACATTTAAAGACCTCTCAAAAAAAATATGGTATCCATATCCTCGCGATCGGTCCGCATCCTGATGATATCGAATTCGGCTGTGGCGGAACCCTTCTGAGATATGGTCAGGCCGGAAACCAGCTCTACCAGTTGATCTTGACTGACGGCTGTGTCGGCGGAGACCCTGCCACACGCAAACATGAGCAGGAAAAAGCTGCGGAGGCCTTAGGCGTCAAAAAGATCTTTTGGGGTGGCTATCACGATACCCAGCTGCATGATGATCGTGACCTTATTAAAACGATCGAAGAAGCGGTGAACGCCATATCTCCGGATGTGGTCCTCGTCAATCATTTTGATGACAGCCATCAGGACCACCGCGCGGCTTCACACGCAGCGATCGCCGCCACGCGCAACGTCAAGGAGGTCCTATTTTACGAATCGCCCACCTGCATGAATTTCATCCCCGACATCTTTGTCGATATAACCGATATCCTGGAAGAAAAAGTGAAGCTACTCGAACTCCATGCTTCTCAAGTGGGAAAAACAAGCATTGAGAACCTCAGGATCACCGAGATCGCTAAGGCGTTCGCTATTTTCCGGGGAGTCCAGGGGCGGGTACGGCATGCGGAAGGTTTTCGCGGTTTGCGCGTCCTACGGAATATCAACGACCGGATGTGTCTCTAGCCTTCTAACAGAGCGTCAAGAAAGAAGCCGGCTAAGTTGATTGCGGAGTTTTTGAAGATCGTGGCGGACTAATTCCTTTTGATCAGCAATATCGGCCAGTATCCCCTTAGCCTTTGTGATACCCTCGAGCCCCCCTTTTTCATTCATCAGCACCGGGTGCTGGTCTAGTTTTGCGTAGCGGGCGACCGCGGCTTTGGAAAACAGGGTATTTGAAATAAGGACATAATTCAAAAGGTCTTTCCCCAGCACACGCACGATCCGTTTGACATGCTCCTGCGCGTCAAGCCCTGAAGTCTCGCCCGGACGCGTCATAAGATTGCAAACGTAGATCTTTTTTGCCCGAGAGAGAGAGATCGCCTCGCTAATCTTCCGGATGACCAGATTCGTGATCACGCTCGTATAAAGATCGCCCGGGCCAATGATGACAACATCCGCAAAGAGGATCGAGGCGTAGGCACTCGCATCGCATACAGCGTGAGGCTCGTGCCATACTTTACGGACTTGAAGCGCCGGATCTCTTCCCTTACAAAGACTGATCCGGCTTTCCCCGCGAATCACTTTTCCATTTTCAAAACGAGCAACAAACTCCGTCATGGTCTGTGTGATCGGAAGCACGATCCCCTGAATATTCAGGATATCTCCCATAGCTCGAACCGCTTCGGCCATGGAACCCTTCATTCCGGTAAGCCCCGTCAGCAGGAGATTCCCAAGTGAATGGTCACGAAGTTCCCCCCCACGATCAAATCGATAGCGGATGAGCTCATTCATAACCTCAGGTGCGTTTGAAAGCGCTACAAGGCTACGACGGACATCTCCCGGAGGAAGGATCCCGAATGACGACCGAAGCCGTCCGGAGGATCCGCCGTCATCGCTCATGTTCACAAGTGAGATCAGAAGAATATCTGGAACCGACTTGAGAGCACTCAGAAGAGTGAAAAGACCCGTTCCTCCGCCAAGACAACAAACTCGTTTTTGGCCTTTTAGAATGGCGAGGATTCTCGCACTAAGCTCACGACGATTGAAGGGTTTGAGAATATAATCGCTCGTTCCGGCCTCGTAAGCCGCACGGATCAGTTCGAAAGTCCGACAGGATGAGAGCAAGACGACTTTTCTGTGTGCTTTCCGAATCCTTTTCACAAGACTCACAACAGCTTTTGACTTAATCTTCTGACCGTCACTGTCCAGATCCAAAAGCACAAGATCAAAACACCGGCCTCCATACCCCCCGGAGAAAAGCTGCGCTGTGTTCCCGTCCGTGAAATGGATCCCAGCCCTGGAAAAGAGCTCTTTTAATTCCTCCGCTTCCTTCCTATCCCCGGAAAAAAAGACCCGGGGCTCCTGCCGAAGGATAGCCACGATCTCTTTTTCCATCGCCACATGTTTTTTCTCATCACAGACGAGCCGTTGCAATGACAAGAGGATCTCTTTATCCTCAACTTGAGATTGCAGCTCGGTGTAAATGTCTAACGCGTTCTGGTCTGCGGCTTTCAGCTGGCGCAACTGCTCCAGCAGCAAATTAAACTCCACGGGATTCCTCCGAAAGACGCTTGATCATGCTGGACACGACCTTCTGGTGTCCCAGGGTATCCGTATGAATGATGGCGAGCATTTTTTGAACCTTTTGCCTGTCCTGCTCCGGAATTTTGCTGGTAAGAACATGGGGCCCGGCCAGATCCGTCAAAAGACCCGCCATGACCTCTTCCATTTCATAGGCACTTCTTAATTTATCGAGAAGTTCCGCTTTAGCGATCTTCACAAAGCCTCCCTGATCCTTTTTGAATCGAACAGAATTGGAGTCTATGTCGGGGAATATAAAAATTCAACATCTTCCATGAGAGAAGAATTCTTGTCGGCACGACGAAGACCCGCTATAATTCCCCTGCTTTTTCCCTACCGAGCGGCTTCCTATTTTCTATTGGGGGATGGTGTAACGGTAGCACCGGTGCCTCTGGAGCACCTAGTCTAGGTTCGAATCCTAGTCCCCCAGCCAACTGATTCTATCTCTACCCACTGGAGATAGCAAGTTGAGCCATAAATTACATGTTGCTTTATGGCTCGCTTCATGTCCGCCCCTGTTAAACACTTACGCCAAGTCCGCCGCTCCAACATTCCGGAGATATCACTGAGCCTTAAACGTTATCACAAAATCTTGCGACTTCTCGCCAAAAATCCACGATTCATCTCTAAAATGCCAATTGGTAAATGGCTCCTGGTAAATGGCCTATTGCGAGACTGGTCTAATGCACAGCCAGATGGTTATAAGCATTTACCAGAATTCCTTGGATTTCTCGGGAAATACGGGGTGTTTATCTCTGATTACAGGCAGGGAGAATCGGATGGAATGAGCGCATACCAAGCTTCGAGCTGTTTGCCCCAATCATTCTCATTCGATATGTGCCGGATATTCCGTTCAGTAATTTTGAAAAGTTCAGCACGAACCGGGCTCATGATAGTTTCCTGGATTTTGGGACAAAGATAAAGAAGATTGGTGATCTGGTACAGTCGGTAAAGATTCATACCCGTCCATCCGGCAATCTGTTTTAGATCCTTGGCGCGGCCATCAGCAAGCATGCCTTGGATTTGATGAGCGAGAAGGAGCTGCTGCCTGATGATGGGTTCGTTTTTAAAGTCCGGCTGGCTTGACGCGGGCACTTTCTTTTTTAACTCGGTAAGCGGCAAATCATATTCGTACTTCCGCACATCTCCTTTAAGATAGATCCTGAGCTTGCCTTTGGCGCCGTCGTAATCAATTTCCCGGACAAGCTCATTGATGACTGCCATCTGTTTCTCAAGCGGCAGAGTTTTCCAATTCGAATCTTCAAATCGCTCATCCTTCGTAATCCGCGCCAGCAATTCCAAGCACTTCTCTTCGATTGGTGCTGCACCGATGGTTTTAGTAGGGCATGCTTTCCGGTTGAGTTTGATCGCATTGAGGCAAATGTAGTAACGGTATTTGTAATTCCCCTTCCTGGCATAGCTGTGAGTCATACTGGTGCTGCAAGGAGCGCACCGGAATAAACCGCTCAAGAGTCCCGGAAACTTCCGGTTCTTTGAGGTGCCGCGCACTCTTACGTTCTGCTTTAGAATTGCCTGTGCCTGACTGAAAGTCTCCTCACAAACGATCGCTTCGTGCAAGCCAGGATAAATTTTTCCGTCGTATTTGACCTTGCCCGCATAGACGACGTTATTGAGAACCCATTGGATATTGGTGTTCTTGAATTCAACGCCGCCAAAGACCTTGCGCTTGTCCTTATGGGCCTTCGTCCGATATCCCCGTTCGTTCATGATCCTTGCCACTTCAAGCAGGGATTTCTTTTCGATGTAGAGCTTGAAGATCAAACGGACCAGCTCCGCGCCTTTGGGGTTAATGACGAGTTTTTTGCATTCAGAGTCAATGTCATAACCCAATCCGGCGCGGCCACCGATCCAGCGGCCTTTCATTCGGGCTGCAGCCATTTTGTCCTTAGTGCGTTCGCTGATCATTTCACGTTCAAATTGGGCAAACGAAAGCAGGATGTTCAGCGTTAAACGTCCCATCGAAGTATTTGTGTTGAAATGCTGCGTTACGGAAACGAAAGCGATCTGTTGTTCATCGAAGAATTGAAGCAGCTTTACGAAATCAAGGAGGGAACGCGACAGACGGTCGACTTTGTAAACGACAACGCAGTCCACTTTTTTTGATTTGATATCCTCAAGCAGTTTCTGCAGTGCTGGGCGGTCGATCGTTGCGCCCGTAAAGCCGCCGTCATCATATTTATCGGAAAGAGCAACCCATCCTTGGCTTTGCTGGCTACGGATGTAATTTTCACCAGATTCGCGTTGAGCATCCAGAGAAGAGAACTCCTGGTCTAATCCTTCGCTAGTGGATTTGCGGGTATAAACCGCACACCGGATCTGTTGTTTGGTTTTTTTATCAATTTCCATTTTTTGTGAGCCCAAAGAACATATATCCGTTCCAGTGATCGCCGGTAACAATCTTAGCAAC
>Ga0114951_10004424_pt1 | contig 13725 bp, 13 predicted proteins | sample AM7aDNAmetaG_FD_88677 | JGI IMG/M metagenome (GOLD analysis project Ga0114951, IMG submission 88677) | Freshwater microbial communities from Finland to study Microbial Dark Matter (Phase II) - AM7a DNA metaG | ecosystem: Environmental > Aquatic > Freshwater > Lake | place: Finland: Lake Alinen...
CAGTTGCGGGCTGGAGATCTGGAACTGGACCGGCTTGACCACACGGCGCGGCGCGGCGGCCATTCGATTGTGCTGACCAACAAGGAATTCGCACTGCTCGAACACCTGATGCTGAATCGCGGCCAATGCGTCTCGCGCGTGGAGTTGCTGGATTCGGTGTGGAACATGGAGCAGCCGCAGACCACGAACATCGTGGACGTGTACGTGAATTACCTGCGTCGCAAACTGAACGATCCGCCACCGGGGGAGTTGATCCGCACGGTGCGTGGGCGGGGTTACCTGGTGCCTTCTGATGGGGAACTGGCGATTGTGATGCAACCAGCGATCCCGCTGCCGCCGCCGAGGATTCCGGCAACCGCCTCTGTTCTTGAAGTTCACTAGACATTACCGACAATCAGCCGTTCGATCCTCAGGAGAACACCCATGCAGACTATTCCGGTTCCGGTTCCAGTCCCCGCACTTTCATCCAACATGCGCAGCCGGCCGCGCACGGCACTCGTGGCCAGCGCGGATCGCAGCTTCCGCCAGCGGCTCGCGCAGATTCTGACCGGGCTGCGCTGGCAGGTGCGCGAGGCCGAGGGTGGTGCGCAGGCCTGGGCGGAAGCCGAAATGGCGGCTCCGGAAGCCATCATTGTCGATTCCTGGCTGCCCGATCTGGATCTGAACGAGTTTCTCAAGGATTTCCGGGGCACATTTCCTCAAGTGGACCTGATCTCGGCAGGCGCATCCCCTGCGCAGGAGAGTCCGCGGGGCCCCCATCGCCAGGAGTTGCTTTACGCACTGCGCCGCTGCCAGGATACCGACACCGCGGTGTGGAATACGGCTCCGGCTCTGGACAAGCAGCTTCCTGTGGCCGACCCATTGCACGTCTCTCCATGGCCAATTCCATCGCCGTCTGCTGCGGGGGCTTCGTCCCAGGAGTCTGGGCCCACCACAGGCCAGGCACTGTCCAGTCCCATAAAAACCGGCACCGCAATTGCGGGCCTGCCCGCACGCCGGGCCGACGCCGTATCGAGCGACCGACTGCCGGAACTGATCGGCAACGCGGCATGCATGCTCGAAGTGAGCCGCCGCATACGCCTGGTGGCTCCGCGCCTGACCGCAGTGCTGATTGAAGGCCCTACCGGGTCGGGTAAGGAACTGGTAGCCGAGGCTCTGCACCGCCTGTCGCCCCGAAGCCGCAAGCCATTTGTGGCGATCAACTGCGCGGCGATTCCCGAGGCGCTGCTGGAAGCGGAACTGTTCGGGCACACGCGGGGCGCCTTTACCGGCGCGGTGCAGAGCCGGATGGGCCGGATTGAATCGGCTGACGGGGGCACCCTGTTTCTGGACGAGATAGGCGAAATGCCGCTGAGCTTGCAGTCCAAGCTTCTTAGGTTTGTAGAGTGCGGAGAACTGCAACGCGTGGGAGACAACGAGACGCTTAAGGTCGATGTCCGGATTGTGGCCGCTACCCATCGTCCCCTGGCGCAGCATACTTTGACCGGCAGTTTCCGCTCCGACCTATATTACCGGCTGGCAGTCTTTCTCATCCGCACCCCATCGCTGTCGGAGCACGTGCAAGACCTGCCTTTGCTGGTGGATCACTTCATGCGGCAGATGGGACGGGAAGCGCCAGTGAAAAGTGTGGATCATAGTGCCCTGGCCAAACTCTCAGCGCATGACTGGCCGGGCAACGTCCGCGAGCTTGAGCATGTTCTGGAGCGGGCCGCCATTCTGGCCGGCGACGAGCCTGTGCTGTCGGCATGGGACATCGACTTCGGTATTACGGTGAACTAGCTAGGCGCACGGGGAGATTGCGATGGGCATGGAGATCGAGACGCGGATGAGCGACCAGATTGCCCGTTATCTGGACCTGGCCGCCAGCGCCACAAAACTGACCGCAGCCAACATGGCAAACATCGACACGCCGGGTTATCGCGCCGTGGGGATGGACTTTGAAGCCGAGATGCGGGAGGCGATGAGCGGCGAAGACCAGGGCCGCGCGCCTCGGCCGGTACGCATCAAGACCGTTGACGGGCTGATCTCGCGCCCTGACGGAAACGATGTTTCCATGGATCGGGAGAGCCTGAACCTGGCCGAAGCGCAACTGAAGTTCAAGACCGGCGTAGCGCTGCTTCGCCAGGAGTATCAGCGGGTAATGGACGCCATTCACGCCGACAAGTAAGCGCGCGGTGAAGGGCTGGAGGAGGCAGGATGAACATGTTTGGGTTGATGGAGACATCGGGCGGAGCCATGCAGGCCGAGCGGATGCGGGCAGAAGTGGTGGCGGCCAACATGGCCAATGCCGAGACCACGCGTACCGCCACGGGTGGCCCTTATCGCAGACAGCACGTTGTCTTTGCCGCGAACCAGGGCGACTCCGGATTTCTCGATTCCATGAGTGCGGCATCGGGTGGCTCGGGATCCCGTTCTCTGTCTCAAGTCGCATTGCCGTTGCTGAATTCGTCTGGGGCTGCGGCGCCGGGCGTGCATATCGCGCAGGTGGTCGAAGACATGTCGGCACCGCTCAAGCGCTACGATCCGGGGCATCCGGACGCTGGACCGGATGGATATGTATCGTATCCGGACATTAATCCGCTCACAGAGATGGTGGACCTGATGGGGGCGACACGTGCATATGGCCTGAATGGTTCCGCTGTGCAGGCCGAGAAAGGCATGATCGCCGCTGCCCTGGAGATTGCCAAGTCGTAAGTGGGCAAGGGGCGAGGTGGCCAGGCGATGAGCGCACAGCAAGCAAAAGAGCCAAGATGGAGGACCGATGCAATCTGCGATTAGTTCTATCTCCGCCGCATCCACGGCATTGTCGAACCTGGCCGGCAACGGCGCCACGCAACTACTGTCACCAGGAAGTGGACAGGCTGCTGCGCCTACGCCATTTGCCGATCTCATGACGGATGCCGTAGGCCAAGTGAACCAGTTGGAAGAGCAGGCGCACACGGCGGTGGCGGGGCTCATGTCCGGCTCCGGCGTGGATGTGCACCAGGCGATGATCGCCACAGAAAAAGCGAGCATGGGCTTTGAGCTGGCGCTGGCCGTGCGCAACAAGGCGGTCCAAGCCTATCAGCAGGTGATTGGCATGCAGTTCTAGCAGCCGCTGCCTGGCGAAAGTTGAGTCGGCGAGAGTTGCAGACCGCAACACTCCAACAACAGCAATATCAACCTGGAATACACGGGAATTCAGCGAAACGCGGGGACCATGGCCACCGGTACACAATTGGAAAAGGGTACGGCGGCGACGCTCGGACAACCGCAATTGGCTGACCGCTTGGCCGGGCTCTGGGGCAGAAGCCGCGTGCTCTGGGCTTCGATGGCTCCGGCACAGCGCGGCTGGGCGGTAACGGCCGCTCTGCTGCTTGCCGGCATGGCGGGCGGATTGCTTTGGTACTCCCTGCGCACGGACTGGCGCACGCTCTATGTTGACCTGGACCCGGAAGATGCGCGCCAGACCGGCCAGATTCTCGCCCAGGCTCAGATTCCCTTCGAGCCGACCGCGGATGGGGCGGGCATAAGGGTTCCCGCGACTCAACTGGACAAGGCAAGGCTGGCGACGGCGGCCAAGGGGAGCGTCAAGAGCGGCCGTCTCGGATTTGAGATCTTTGACAAGCCGAACTGGGTAGGCTCGGAGTTCGACGAGCAGGTGAACTACCAGCGAGCGCTCGAGGGCGAGCTCGAACACACGGTGGGCACATTGACCGATATCGAGTCGGCGCGTGTTCACCTGGTGCTGCCCCACGACTCGCTGTTTCGCGAACAGGAACGCCCTGCCAAGGCCTCAGTGGTGTTGAAACTGCGCCATCGCTCCCTCGGCGATGGCGAGCCCGAGGCAATCCGCAACCTGGTGGCTTCTGCCGTGGATGGGCTGACGCCCGATCATGTGGTGCTTGTGGATGCGGCCGGTCATTTGCCGCTGGGACCGAAGACCGCCGAAGCGATGCGGCTGACCGCGGAACAGAGTCTGGAGGAGAAGCTCATATCGACGCTGGAACCGGTGACCGGCGCCGGGAATGTGCGGGCTTCGGTGACGCTGGACTACGATCAGGCGGCCAGCGATGTAACCCAGGAAAGCTACGACCCGGACAAGACCGTGACGCTTTCGATGCAGCGCTCCGAGCAGACATCCGGGCCGCAGGCGATCGCCGCCGGAGTTCCCGGCACCGCTTCGAACACGCCCAATTCCCAAGCCTTGCCGGTTTATCCGCAGCAGACCACGCCGCCGCAGGCCGCCAAGACGGAGTCGGGGACCTATGGCGCTTCCAAGACCGAGCGGCACGTTGTCGAGGGTCCGGGCCGGGTGCGGCGGCTGACCGCGGCCATTGTGGTGAATGACAGGCTGGCTCAGCCTGCAGGCACAGGCAAGGCGGCTGTCTGGCAGCCGCGCTCAATAGACGAAGTGCGCAATCTGACCGCGCTGGCCCAAGCGGCCGTGGGCTTCGACATCGCGCGCGGAGACATGCTGACGGTGGAAGATCTAGCTTTTGACGACAATCGCACCCAGGTACCGGCGCCGATGCTTCAGCAGTGGCTGAAAACGGCGGAGGGTTCACCGGTGCTGGTCAAGTATGCGGCGCTGCTGGCCGGCCTGATGGTGTTGCTGGCTTTCGGCGTGCGCCCAGCCCTTCGCGGCGCCGGGTCTGTCGCGACCAAGGCGAAAGGCAAGGGAGCAGGCAGGGAGTTGCCCCAGGGAGCGGGGACGGCAGCGACAACCGCATTGAAGCCTCCTGAGCCTGTTGAAGTCGATCCGGAACGGGCCCGGACGCAGGAGATATTCGAGCAGGTCACATCGCATCTTAAGCGCGAGCCGACGCAGAGCTCGCGGTTGTTGCAGAGCTGGATTCACTCCGACTAGCAGAGCGGGAAAGGACCTGGACCTTGGCAGAGCTGGGCAACGAAAACGGGGCGGCGAAGAGACGGCAATCTGGGACCCTGAGCGGCCTGCGCAAGGCCGCTGTTCTGCTGGTGGCCGTGGGCGAGGAAACGGCCAAGGAGATTCTGCGCGCCCTGCCGGAGGTGGACGTGCAGAGGCTCACGGAGGAACTGGCCGATCTGCGCGGAATCACGCCCGAGGTATCGTCCGAGATCCTGGAAGAATTCTGGGAGCTGCTGGAAACCCAGAATTTCATGGTGCATGGGGGGCTGGACTACGCCAGCCGATTGCTGATCGAGACCTTTGGCAAGGAGCGCGCGGACGATCTGCTGATGCTGGTACGGCGTTCCCAGGATGCGGCCCAGGGCAATCTGGCCAAGCTGCAGCGCACCGACCCTCAACAACTTGGCAAGCTGCTGGACACCGAGCACCCGCAGACCATCGCGCTGGTGCTGGCCCACCTGGACCCGCGCCGGGCGTCCCTGGTGCTGGATAACCTGAGTGAGGAGCACAAGGTCGTGTCGATTCAGCGGCTGGCGGAAATGCGCCAGTTTTCGCCCGAGATGGCGCAAAAGGTGGCACATATCCTGCATCGCCGCCTTGAAAGCGTGGGTGACAGCGCACGCAAGAGTTATTCCGGGTTCAAGGCGGTGGCCGACCTCCTGAACCGGCTGAATGCCGAAGAGTCGAAGAAGATTCTGGAGACCATCGAGGATGGGCAGCCGGAGCTGGCGCTGAGCATTCGCAACCTGATGTTTACCTTCGAAGATCTGGTTACGGTACCGCCGGCAACAATCCGCGAGATTGTATCCGGAGTGGACAAGCGGCAGCTGGCGCTGGCATTGCGTGGCGCCAACGATGAGCTGCGGGCGCAGATCTTCAAGGCGATGAGCTCGCGGGCCGTGGAGATGCTGAAGGAAGATATGGAGGTGCTGGGCCCGGTGCGTTCGCGCGAGGTGGCCCAGGCGCAACAGGAGATACTCAGCCTGGCCCGGCGCCTGGAAGCCGAAGGCAAAGTGGTGCTGAAACTGGAGACCGGCGATGAAATGCTGGCATAGACAGCCTTGGCTGAGACTGCTGCTCAACGGGATAGAACAAGAGAGGGATTCATTGCAACAGGCGGGATCAGTGCAGGAACAGAACTGGCCGGGGGGGATCGAGGTCTTCCAGTATCCGGACAGCCCCTGTATGTCCACTTCGCCTGATTGGGTTGGATTTGGAGACGCGGCGGCGGCCCAAGCTGAGCAACAAAAGCACGAGAACGCCAAAGGTGCAATGGATGCCATGGCGCGTAGCGATTTCGAACTGAGACTGGCGGAGGAGACACGCCGGTCCTTCGAGGCTGGGCGCGAACGGGGACGGGTAGAGGGGAGCCAGGCGCAGCTTGAGGCTCAATCCGCAGAGCGGAAGGCGTCCGAAGAAGGGCGTATGCGCAAGATGGCGGAGCTGGTCGAGGGCTTTGCACAGGAACGTGACCGTTACCTGCAGTCGGTGGAGCGCGAGGTGGTAAAGCTGGCGCTGGGGGTTGCGGCGCGCATCCTGCGACGCGAGGCGCAGATGGACCCGCTGCTGTTGACAGGCGCGGTCCGGGTGGCTTTGGGGCAACTGTCCAGATCGACCGAGGTGCGGCTGCGAGTGCCGGCGGCGGAGTTGGACTTGTGGACAGAAGCGATCGCCCTGTTGCCCAATCTGGCTCTGAAGCCCACAGTAACTGCCGGAGAGGGAATGCGACTGGGCGACTGCGTGATCGAGACTGCCCTGGGATCGGTGGATCTTGGGATTCGCTCGCAGCTCGGAGAAATCGAGCGCGGCTTCTTTGACCGCGCCGGTGCGTCGAAGCCTCAAGCTGGACCCAGGCTGGCTGAATCGGCGACCGCAGGCCGGGAGATCCGCCCATGACGCCGCTGCTGGGCCGCTACTTTTCACGGCTGGAACGTGGACAGCCCTGGCGCTGGCGCGGACAGGTGCTCGAATCGGTCGGCCAGACGATCGAGTCGTCAGGACCGCTGGCGTCTGTGGGCGAGTGCTGCGAGATCGAAGACCAGTTTGGGAAGTCGCATTTCGCTGAGGTGATTGGATTTCGCGGATCGAATGTGCTGTCGATGCCGGTCGAGACAACAGAAGGCATTCGCTTCGGCGACAGCGTGGCCGCTCTGGGAATGACTCCCGAGATCGAAGTGGGGCCCGCGCTCATGGGGCGGGTGCTGAACGCATTGGGCGCGCCGATAGATGAAGGCCGGCCTCCGATGGTTTCGCAGACGCTGCCGCTGGACGGTGCGGTGCGCTCGCCGCTGGACCGGACGCCGATTCGCGTACCTCTGGGAACCGGTATCCGAGTGTTGGATTCGATGCTGACCGTGGGTCGCGGGCAGCGGGTGGGCGTCTTTGGCGGTTCGGGAGTGGGTAAGAGTACCCTGATCGGCATGATGACGCGCAACACCGAGGCCGATGTAACCGTTGTGGGCCTGGTGGGCGAGCGTGGCCGCGAGGTAGGCGAGTTTCTGGAAGATGCTCTGGGCGTGGAAGGCCGGGCGCGGTCGGTGGTAGTGGTTTCGACATCGGACCAGTCGCCGCTGATGCGCATGCGGGCGGCACTGGCGGCAACCACGGTGGCGGAGTACTTTGCCGGGCAGGGGAAGCATGTGTTGCTGGTGCTGGATTCGCTGACCCGGTTTGCGATGGCGGCCAGGGAGATTGGACTGGCTGCCGGAGAGCCACCCACAGCCAAGGGATACACTCCTTCAGTATTTACCCAATTGGCGCGCCTGGTGGAGCGCACCGGGCAGTTCCGCACCGGCTCGATCACGGCCTTTTATACGGTATTGATGGAAGGCGACGATCAACAGGATCCAATTGTGGATGCGGTGCGGTCGCTGCTGGATGGGCACGTGGTGCTCTCGCGCGCGCTGGCAGCCGAGGGCTGGTATCCGCCGGTCGAAGTTCTGGATTCGATCAGCCGGTTGATGTCGGCTGTGGCTGAACCCGCGCATCGCGAACAGGCGGCATTGTTGCGCCGGATGATGGCGGTCTATGCGCGTTCGGAAGACCTGGTGCGCATCGGTGCCTATAAGCCTGGATCGGATCTCGATCTCGACCGTGCTTTGCGCGCGCGAGGTGCGATGCGCGCCTTCATGACCCAGGATTCTCATGAGCAGGTGAATTTTGCCGATTGTCTGAACCGCCTGGCCGCCTTGGCCGCAGGGGTCTAATTAATGGCTGTTTCTCGCGCACTGCGCCGTCTGCTTCATGTTCTGGAGATCGAAGAGGAGCAATGCAGGCTAGCGCTCGAGTCCGCTCTGGGCGAGCTAAGAAATCTGGAGCGCGCATTGACGGCGACGGCTGGGCAGGATCGCGGCGGCAGGGAACTGGTTGTCGCCAGCGCGCACAGCGGCGAGTTGCCGGACCGCCTGGCCGGCCTTGAAGAGACGCACGTGGCCAAACGGCGCGCCTCGGCTCTGGGCCCGAGGATTGTGAACGCAAAGCTAAACACAGCCGGGCTTCAGCAGGAGTTTCTAGGCAAGAGGGTGGAGCGCCGCCAGGCAGAGACTCTGCTGCAGGCGGCAGAGGCCAGGCACGCTGTGGAGGCCAGTCGCCGCGGCCAGAGGTCGCTTGACGACTGGTACCTCAACCAGTTGCATGGAGCCGACGGCGCGGCAGAGTCCAAAAAGCGAGCCTCCACGGGGGACGCCCCACAGGAATCGGATTGGTCCAATGGCAGAACTTGAGCAGAAATTCATGCGGCAACGGCGCCGGCGTTCTGAATTGGAATCAAAAGTCCCATCGTGACAAAGCTCTAACCCTCATCCTTCACCTTTGGCACGGTATCTGCACCTACTCTCCCCATGAGCGTTTCCGTGGAAATAGGGGCTGGAGCGGGGGTAAGCGAAATTGCGGGCCATGGGCAAGTTATGTCCGGTGCGCAGCTCACGGGCCAGTCGAGTACGGTTAGCAGATCGGGCAGTTCTGAATCGGCGTCAGCCGCGGAGAGCTTCCGTTCTCGACTGCAGTCGCTGATGGCTTCTCTCAATACCGGCACGAACGCGCCTGGCGTGGAAGTGGCCGAGATTTGCGATGACTCGGGCATCCCGGCTTCGGCCCCGGCCACAAGCGCACCAGCGGCCACCTTGCCCAGTGAAAGTGGATTGCCTTTGGGGTGGAGGCTGGAAGGCGGCGAGGAGGCCGGTTCATCTGCGACCGCCACCAAGCAGGTTTCAGCATCGTCACGCGAACAGACTCTCGCTGTGAAACAAGGGGCGGACGTTTCAACGCAAGTTGCGGGCGACGCATCGCCCAAATGTCCAGCCAGAGCACGTTCGATCGCGTCCTCGTGTGAAAAGCAGGCGGTCGATTCGAGCAAGACCGTCAAGAAGAGCGCGACCGCCGAGGATCTGGCGCAAGTTCCGGCCGTGGTTCCGACGGCCAACATCCCACTGCCCATACGTTTGCCTTTAGCCGCCACTTCGTATGTGCATACGACTTCGGTAGCGCAGCAGCTAGCGCCCTCTGAGATTGCAGTGACGACGCCGATATTTGGGGCGCAAGGCTTGTTCGGACAGGACTCTCTGAAAGGTGGAAATCTCGGCACCGGTGAGAGGCAAGCGAGTGCAGCTTTGAACCGGGTTATGGGTACGGCTGGCAAATCGGCATTGGCAGGAAACAGCCTCGCAGCCCGTATCGAAGGTGGGCCGGCTATTGAAGACAGGTCGACGTCCAGCGAGGACTTGAGCCGAGAGGGCTTGACAACTCCTGCATCGCAGGATGCGCCGATTGAAGGCGACGAGACAACCTCGTCCGGCAAGATTAGGAGCCAGACTCGGGACGACGGCCAGCCCGTTGCAGCAGGGATCACAGATGTTGCTTCTTCGCTCGGCAGCGAGGAGATGGTTGGAGTATCCGCAGGAGCAAATCCTACTTTTGCTCAATCAGCGGCTGCACCACAAAATGTTGGGAAGGCAGTGCTGGCTAGTGCCAAACGCACCACAGAGCAAGTTACGTTGCGGACGACGCACACGGCCGGGGGGGCGGAAGCAGCGGAGTTTGGAAATTACGCTGTCTCAGTGCAGACTGCAAGTCAGGCTGCCGATGCCACTACCCTGGTGCGTGACCTTGGCGCCGCGCATGGGACGTTGAACGCGGATGGCGGCAATACAGCTTCGACATCCGCCGTTTCCGCATCCAGTGTCCGCGAGACTTTTTCCGCGCTCGATGCGGAAACCGGGCCTCGAGCGCCCGCATGGATTCATGCTGGGGCTCTGAGGGCGGAGGCAGGCTTTCAGGACCCCTCGCTCGGATGGGTGGGCGTTCGCGCGGATACGAGCGGAGGCGGCGTTCATGCCTCCCTGGTGCCCGGATCAGCCGAGGCATCGCAGGCCCTGGGTGGTCACCTGGCAGGGTTGAATGCACATCTGGCCGCTGAGCACAGCCCGGTGGAGACAGTCACACTGGCTAGCCCCGAGGGCAGGGGGGCTGGGGTGGGTGCGGATCAAGGTTCGCAGAGCATGTACCAAGGCTCGGGACAGAATGCGGGGCAAGGTGGATATACAGAACCTCAATCGGGCGAACATGTGACTGCGTCGGCGATAACCGCGAGGACAACCTCAGAGGCAGGCCCGCAGGCTGGCGCACACGGGGCAGCGGCCCAGTCTGCAAGACCTGTGGCTGGCCACATCTCAGTTATGGCTTGAGTCCGCAAGTTGAAACGACAGGAAGTTCAGACGGCACCAACAAACGGAAGGCAGGGGAAAAGAATGGCGGCATTAGCAGGAATCTTCAACCACGCAATGTCAGCAGGTCAGGCGCTTACGGACACCAGCATGACATCCAAGGCCAATGCGGCGAACGTGGCCGACAGTGCGAACAGCACCGCCACCACGAGCGGAACTTCATCCACCATTTCGGCCAATGACTTTCTTACGTTGCTTGTGACCGAGATGAAGAATCAGGATCCGACCGCGACGACCGATCCCAATGAGTACATCAACCAGCTTGTAAATGTGAACAGCCTTCAGCAGTTGATCAGCATCAATCAGAATCTGTCGGATGCACTTGGAACGACGGCCAAGTCCTCTGTCACGACCGGCTCCACCGAAGCAACGGGGGCGACGAGCAACCTTATGGTGCAAGCCGCGGCCGCCAGGCACGTGGCAGGGAACCTGAGCGTTCCCGATGCCAAACCGGCAGCGCAGGGTGTGGCTCACGCCCTGGATGGGCGAGGGCATGCGCACTCGGTTAGCGGGCGGGTCGATAACCCGATGAAGTGATTTCACCAGCCGGCCGGAACGGCCTGCATCCACAGCAGAGAACAGAAAGAGGGGATCCACGATGGCAAGTTTTTACATTCCGCTTACCGGCCTGCAGTCCGATACGACGGCGTTGAACACAATTGCAAACAACCTGGCCAACATGAATACGACAGCCTACAAGTCGCAAACAACCAATTTTTCCGATCTTTTTTATCAGCAGATTGGCGCCACCGGTGGGGGCGATCCGATCCAAGTGGGCGCTGGCGTGAAGGTTGCATCGAACTCCACGTCATTCACGCAAGGCTCGATCAACTCGACGGGAAACGCCACGGACGTGGCGCTGAACGGAAATGGATTCTTTGTGCTCAGCAACGGACAGGGAGGCAATGAATTCAGCCGCGCCGGGAACTTCTCATTGGAGTCGAATGGGAATCTGATCACTTCCAGCGGTCTGGGCGTGATGGGTTACCCGGCAATCAACGGGGTTGTGAACACCAACGCGCCGTTAAGCGAGATCACCATCCCGATTGGCGAGGTACAGCAGCCCAACGCAACCTCAACCTTGAACATGACCGCGAATCTGAATGCCGCATCGGCCTCGGGCGCCACGTTCCCGGCCCAGGTTACGCTCTATGATTCCCTGGGTGAGAGCCATGTCGCCACAGTGACCTACACGCAGACGGGCACCAACACATGGGGCTATTCGGTTGCCTTGCCGCCGGCAGATTTTACCTCCGGGGTTTCCACGCCGATCACTGGGAGCATGAACTTTGATGCCAGTGGCAATTTGGCCTCGGTGACACCGACTGGCGGTGTTTCTACAACAGTGGGAAGTGCGGCCGGGGACATATCGTCCATTCCGCTCGCCTTTACGGGACTGGCCGATGGCGCTTCCAATTTGAGCATGGGCTGGAACCTATTGAGCGCCAGTGGCAAGCCTTCGATCAGCCAGGTAAGTACAACCTCAGCGGTCTCGGCAACGACTCAGAACGGCTACGCCAGCGGTCAGTATCAGAGCTTCGCCATCGGGTCGGACGGCACTGTTACGGCCACATATTCAAACGGACAGAAGCAAAACGTAGGACAGTTGGCGCTGGCGAATGTGGCCAATGTGCAGGGATTGCAAATGCTGGGAGACGGCGACTACGCCACCACCCTGGCCAGTGGAACGGCGGCTATCAGCACATCTGGAACCTCCGGTCTCGCCAAGATTCAAGGCGGATCGCTGGAGGCCTCGAACGTGAATATATCCGCCGAGTTCTCAGCTCTAATCATTGCGCAGCGCGCGTTCGAGGCTAATTCGAAGACGATCACAACCTTCGATACGGTAACTCAAGAGACCATCAACATGATTCACTAGGCCGTGGCGGGGCGGCTCTCCTGGGGCCGCCCCAGCCCCAGTTTGCTGGCACGGACCTGGACAAACAGCCCTTTGCCCGTTGCCAGTGTGGTCCCCTGGACGTTGAGAATCCGGGCTTCGGTCCAGTACTTTCGGCCTTCAATGCGCAGGACGCGGCCTTCGATGCGGATGGGGGTGTGGGAGGGAACCGGGCGGAGATATTCGATCTCTATTTGACGGGTCATGGCGGCTAATCCCAGGGTGCGGACGGCTTTGCTCATGGTTTCATCGAGGAGTGTGGCGATAATGCCCCCGTGAACATACCCCGGCGGTCCCTCGAAGGCATCAGGAACTACGGGAAGGCAGACGATGGAGTTATCCGCAGCGAGCAGGAATTCCAGGTGCATACCGATTGGATTGGCAGGGCCGCAACCAAAACAGCGGTTCTGCGCTTCGTGAGACAACGGGGTGAGGTTCTCGATACCTTCCATTATTTCGTCCTCCCATCAATAGATGGTTGTATGGGTGGCGCTGCTATCTTCTCGCGGCAATTGGGTGGCGGAGTGACCGGCAGCAGGCTGACTGGACAAGTGGGCGCCATCAGGCAAGCACGCGTAAGAACGTCTCGCGGTCCAAATTGCCTCCAGTCAGGATGATGCCTATGCGTTTGCCCTGGAGATTGTGCTTGTTGCGGAGTGCACCGGCCAGGGCTGCTGCGCCCGCGCCTTCGGCAAGGTTGTGCGTGTCCTGAAAGTATGCGCGTATGGCATCGGCGATTTCAGCCTCAGTCACTTCGACGATTTCCGCGACATTGTTCCAGATAATCTCCATTGCCTCGGGGTTGGGTGTGCTGCAGGCCAGGCCATCGGCGATGATGGTGCGGGATGGAGCCAGGACGACTTGCTTGCGATTGAAGCTGAGAGAGTAGGAAGGGGACTGGGCGGCAACCACACCGACGATTCTGGTTTCGAGATTGAGAGCATTGCGCACGGAGGCTACTCCGCAGATGGATGAACCGAGTCCGATGGGCACGTAGATGGTATCGAGCGCAGGCGCAGACTTAAAGAATTCCAGCGCATACGTGGCGGTTCCCGTCACCAGCTTTTCGTGGAACGAGTCGACCATGGTGAAGCCAGTTTCGATGGCCAGATCCCGCGCGAATTCGAGGGCTTCCTGAAAGTCCAGGCCGTGCTCGATCAGCTCCGCACCCTGGGCCAGCATGGCGCGATTCTTATCTTTGCTGTTGCCGTGGGGGACAACAATCAGGGAGTTCAGTC
>Ga0114951_10004427_pt1 | contig 13717 bp, 13 predicted proteins | sample AM7aDNAmetaG_FD_88677 | JGI IMG/M metagenome (GOLD analysis project Ga0114951, IMG submission 88677) | Freshwater microbial communities from Finland to study Microbial Dark Matter (Phase II) - AM7a DNA metaG | ecosystem: Environmental > Aquatic > Freshwater > Lake | place: Finland: Lake Alinen...
AAGTAAACTTTTTAAAAAAAAGTTTGAAAGCGAAGCGCTCAGAGTGAAACTCTGACAAAAAATTAAAGGTCTGCGACGCAACACCTGCTAACACTTCCTGCCGCGCAGCGATAATTATCTTTTTGCCAAGCTTTTTTCTAAAAAGCTTTTTTTGCCAAAAGCTCCCAATAGCAACCCCCCTCAATCTTCGCCGCCCCTGTCGGCGTCTCAGAAGCCGCCGGCCATACCCACGAATCATTCCAGAGTTTAGAAATGACCGAATGATTTTCCCAACGCAGTCCTTTGATTCCAAAGAGTACCTGAACCGCCCCGCCCATAATAATCGCACTTATTCCAGCCCGTTTCAGTTCCGCTCCCAGAATCATCCCCAGTCCTCCACAGCCGATGAGGGCGACTTCAGCCCCAGACTCCTTGACCTGCTCCACCAGCATTGCGACAGCGTCGGCCCATGACTCAATGCCAGGAGGCCATCCTGTGGCATCCCCCATAGATACATCAGGAGGATAGAAAGTCCGAATAGGAATCCAAGTTGTTGTCGGAGGTAGAATCGTTTCAGCTGCATCCCAGATACCCTCTCTTGAAATCTGGGACCGAATCGTTTCCGAAAAACTGGATACGACGGCAACACGCTTTCCCGCCAGGAGCCGAGTCCAGCGCCTATCAGGCTCCACATAGTAGGGCTCCAGGCTCCTCAATGGAGTGCGAAATGCCTGAGGAGCGTACGTGGTCAGTAGGGCATCCTCCGCGACTCTATAGGGCTCATACCATCCTGCTGCAGTGCCATCCAGGCATTTCAGACTCTCGGTATATTTTAGAGCCCAGTCATCACAATTCTCCACCGTCGCCGGCCAGATTCCCGCGCCCCGCTGGAGTTTCCGCATGAGTATCGGGTTCCAAGGATATTGGGTATGCTCAGAACGGTAGTTCTTCCAGAAGATGACCGCCTCCATCTCGGTACTTCCATTCCGTCCAATAAAAAACGGTTTATCCGATGTAAGGGCGGTACAAATCTTATCGCCACCGATAGCAATGGTTTTGGGGTCAAGGGGATCCGAGTAAAGGGGGTTCATTAAGTATTTAAATCGCCCACGGTTTAGACCTTAGCCTCTAAACGCGAAGCAAGAATATCATATTGCTGCGTTATGTTTATTTGCATAAACCCGAATAAACTATCATATGTTAGAGGAATTAACTGAACCGGTCCGCGACGACTTAACGTATATACATAGGGATACGCATGAATTATGTATAGCAATTCAGAGAGCGCCTTCGTCATATCGGTGTACCAAAACGAGGAAAATTCAAAGATGATTGTTTCAATGCGACTATACGTGTCTCGCAGAGATCCCAGAATTTCTATTTCATGCCCTTCCGTGTCTATTTTCATTATATCAATGAATCTGTCCCCAATATAGGCCTCAATTCGCCTACAGGGAACATACAGCGTACTGGAGGCATCTCTGGAATTTGAGTTTCCCTCTGACTGAACAAAAGGGAGAGTGCCATCCTTATTTGAAATCGCCACATTATGAAGCGTGATTTGCGGGTCGTTCGCAATGAAGGGAAGTAGGGCGGCATATGAGAGCGGATTCGGTTCAAAGGACATTACCGTCCCGTTCGGATTTGCGTCCGCTGTAAAAAATGACCACCACCCCACATCAACCCCAATATCTACACAAAATGGAGCCGTTTTGGTTTTCAATATGGCCTCCGTTATCGTCGCAATGGCAATATCGCCGTCATTTCCAGATTTAATGTGGCGAATTTGTATGCCCATCCGAGGATCGGTCGCCGAATCTATTGTTGTAAGCCATGGAGGATGTGTCATCTTATTACAGATACCTACGAATATTTAGACCTGCCAATTATAAATTTGAATAATATACACCCGGTCATATAGTAAAAGAATGTTGCGTGCCCTATGTATTGCCTTATGGGCGTCTCTCGCAGGCTCTACTGCGAGTGGCTATAACAGTTGGACATGTCGCCCATCGCAACACACGACGGCCTACACGGTTGCTGGGGCAAGCGCACCCTTCTTTGGGCTACGACTACTTTCACCCAATAATTCTATTGCCACAGGGTATACGCCTGGGCTATCACAGACGGTTGAGCTATATTCTGTAGTGTCTGGTGCCAAGATAGCCGGTGTCGTGGCCGGTGCTTTTACGGGTGCCCTTACAGCATGCCCCAGCGCCTGTGCGTCAGCAACTATGGCCGGCCCTCTAACGGCTTTCCCAGGAACGACGTATTCCCGCCCGATGTCTGGTTGTATCGGTGGCATGACACATACCTCCGCACAAAGTTCAACCTCATTTAAATTCGCATGGACATCTCCTGCAACCCAGACGGGGACAGTATCGGTATGGACAATTGTTGTGGGCTCGGGTGATACTTATGAAGCGATTTCGGCTACTTATACTGGCATATTTGCATCATCTAGCACACATACTCCTACTGGTATCCCGACCCCGACCAGCATCCCTATTGCAACAGGTTCGGATACGCCGTCTGCGACTCCCACATTGGGTAATACAGTCTCGTTAACAACTACTGTAATGGGACGACGCTCACATACACCTACGCCGACGCCAACGTCAACGCCAACGTCAACGGCGCCACTAACGCTCACCCCGACATCAATAGTAATACCAACAGCAGCAGCAATAACAGTAACAGTAACAGGCACCCCCGTAGCAGTGATACCACCCCCTCCAAACGCCCTAACAGACCCTTTTGCAGCGAATGAGTTTAGAACAACCCAGCAGTTTTCCCCTCTGAATATTGCCGCAGTGTCAATCGCCGGAATATTCGGATTAGTAGGAGTCGTATTCGTGCTATATCATCTATTTCAGCAAAAAAAGAGACAACCTGTGACCAATTCCACAAAAAATGAATCTGTAATTACCATAATGCCGAGTGGACTTTCATATGTTTAGCGACAAGTGCCCATTTTGAATGTTCGCAGCAGTCTAAACCAATCACCAACCTTAGGAAATTTCCACATAGAAGGGCGAGAATTCCATTCTTCTTTCATTAATTGTTTGAAAGAAATGAAATCCATATCAGAATCGGGTTCGTATTGCTGTATTTTTCCTGTTTCATCATCAATATAATCAAAATAATCATAATGAGCGGTATCATCGGTTTCATACATATAGCATTGAACTGTTATACATGTTTTTTTATTTGTATCTAAATTGTGAAGTTGATGGACTTGATTTAAAGTAGGGCTTATCCAAGTGATGTTCCCCTTTTTGAAATCCGCTGTGCCAAATTCATTGTTGGCATCCTTAGATAAGAATGGGAATAATTTCACATGTATATTTCCACGAAGGACGCGTATGATAGCACTAGCTCCACCATGATTATGAATGGGAGAATAATGACCGACTGGCCATATTTCCATAACGTAGGGAATACCTGGAGATTCACCGTTATTTTGGCCTAGAGTAATACGTAAATATGTTTCTTTTATATTAGGCTTTCCAAATTCACTCGCTTTTTCCTGAAGTCTCTTATTACACCAAAGGCCAGGAGTTGCGATACTTCTTTCAATAGCCTTAGAAAAATCCGGAAAATCCTTATCATTTAATATGAATTTTTTACCAGATATACAATCGTGGAGTATTTGGGATATTGCGGATAAATTTGCCTTGGGTAGAAATTTGGAATTTGCGATTGTATGCATAGTAAGAGAATCTGTGCCCTTTATAATAAGAGGAACTTTTTGAGTGATAGGGTCTCTTAATAAACGCATCGGTTCTATAGAGCAATGTTTTTCATCATATTCTATAGTCATAAGGCTTTCCAAGGATTTTTTATATTCTTTAGGAAATTGATACGTGTAAATTGCCGTTTCTATACGAGCTTCGCCAACCCCCGCTTGTAGAGTTTGGTTTTGAGAATCTATGCTTATCCAATAATAGGCTCCCTCTATATTACATAATCCTTTTGTATTCTTTTCATCCTTGAAAATCTTATTACTCGGTAATTCTTTGACAACTACTGCCGATTGTGTAAACTCTACCTTTATTCCAAAATTTTTTTCTTTATCATACATGAACAGCAAACATTGGCGACCCGCATAAGAACTCGTATCTTTAGATTTAATTGAAGAGCCTTCGCCAGATCCTTGGTTGTACTCAAAAATAAAAACACCCTGCCCACGAACAATGAGCGAAATATTTGATGACTTCTTTTTCTTACCAAATAGTAAATACTTTGGAAGACTGTGATTAGAACTCGTATAAGTCATTTTATATAATATACTATTAGATATACTTTTAGACCAGAGCCGCGAACATTCAAAATGGGCACTAGGCAAATATCATCAAAGGTGAAAATCGCAGGATATTCCCATCATAATTCACCTAATATTCCCTAAAGATAATATAAACTCCGACATATAATAAAGAATGTTGCGTGCCCTATGTATTACCCTATGGGCATCTCTTGCAGGTTCTACTGCGAGTGGCTATGACTCTTGGACATGTAATCCTTCACAGCACACGAAGGCCTTCGCGGCTGCTGGTGCGTTTGGGCTACGACTGCTTTCACCTAATAGTTCTATTGCCACGGGGTACATGCCTGGGCTACAGCAGACGATCGAGCTATATTCGGTAGTGCCTAGTGCCAAGATTGCCGGTGTCGTAGCCGGTGCTTTTACGGGCGCCCGTACAGCATGCCCTAGCACATGTGGTTCTATCGCCGGCTATCTAACGGATAGCCCAGGAACAACGTATTCCCGCCCAATGTCTGGCTGTATCGGTGGCATGACACATACCTCCGCACAAAGTTTAACCTTATTTAAATTAGCATGGACGTCCCCTATAAGTCAGAGGGGGGTAGTATCTATATGGATAATTATCGTGGGCTCGGGTGATACATATGAAGCGATTTCGGCTACCTATACTGATGTAGCAGTTAGCACAAGCCCTATCTCTGTCCATATAACAGTAGTACCGTCTGCGACTCCTACTTTGAATAATACAACATTCTCAACAACTACCATACTGAGCCGGCGCTCACATTCACTGACATTAACGCCGACACCTATGTCAATGCTAATGCTAACACTGACGCTAACACCGACGCAAACAATGACGCTAACGCTAACACCGACGATACCCCCAGATACTGCAGTCGCAGTTATACCACCTCTAAATATTGCTGCAGTATCAATAACAGCAATACTCGGATTAGTAGGAGTCGTATTCGTGTTGTATCATATATTCCAGAACAAAAAACGACACCCCGTGTTTGATTCTACAAAAAATGAATCTGTAATTACCGTAATGCCCAGGGGGCTGTCATATGTTTAGCGCCAAGGATTCCACGGCCGCCCGTCGGGTAGAGGTGAGTGTGTTACCCCACCGAGAATTTCCCCCGTAATCGTGGGAGGGTCTGGTGCCAGCGTGAACATATCATCTGGAAAGGGTGTAGAATGGCGCACAATCTGTGGCGGTGAAGGGCACTCATCACTTGGAGCGGGCGAAGGAATTCTGATGGGGGGAGGAATTGCGTCAAGCGCCTCCTCAAATTCAATTGCGACCTCCTCCCCCTCCAGCAGAACAATATTCGCCGGCTCAACATCCACAATATCAAAGAGGACCGTATATCCACCCAGTTCTACGAGAGGAACTGGAATCGTGGCGCCCTTCTGTAAAACCCCATATCGCGTCAGAGCCACCTCCAATTCCCCCTTCGCATCCGAATGGTAGAACGCCGAATCATGGGGGCGCAACAGAATCTTCGTCGCCTGGGGAAAGAATTCCTCCGTAATCCACTCAACCGTGTGAGCCTCTCCCGCGGCATCAATCCCGAGAATCGTCTGAAACCATCGCGGAATCACGAGGGACGGGTGCTCACTTGAAAATTCATCAATCCCATTTACTGGCTCCCCCAGGGCACAGAACGCCTCTTTGTCACCCACCTTACACCGGGCAAAGATGCGCTTGGCATCAGGCAATTCGGCATGAATCTTTGTCCATTCTGCCATTGTGGTATAACATCCGGTCTCTTCCAACGTATTGGCGACAAACACGTGTGACCATAGGCTATACATTGTTCGTGCCTATTATTTGCCCCTTTTATATATCTATCCAGGGTCGTCCCGCTTCAATTTTATATCGCCACCCTGTAGGGAAACGGGTCACCATGATAAAACATAAGAAGGGCACCCATTTTCACGAAACGGGAGGACGGCATCAGTGCCAGTGTGATATACATTGTTCCGAGAAGGCACTAAAGGGGCATGCTTTTTGCGAAGCCCATTTGGAGACCTGCCCTCGCGAATCTCCTATCACAGGTGCCGAGCCGGCCTACGAGCCGAATCGGTGGAATCTAAACGACCCCTTTCGCGAAACGCACAACTGCTTCGCCTACGCAATGAATGTGTTTGATGAGAAGCAGGTGGCGAAGTGTAAGAATAAGAAGAAGTGTGATGCCTCCTTTCACCAGCCTGGCTCGGCGTCAGGATATTCGTCATTTACGAATAATGCTCCGAAGACGTGCCCCAATATCATGGCGCGTATCTTTGGTGATAATCCGTCAATTGAAATGACGGACTTTACTTCTAAATGTGCCCCTGGGACTTCCAAGGTGGCCCTGATTATTGACGCATCGGATGACTACCATTTTATTCGGCAGGATTCCAATAAATACTGGTCGCATAAGCCCGGGGCGAGAAAGGTGTCCAAGTTTGACGCCACGGGGCACACGATTTGGGACCCGAAACTGGCGAATTATAATTACGCCAGAAATGGAAATAGTAATTTGGATTATGATGTGTTCTGTAGCTATATGTGTGTCCCGAGAGGGGTGCCGCTCTATTTGAAGGCGAGAGGGGGTTCCAGACGTTCGGCGCCGTCTAAATCCGCATCTTCGCCTTCCCCTGTAACCAAGCCTTTCCGGACGCGGACAACAAGACGCGGTTCTCGGGGCTAAACATGGCCAGAGCCTCCACGCAGTCAATGCGCCGCGACGGACTCATCTGAAGAAGCCCACGTAGAAGCTCTACTATCGCGACCTCGGTAGATTTCCAATCCGCCTCTTTTGAATAGACGCTATTAAGAGCGAAATTCACTAACAAATTCTGAATGACTACGCCTACTGACCAAGCATCAAATCCCGGCCAGTAGAATTTAAAAAATGACACGACATCATCTTTTTTAATGGATTGCGATTTGTTCCAGAATTCCAGAAAGGTCTTTCGCTGTAAATTCAGCGGAAGATTCATTAAGGCTTGTCCCTTTTTTAAGGGGGCTTTGCCATTGAGGACCTCCTGAAATACCGTATTAAATGATATCCCATTTTTACGTAATCTAGTAAGAATCGTGATTTCAGGGGGCTCTGTAGGGTGTGTTGGGCTATATATCTTCCAGCTATTAGTTATCATCTCTTTATCAATTGCGTCAGCCGAAAAACTCATGCCAAAATCAATGAGGCGAGGTAATTGTGTTTTCTCGTCAAAGAGTATATTTCCAGTATGGATATCATAATGGACGATATTATTCAGTGTCATTGTAGCACAGGCCTCCAAAAGGTGTGTTATAATGACTCTAGGGTGAATTGGATCCCTCTTTGCTACCGCTGCACCTTTGATAATTCCGCCAAAGTATTTATTAATTGATATTCCGCCGAAAGGCATACTATAGTAAATTGTTTGCGACGCCCCCTCCTTACGAATCGTCTCGCATTCAATCTTACATTCATTAATATCCTTTGTTTTAGCACGGGTTTCGGCAAGGTTATTATATTTACAGACATTATTATTATCTGCCAACGCAAAATACTCCTTAGAGTTTGTAACTTCAGAGAGTACCTTGCTAGCATATAATTCATTCGCAATATCATAGGCTTCTCCTAATTTTCCGACCATATGGGTTTTTCCATCTTGAGGAGTTCTACCCCTACAACGTAGCGGAGGGTCAAATACACAACCAAAGGTCCCGTGCCCTATTAAGGCGCCGCCATCCATCCTACTATATTCCGCCCTTCTTTCCGTGAAGCGGTTTCAGCGTACGTAGAGCTATAAACTTTGGCATCTACTCATAGGGAGATGTCCGGAGCACTTTGGATAGCGCTTGGACTTCTTATAGGCGTTTTATGGTTAGAAATGGTTGTCCCGGAGAAAGTTCGGGAGGGGTTTCAATGGGTCGCTATAAGGGACAAGCCGCTCACGACTGCCGATACCGGCATTGTCGCTGTACCGGATAACCTGTTAACCCAGGAATTCAAGCGCCGCAGCGATATCGGATTTAACAGAGAGGAGCCGAGCTATTCGGCAGATATTCGGTATTTCGCCGACTACATGGATATTCAGGGCATCGGAGCCAGAAAGGACTACTGCCGTGTCGTCTTTCCTTCGGGAGGCTCGGAGGACGACTCCTTTTTCGCCTGTGCCCTGGCCGGCACGGATGGTCTCACGAGCATTGAGTATCGGACAAAGGCGGTGAAGGACGGGCTCCGCCTCGGTCGCGACGACTATATTCGGAAGATGGGGACGAATGGTCGCGACTCTTACTGCCGAATTGTGAAGGAGGGTGCCCTCTTCCAGCCCATGTGTGTAATTCCGGAACTCACGAAGTTCGGAGACAAGGAGCGCCTTGACACGGAGCCGCCGGATGACATCAAAATCCTCCTGGATTTCTATGCCGACTGTCGCATGTGGCTCCGTTTTCGCGATGATATGAAGGATTATATGGGCGGATCCACCGTCCTACAGGTGGCCGGGGGTGCAACAGTGATGGAATTCCCTCCGAAACCGACTGTGACGCGGGCTCTTCATTTCAATGGCACGGACCAATTCGTTCGCCTCGGGGACTCGTCCGACCTTTCCTTTGGAAACACGGGGTCTCTACGGGAAGTCCGTGCCTTCTCGGTCTGGGTGAAATTTGATGAATTCACGAACAATGCCCATATCTTTGATTTCGGAAATGGGGCTGGGAAGGATAATGTATTCCTGGGAATTCTTGGGAAGGGTGATTCCGATGCCGCTGGGAATAAGGTGCGCGCCGATTCCACTTGCCCGCCGACGACGGTGCCTGGGCCAGGGTCAGGGGCGCAATTCTGCCCCGAGCTTCGCCCCCAGGATCTCTATCTCATTTCCTCGGCGAATGTGGATGAGTATGTCTGTACTGGCCCCGAGGTCTATGCCGACCCGGCCAAGGCCCAGCAATTACAGACGCGAGTCGTTGCGAAGGATGACCCGAACGCGAAGAGAAGTCGGGCGACACTCCTTTACGAGGTCTGGGACAATCGCCTACGCGCCATGCAGATTAAGGTCAATCAGGCGATACCTGTAGGGATTTGGACGCATATTGTCATAACAGCAAAGAATATGGACGCTATGCGGCCGGATATTCTTGTCTATGTGAATGGGGACAAAGTTTTTACACAGGAGGCTGGTCGTCTCCCGCAGGCCGCTACCACCGAGAAGAACTATATTGGAAAGTCCAATTGGGGCGATGAGCCTGGGGGCTACGAACTCAGGGACGAACTTCTGAAGGGGTCGGTGTTTGATATGCGGATGTATAATGGGGTGCTTTCAGAAAGGAAGATTAAGCGGATGTTTGAGTGGGGACTCGGCGCTTTGGGGCAGACGACGCAAGGCTCTTTATAGGCCGAACCGACGTTTATAATCGGCCAGTGACGCCCGAAACGATGGCTTATTCCACAAAATCCATCGGGATAGCGCGCCAGGAGTCGCGGCCTGATTCCAGTGTTCCCCCATACCACTGTGGCGATGGATATACCTACGTTTGCGTGTTAAGTTACGGTGGTGCAAATAATCCGAAGCCCCTTTTAAACCGAAGGACACAACCTTCTCGCGCCCCTCACGCTCAAACACGGCATCCCACTTCTTCTCGGGCCGGTGCGACCGCCGAACCGTTTTCAGCCGCAGACCCTTCTTCATCTACTTTAGCCAAATATTACCATATATTTCGGACAACTCCTGTCAGCGAGGAAACCAGCCCCGCCTTTTGTTTAAAAAATCCTTGTACCATGGGCGAACCATACACCTGTAGCCCCTTCAAACGGATTGCCTCATTGTAGAGCCAATCAGCTGGTAAATATACACCATTCGCAATAGAATCCACCCATATGGCGAGAATAGTAGAACAGCACTGCGGGCGTATTAGCATCGCATGAGTCCCCCAGAATCTTCCTATTTTCCGGTAGTTTCCTACAGGGTCTGCTGATTCTACATATTCATTCGCACCGAGAAGAAGAATATCCCAGTCGGCAGGCGCTCCATCTATGAAATCCTGATAAGGAGCCACCATCTCGGCATCGTCCTCAAACAAGAAAAAAGGCTCCGTCGCCTTTGCCCCCTGTTCAAGTATTGCCACATGACTCTCAACGCAGCCTATAACACCCTGGGTCAGAGTACTGAATCTCCAAGGATGGCGTTTTACAATGGCGGGGTCATTCCATGTTTTCTGCCCATTTGACGCAAAAAAAACGGTTAGCGGGAGGCCGGTGGCCACCTGCAGAGCCTTAATAAGGGGCAGACGGTCCGTAGCGCCTTCAAGATGAATGACATACGCATCGGGCATTTTATAAGTAATAGTCGGCACCTTTTAGACTGATTCATCCGTTCCTTCCTCCGTTCCAACAATCACATTCTTCGCCCTCTTGTAAATCGCCCGAATAGGAACCCACGCCCACCGGTCACTAATCAGCGGAACGGCCATGCGCGTTGAAGTTGAGAGCTTTTCAAAACTCTCATTCGTATAAAGGCGCAGGCCCTCAAAGTTGGGCAACGCCTCCATATCAAGCCAGTTCCCAACGATTTCATCATTCGCCGGATTCAACAGCATCTGATAGACCACCTGTAGAATATCTGTCGCCGCCGCCACGAGAGTCTGTAGAATCTGACCAATCTCCCGTTTCCGATTGAACCGCGCCTCGGCGTGCTCCAGGCGGGTCATCCATTCCACCTCTGTGAGCTCATTCATCAAATAGGCGACGTTGGCATCTTTATTGAACAGAGCCGGCGGGCGTTGAGGAAACTCTTGGAGCCGATCCTGGAATTCCGTAATATTTCGGTGAATCTCCAGTATCACATTCTTTGTCGTCAGAGGAATATTATTATTCACTATAATCCGCTGACTGAACGTGTAAATATCAGGAAGTCCTCCACAGGGAATGTCACCGACCTCTCTGGGGATTGCCCCTTCTGCTCCGCTTGCGCCTTTACGCCGTAGCCACTCGTAGTAATGCGGATTATGAACCCGCCCTACTACGATTGTTCCCGTGTCCCAACTGAAGGCTGTATTACACCCCTCCAGGGTACACCACATCTGGTCGCATCCATCAATCTTGTAGATGCGAACACCGCATTTCGGGCAGGGTCGTGTCTCCTTCTTAATGGCCTTCGCCGTCTCCACACTATCTGGGACACATGTATGCTCGACACCTTCTGTAAGGATTTCCAGGCAATCGGCGCAAGTCTTCTTTTCACAGGTTCCACATTTATAGGCAGTGGATAAGAATCCGCGACAGTCCTCCGATGGGCATCGCATCAGGAATTCACGGCGTTCCTTCTTGTGGTCACCAGGGATTTCCCCCGTTTCAAAGATGCGGAGCCAGTAGTCTGCCTTATAGCGGATATCCCGATACACCTCCATCGCCGGACGAAACTCATTAATAAAGTAATCATCTTCCCGCTTGGTATATCGTTGAGCCCGCTCCTTCAACTGCTCATATTCCACGGTCTCTTCATCCGATAGGACAGCAGTTTGTGACTTTGTCCATAGGATAGCGGATTTTGACCGAATGGTATAGGATTTTACACGCAGGGTGTTCAAATCAGTCCGTTTAGCTATCGTGTTTTGATACAGTTCCAAAGATAGGATCTGGGCATTATCGTGGATTTTCTTGGCCTCCACGAAGATTTGCATGGCGGGCAGAAGACTCTTCTCGCGCTCCAGAAGGATCTTTCGGCGATGTTGGCGAAGGGTCTTGTTCCTGAAGGACATTGGAAAGGAGGCGGCAAGAAACTCGGTGCCCCATCCCTGCTTACAGGAATAACAATGGGGGTCATCGTAGGTGTTAACCAGGTAGGTCTGCTGACAAGTTCGGCAGGCTCCAACTGGACAATGGTGGCATGTGATTTTTACGCGGGTCGCCTTGGTATAAGTTTCCAGGCAGATTCCGCATTTGGTGTCCATTGTATCTTGTAAGATATTATTATTTGGGATAAGCCCTTCAATTTTTACAGGCTTATTAAACCAGATTATACTGTACATTCTGCGCCAAAAAGGGATTACTCGGGTCAATCGTCGGATCAATGTGTATGTAAGGTTCCAGGATATGGACATCGGGCGTAGGGAAGCCATTGAATTCGGACGCCGTGGCGCGGGTGTAGGCTCCCATCCGAGGAAACCAGAGCCAATCGCCGACTTCCAGTTCCTCCATGTAATCCGAATCCGCGATTCTGTCCATACTATCACAGGTCCGCCCAAAGAGTGTGCCCTGTGTGAAATTCCGAGGCTTCTCCCCCGCCTCCGTCACGCGAAGCCATTTCGGTTTCGCCTTGTCAAAAAGGATATTGGTGAATTGCCCATAGATGCTGTCATCTATTGTGTAGCGCCACCCCGTCTGAATACCGTGACGATTGAATGCCGGTTTCTTTCCGATGACCTGCACATAGAAGTCAAAGGCATCGGTGGCAAAAAATCGTCCTGGTTCGGCCCATATAGTATAGTCATGTGCCGATTCAATTATGCCTCTAATATGAAAGGCTTTGGCACGAAAATCGTCGGCATTCGGTAAAAATCCACCACCGATGTCCAGAATTTTCGGGGTATGTCCATGGACCTGTAGGAGACTTTCGGATGCTAGCGCCTGTTTCATGGCATTTGCGAAGGAGAGGGTGTCCTTGGAACCGGACCCGACATGAAAACTGAATCCGTGAATTTGGATGGCCGCTTGATACGCCTTTCTGGCGATTCGCTCCACAGTTGTCGCCAGGGCTCCGAATTTGGACGAGAAAGGCATCTCACTTTTGGAGTCATCCACGGCGATGCGAAGAAGCACCCCGCCACTGTAAGAGTGTTCAGCGAGTTTCTCAACCTCTTCTACCGAGTCCACAACGGTCATGGGAGAACCCATTCGTTTCGCTGCCTCGATGTCTCGGGAGGATTTACAGGGGTTCGCGTAAATGACTTTGGAGGCGAAATTCGCCCGGGTGAATTCTTTGACCTCGGTCAGCTCCCGTTCCGAAGCACAATCAAAGTTGATATTCGCGGCGTGAAGATGCCGTAGTAGCCGTTTATCGGGGTTACATTTGACGGCGTAGAAAGGAGTAACTGTCGGAAGCTGTGTTTTCCAAAGCTGTATAGATGCGGCGATACGAGATGGGACCATCGTATAAAAAGAGCCTTTCGTGAAGGAGCGAACAACATTAAGTAATGACGCCAACCTTACCGAATAAGTATTCTTGAGAAAATAAGTTTAAGTAAGCTTTTTTAAGCTTTTTGGAAAAAAGCTTGGCAAAAACCCAAAAGTTGTAGGGAGGGTGTGTAATATACGTCGTATTACGGTGGTTGTTGTATTTATGGTAGTTACTGCGTTTACTGCGTTTGTTTAGCTTTTTGGTAAGCTTTTTTAAGCTTTTTGGAAAAAAGCTTGGCAAAAACCCAAAAGTTGTAGGGAGGGTGTGTAATATACGTCGTATTACGGTGGTTGTTGTATTTATGGTAGTTAC
>Ga0114951_10004428_pt1 | contig 13717 bp, 10 predicted proteins | sample AM7aDNAmetaG_FD_88677 | JGI IMG/M metagenome (GOLD analysis project Ga0114951, IMG submission 88677) | Freshwater microbial communities from Finland to study Microbial Dark Matter (Phase II) - AM7a DNA metaG | ecosystem: Environmental > Aquatic > Freshwater > Lake | place: Finland: Lake Alinen...
CTTTGCTGACTTGTCTAATCCTTCAATCCTGTATGTGATGACGTGTTTCTGTTTTTCCTCCTTGCCTCTATTATTTATTGCCACAGTTACGGTCGCTTCTATTAAATAAGTTTCGTTGGTGCCTTTTTCAATATACAATACGTGTTTTTTATTTTTTATTGCTTCGCTGACTTCATCGCAAACCTGCTTATATGGTTTGGCTGGTAGTACTGTATACTCATCGGTGTAATCAATTTCTTTGTTTATATCAGCCGTATAGGGATGGATAACCACGAACCCAACAAGCTCAAACAATCCCACTAATACTTTAAATTGACCGTCTGTTATTAAATTATTCACCGAGAAGAACACCCGTGCGTCATTCTGTGCCAGCTCATAGAAAAGGTGCCCAAAAACTTCTTCAAAATAGTTGACTGTGTGCATATCAATCCAGGTAGTACGCATTATTTTACAGTATATCCTGTCGCTCATTATGACAGCCAGCGCTTTGAAACCAAAAGTCATCATCTTTGCAAAGCTCTCAGGAGAATATCCTTCGTCAAAAAAGGAATAGTATATGTAGTTATCCAAATATTCGAACAGGTCATTTATGTCTTCTGCCGTTCCAGCCCGCATTATATCCAAATACTCGTCCATTTTTGCGACAACGTCAAAAATCTCCTTTGGTTTTAGCTCTTCTAAAATCATTTTTATTTTATTTTATTTTTTAGCCATGCTGTTGCGCTTGTTATGTCTCCTATTGCATCAATGAGTCCGTCTGCCTTTGCTTGGGCCCCGAGCATTGAAGAGCCATCGGCCAGTTGTTTGACCTTATCAACGGATAATTTTCTATTATCGGCAACTTTCTGTACAAAATCCTGATATAAAATATTTACATCCCGCATATAAAGTGTTTTTTCTGCCTCTGTTAACGGCTTATCGGGATTGCCAGCATCTTTGAACTGACCTGCAGACAACTGATTAAAAGTCAGACCGTCTTGTATATCTTTTTGAGCATTGTCTACATACGAATCCGTAACGCCAATACCTCCGACGTCTGAAAATTCACTAGCAAAAATTCTATTAGTTGATGATGCTATCAGATAGGCCCCGGAATCACCGGACTCTCTTATAACAGCCGCGGTGGGCTTATTAAGCCCCTTAACGGCGTTTGCTATCTCTTCTGAGGCTTCTGGGCTTCCACCGCCAGAATCAATCCTTAGGATTAAACCCTTTACCCCGTTATCCTTCGCTATTTTATTTATGCAGGCAACTACCTCGTCTGAAGACACCATATCTTTTGGCTCTGAACCGTCCGTAGCTCTTAGTACATATCCTGTTATGTATCCGTTAATATTTATTGTTGCAAGACTGTTATTTATAAGACAATTTTTATCAGTGGTGTTGTTTTTTCCCGCAAAACTATACCCGGCATAAATCCAAAAAGCTGTTGCAGATAGAACTACAAAAGCAACTACGCCTATTTTCAAAATCTTTTTAGTTTTTACTTGCATAAACTTATTTTCCACAATTACTGTTTAGGTAAAATACTAATTATTATAGTACCTAAAATGAAAACGCCGATTGCCGTCCACACACCCCAATATATGGCCATTATACTAAGAGCAATAACCACTATCCATTTCGTTCTGCTACTTTTTTTATTCTGCTCGTTGGTTTTTTTATCTTCAGCTTTAGAAGTCGCTTCCTTTTTATTCAACAAAAAATCAATATGCTTAATTATAAAAGGGCTCTCTTTAAATTCATCTTCTGAAATACCGCAAAACTCAGATGATTTACCGTCAAACAATGGTTTATAAAAATTCTCCCTTACATATTCAAACCCTTTTTCCCGCCCCTCTTTTAATTCTTTTTCTTTCGGATACCAAAGTTGTCTGCCATAATCCCCTTCAAGAATTTGTACACCCGTTGGATTATTCCTCTTTAACCTTTCCTCTACTCTAGTAAGGCCAACTTTTATTCTTTGCTCGGTTTGTCTTAAAAATTTTCTATAGTCCTCTTTTGAAATAATTTCTGGGTGCAGCGATAAAATATAAAAATTTATTAAATACCCACTAGTCAATTCTGTTTTTTGCCATTCAACTTGTTTTTTAAGGTCGCTTATATGCTTTTTTCCTTCGGGGTCAGTGTCCACAAAATGGCCCTCCTTTTTAATCTCGTATTCTAAAACAACACCTTCTTTTACATCTACACTATCCCCAATATTGCTTTCGGCAGATTTTTCCTTGAGTCTGATAAAAATTTCTATAGGGTTATTAGATAACTTATACTCGAACATAGCTTTGCTACTACCACTACCATCTGGCCAGATTGCATGGAATCGAAACTCTTTTTTTTCTGGAAAAAATTTGTAAGTTTCACTTTGGTCACCATAATTGAAAGATATTGATTTTTTTTCATCATTAATTTCTACTTTTTCCATAAATTTATTTGAAAATGTTTTTAATAAAATTCCAAATGTTTGAAAAAATATTATTGGATTTGGTCTGGGGCTTGGCTGCATGTTGAGTTGGTATTCCAAATGGCTGTCTTATTGAATTTATTTGGTCTGCCGTTAAATGTGAGGCGGGCTGGACTGTTTTTTCAACTGGCGGAGGATTAGAGATTTGTTTTATGGGTTGTTGTGTAACTACGGGCGGCTGAGTTGTTGCTGGCGGTTGTGTGATTGCGGGAGTCTGAACAACTACTGGAGGAGTAGCGGGTGTAACTGCATTAGGGTCATCAACTGTTAGATTGAAAGTTTTAGTGTATTTTGTACCATTGCTGATGGTTGTATCGGCTACAATAGTGAACTGGCCCGCCTTTCTTGGGGTTAATTCTAACGTCGCAGCTCCATAACTTCCATATGAGTGTAAGGATTGTATATACAAACTATCATCTGCAGAAGAAAAATTGATAATAGGGGTATCACTACCATTATAGGTAAAATGTATGTCTTGAGAGTATTGTTTATTTATTGTTGCATCTGGCAGAGAAGCGTTTGTAAAAAAACTGCAAACGCCAGTTGAAGTATCGTATGTTGAGCCTGTTCCCATTATATCTTTACAATAGTCCTGATATGAAAGACACGTTTCTTCATAGGCTATCTGACCAGCGTCGCAAGCAACACAACCGTTAGGGGAAAAAGCATAGCCATCTTTGCATCTGCACTTAAATGGGTTGGTACTGAAAATTGCGTTTACTCCGTAAGTTTTATAACAGTTATCTTTTGCGTCTTGCTGTATTTGAGCCATTAGTTGAGCAGCTTGCCCCTGTACTGATGACTGCTGGCTAGAATTGGAAGAATTTAAACAATTTTGATATGCCGTTTCAGCTCCCTGGTTATTGCTTGAACATTGTGCCACTCTTGTAGCGGCACCTATAGAACCCGTAATATCATATTGCCCTCCAGCGTTATTTTCTGCCTCTCCAGCAGCCGCAGCAGCGCTTTCACAATCTTGTATTACAGGGGGCGTGCAGAAAGATTTATTTGTAGCCTGACACTCATCAGTCTCAAAATATGGGGTTGAGCTTATGAATCCATCGTTGCAAATTGCGTTACCAGTCAAAGGGTCTTGAGTTGAACAATTTACTCCGTTATGAAAAGAGCAAGCCCCAGAAATAGCAAAAACAAAACTGGGTGCTAGCAATAAAGACAAAATTACAATAATTTTTTTCATAACATTTATAAACGAAAAGTTCCTAGCCAGCGATAATCTTGCGACTACCCTATAACCTTTCGGCCATAGACCAACGACGGTGTTCTGACTAGGAACTTTCTGCCGTCGTTGGTTTTTTTGCCATGCCTGTAAAAGATTACAAGTTTAGGCTCGCTTATTAAGTTGTATCTTTATTAAATCACTAAAAATAATTGTTTGCAACGGCATCAGCCTATTGACCTGGGGGGAATTTTATGCTAAGCTACGTATATAAGTAAGCTCTTTTTTCCAATTCTGGCTTAAATGCCAAACATCAGCGCCGAACATTTTTGCCCAATGCTCTAGGGTAATGCAAAATACAAGAGTTTAAAACAATGCCGAGCGCCAATGTGAATTTAGCAGTTCGTAATTTAAAATTCCAGTTTTGAGAAGGCTAGACCTTTTAAAAAACTAAAAAGAAACTGGGTTTATAAGTTGTTTGGACTGAAATAAAAAATAACGTAAATCAATGCTTAATCGCTTTGGTGAAACGTGTTTTCTGTTTCAGTTTAGACAATTTCTGAAAATTAAACCGGTGTTCGCCAAAAGCGTCACCGGTTTTTTATATTATTAATTCATAACGTGGCGTCATGATAAACGAATAAGAAAAATAGATAAAATAACTAAATTTTTAAAAATATAATTACGAATTCTTCTGGAGCGTGGGCGTAGCTAACCGCTCTCCCCATGTTCCAGAAGGCTCGAGAGCGGTATATGAACGAAGAACTTTTAGGGGCAGCGTTAAAATATTTTAAGATGGGATTTTCTATAATCCCTGTTGGTCAGGATAAAAAACCATTAATTCAATGGAAAGAATTTCAGGAAAGAAAACCGACGGAAGAAGAGGTGAAGGGGTGGTTTTCTAATCTTGGTGTCACGGGCATTGGGATAGTAACTGGAAAAATTTCAGGAATTATAGTTTTGGATGCGGAGGCCGGCGCTGACATTAGTGGTTTAAAGATTCCTAAAACTCCAACTGTAACTACCGGTGGTGGAGGAGCACATTATTGGCTTAAATATGACAGCAAGGAAAAAATTGCCAATGGCGTTAGAGTTTTTCCATTAATTGATATTCGTGGTGAGGGCGGTTATATCATTGCACCGCCTTCTTTGCATCCAACTGGTAAACTTTATCAATGGGCAGAAGGTTTTGGTATCGATGAAGTAAGGTTAGCGAGTGTTCCCAAATGGCTGACTGATAAATTGCAACAAGAAAAAATAGAACCGTCGGATAAAGATTGGTCAGAAATTCTCAAAGGAGTTGTTGCCGGAGAAAGAAATGAAAACGCAGCTTCGGTAGTTGGTAAACTTTTAGCTCATCTGTCGCCAGGTCAATGGGAATCCTTTGCATGGCCAGCACTCAAAGGATGGAATCTACAAAACGCTCCTCCTTTACCGGAATCGGAATTACGGTCAGTTTTTGAATCAATATCAAAAAAGGAAATCGAAAATCAGGCAGAAGAAAAATCTGACCAAGGAATTAGCCAGGTTAAGAAAATAATTAGCTTGGTAGAGACAGAGGACATTTTATTATTCCATGACCAAAGAAATAAGCCATATGCCGCCATAGAAAAAGATGGCATAAGAATTATAAAACTAACTTCCCAGGATTTTAAAACGTGGCTCTCTTCTTTGGCGTGGAAAAAAATGGCACTGGCGGTTAATCAAAACGCTATTTCAACGGCCGTCAATCTGCTGACCGGAATGGCTATTTTTGACGGTCCTTGCCACCAACTTAATCTACGAGTGGCGCGTCACGAAGAATCCATTTGGTATGACCTAGGTGACGGCAGTGCCGTTCATATTACCAAAGAAGGCTGGCGAATCGTGAAGAACCCACCTGTACTATTCTATAGATTTAACCACCAAAAGCCCCAGGTCTGTCCTCAAGGAGGAGGAGACATTTTCAAACTACTTGATTTTGTCAATTTAAAAAATGCAGAAGAACAACTTCTCTTTCTAATAGTTATTATCTGTTGCCTTATACCCGATATTCCCCACCCCATACTGGTATCGCATGGACCGCAAGGCAGTGCCAAGAGCATGCTCTATCGTCTACTTAAAGACCTCATTGACCCTTCGCAAACACCGCTTCTTTCACCCCCTAATGAATTACGTGAATTTATCCAAATGGCGTCTCATCACTGGATAATAAATTTGGATAATTTATCTCACATGAGCGAATGGTTTTCTGATGCTCTTTGTAAGGTTTGCACGGGTAGCGGATTTTCTAAACGCGAATTATTTTCTGACGATGAGGACGTAATTTATTCCTTTAGACACGTCGTAGGAATTAACGGGATAAATTTAGTGGCATCCAAGCCTGACTTGCTTGATAGAACAGTATTACTCACACATGAAGCGATATCTGAAAGCGAAAGAAAAACGGAGAAAGATATTCTGGATGAATATAACAAGATAAAACCATTTTTGTTAGGAGCTATTTTTGACACGGTAGTGAAAACATTAAAAGAGGAGCCGAATATAAAAAATACCAAATCCCCCAGGATGGCTGATTTCGCCCATTGGGGAAGGGCTGCTGCTCGCGCACTCGGAAAAACCGAAGATAATTTTTTGGAAGCATATCGCAATAATATTTCTGAACAACATTCAGAGGCTATTGAAGCTAGCTTGATAGCAATCGCAATAATGGAACTTATGAAAGACAGAAACATCTTCGAGGGAACTCCGACTGAAACATTAGAAGAATTAAAATCTGTGGCAGGAAGGCTAAAAATAAACACTACACACCATTCATGGCCCAAAAACCCGAATGTAGTTTGGAAAAGAATCATGGAAGTGAAAATGAATCTGCAAGCCAAAGGTATTAAGGCAGAAAAAGGCAAAAGTGGCGACCGAAAAATTACCCTAATAAGATTATCTGAAGAAGCCGTCCAAGGTGCCCAACCTGTCCATCAAGAAGGCGAAAATCCCTCCTTATCGGACACCAAGGACACCAAGGACAGCTCATTGGCGGTATTAAATCAATGTGGGATGTGTGGCAAGTCTTGGAAAAACGACGCCTATTGCCCCCACTCTTTTGATACACAAGAACTTTGGGAACTCCGCAGGAAATCACCATTGGGTAAGATAAAATTATCTTCGTCTATGGGGCGCGAGAAGATTGAATTTTACGACGAAAGGGATAATTTTATAGGTGAATATATAGAGCCAACCCAGGGCTAAAGTCTCAAAAAAATAATCATCACAACGAACATGGAATCTATTATAAATAACCCTGATAATACAGGGGAAAAACAAGGCAGAGTCCCTCCAAAAGAACATCGTTGGAGTAAGGGGCAATCGGGGAATCCGGCAGGAAGACCGAAAGGCAGTATTTCTGTTGTAACTGAGTTAAAGAAAAAATTGGAGGAGACGCCGAAAGAAGGCAACCCAGAGAAGAAAAGATATGTTGATATGCTGGTTATCAAAGTAATTGAAAAAGCCCTAGCAGATGGCGATGTTTCAATGATTAAAGATATGATAGACAGGATTGATGGCAAGCCCAGGCAGAGCCTTGACCTTAGTGGGATGCAGCAGACGAAAATATTGGTTTTGCCGTCAATATTGCTAAAAAAGAACGGCATAGAGCCAAAATTAAACCCCGGTCCAGACGTAGAGCCTATATAAATTATTATTAAAATAAAATAACGTCCATGAATTGATTTCCGAAGAAAAAGTTAAAAATTTATTAGATGATAAAAATATTTCTGATGAAGAAATTAAAAAAATCAGAGATGAATTCTACAGCCTTGCCGAAGTTATCTTTGAGAACTGGCAGGACGAGAAAAAAGCAACAAAATAATTGCTTTTTAAATGAATAGTATTATAATTAAATTGTACCCCAATTTCATAATGTCCCGATTTTTTTATCTTTGCGTCGTTGCCTTAAAGGGGCATCTGCCAATGACGCAATCCTTCGGGAAAACGAATTTGGGGTACCAGGTGCCCCTTTAAGTTATATGCGTGGAATAATTTATATTCGAGTTTCAAGCGGTGAGCAGGTAAAAGGCACTAGTTTAGAAAACCAGGAAGAGCTTTGTCGTGCTTATTGCAAACAAAAAGGCATAGAAGTTGTTGCTGTTTTTAGGGAAGAAGGAGAATCAGCAAAAGATTTGAGCCTCAATAATAGAAAAGAATTCTTACGGGCTCTTGAGTTTTGCAGAAAAAATAAAATAGAGGCATTCGTTGTCCTGCGTGTAAATAGATTTGCAAGGAACACAGAAGACCATTTTGCTGTTAGAAAAATACTTTTGGGATATGGAACATCATTACATTCTGTTACCGAGCCAATTGGAAATAAACCATCAGAAAAATTTATGGAAACTATGTTGGCTGCCGCCAGCGATTACGAAAATGGTATCAGGCGGCAACAATGCACGGACGGAATGTCGCAAAAAATAAACCAGGGAATTTATCCCTGGAAGCCGCCAGTGGGTTATGTTTGTCTGAATTTCAAAAAGAAAGGTGAGAAAAAAACCCTACCAGACCCAGCAGATGAAAAGGTTTTTCCAATTATCCAGAGAGGACTAAAAGAATACGCACAAGGTTTATATGGGTCACAAGCACAATTAGCAGCGGCATTGGATAAATGGGGTCTTGCAAAAGTCAGGGGCAAACCAACAAATAAATCGCTCGTGGACAGAATCCTCGGAAAATATCTTAAATTTTATGTTGGCATAATCGATAATCCTTGGACTAAAAAAGAAGTAAAGGGGCTGCATACTGCGATGATTACAACGGAGGAACTTTTCAATATACAATTAGTTCGTTCTGGAAAATCAAAGTTGGCAAAGCGAGACAGATTTAATCCGATGTTTCCGCTTCGTAGGTTTGTTTTGTGCGATTACTGCAAGGAATCCTTAACCGGAAGCACTTCCCGTGGAAACGGAGGGCTGTTTAATTATTATCACTGCAAAAACAAGCACTGCACAATGTTTGGAAAAACAATAAAAAAAGACGTTCTTGAAAAAGCATTTATAGAATATCTTGAGAAAATAACTCCTAAAAATAAATTCCTTGAAATATTCAAAGCTACTGTTTTGGATTTATGGAAAGAAAAAGGACAGCTGTATGATTTGGAGGCTGAAAAATATGAAAAGGAACTTGTTTCGCTGCAACAGAAAAGGAAGAATGTTTTTGAAATGCGAGAAGACGGAACTTACACGCCAGAAGAGTTTAAGGAAAGGAAAGAAGAAGTTGAAGCCCAAGTTGCCGCTGTAAAAATATCTATGAGCGAGTGCAGAATAGACCAGCTTGATGCTGAAGGCGTTCTAACTTATGCAAATAACTTTATTAGTAATCTTGGCCGGCAGTGGTTTGATTTATCCCCTACTTTAAGGCAAAGGTTCCAAAAGCTGGTGCTTCCGGAGGGTATTCCCTACAAAAAGGAAAAAGGATTTGGAACCGCTAAATTAGGCTATATTTACGAACAAAACCAGCTTTCGGCTGGTAATAGTTCTCGTTTGGTGGACCCACCGGGAATCGAACCCGGCCCCCCTCCATGCCATGGAGGTGTAATACCGATTTACTATGGGCCCTAATAATACCTGATTATACTTGTTTTTCCGACTTTTTCAAGTCGGCTACCTCAATAATCTTAAAGCTACTCCGATAAATGCCAAAACAATTCCGATTATCCAAGCTCTCATTGTCACCTTGTAAGACGGCCATCCTAGTGCCTCAAAATGATGGTGAACCGGAGTTGATAAAAAAATCTTCTTATGTCTAATTTTCTTAGACAAAAGCTGTAATATAACAGATACAACCTCTATAACAAGAAGTCCGGCGATTATCGGTAAGACATAAACAGAGTCTGTTAAAAAAGCTACGACTGCCATTGCGGTAGTTAATCCTAAAATTCCGGTTTCGCCCATATAAAAGCGCGCAGGTGGAATATTAAACCATAAAAAGGCGAATATTGTTCCGGTGACTACTGCACAGAACGTTGCCAAATCAACTTTTCCTAATGCAAAAGATATTATAGTAAACGCTCCAAAAATTGAAGCAAGCGTTCCGCCGGCCAAACCGTCTAAGCCATCAATTATTCCTCCAGACCAGCAAGCCACTGTTATTATAATAAATAAAGGGATGTACCAAAACCCGATTGAGACGTCTCCAACAAAAGGAATAAAAACTGTGTCCCATCCCAACTTTTGATAGAACCAAATACTCCCGATTAAACCGATTATAATTACAATAAATAATCTTTTTCTAAAAGATATTCCCCCACCGATATATTTTCCCCAACCCTTAACAACTAATAAATCGTCCACCAATCCGACGAGTGACGCAACAACTAAAGTAAAAAAAGGCAACCACGTTTGCCCTCGCGATAAAAAATTAAATTGTGCAATCGGTGAATTTGGAAAAATTGCGGCCAATGCGGAAAATAAAAAAGTAATAAAAATCACAGTCACCCAAATAAGGAGACCTCCCATACGAGGCGTGCCGACCTCTTTTTCCTTGTGCAAATTATTAAAAACAACTGCGTCCTCTCCGGAGATTGCCTTCTGCCTGGCTGATTTTTTCCAAAGCTGATGTTTGTATAAAAAATCAGTTAATATCGGACACCAAAAAATAGCTATAGCCGAGGCGGCTGCAGCTAAAGTAAAAATTTTGATTACGTTAAAAACTGTATCAGTCATTTGGCTTTATTTTATTGGCAAAAATTAATAATCTTTTTCATTTCAGCGAATCTGTCATCGGCACCCAAAACAACGTTGATGATATAATCATTATTTTTTTGATTGTTTACAACCAGAAGTAAACACCCCTTGGCGGCAGTAGTAAACCCGGTCTTGCTGCAAATCGCATCCGGCAATTCGGCTAGAAGTTGGTCTGTGTTACTTACGTTCCCAAACCCCGGGACATAAAATTGCTTTTCTTTTGTTATGTTGGCTATCTTAGGATAATCTTTTAATATAGTTTCAGCCAGCTTCTCTAAATCTGACGCCGTAGATTTGTTATTTGGACTCAACCCGGTCGGCTCAACAAAGGAAGTATTAGCTAGTCCCAGATTCCTCGCTTTTATATTCATCAACTCAACGAATTTTTTCATCCCGAGATATCCGCCCGGACCCTCAGATAGTGTGTAAGCTGATCTGTTGGACGAACCGACAAGCATAACATCCAAAAAATTCTCTACCGGCATTGTGTCACCAAATTTCACATCCTCCTTCATCGGAACTTGCGAATCCGCATCTTTACTGACGGTAACAATGTCCGATAATCGATAATTGTCCAAAACAACCATCGCAGTCATAAGCTTTGTCAGACTGGCTATCGGAAGAATGGTGGCTGCATCTTTCGAAAAAATAACTTTATTTAAACCCCGCAGATCGCTTTCGACAGAAATTGCAGATTTAGCATCAACTGACGGCAATACAATGTCTTCAATTTGACTTTCCTCTGTCTTCGCTTCGACGGTATTTTTCAACCCATCAGACACGCTGCCCAAAAGCAAACTTCCATCAGAATAATTGTTAAAAACTATCCTCGCTCCGTTTATGACGTAAGTAAAAGACAGTAAAAAAATAAATGCCAATAAGGGACCCGCAAATATACGTAGCCAATTCATTATTTTTTAATATTTTTTTTAACTTTATTTTGCAATTCTTTTGCCCCCTCAACTTTTATATGAAGATCGGTCAGCTGTTTTTTATCAATTTCAGAAGGAGCGTTCATCATAAAATCTCTGCCGTCTCCGGTCTTTGGAAATGCTATAACCTCTCTTATATTTGGTTCTCCTAATAATAGGGCCAATATTCTATCAATTCCGGGAGCAATTCCTCCGTGAGACGGAGCTCCGTAAGTAAAGGCCTCAAGCATATGACCAAAATTCTCGTGAATTCTTTCTTTTTCATATCCCATAATCTCGAAAACCTTTTCCAGAGCTTTAGGGTCATGATTTCTTATTCCCCCGCTGGCCAGCTCCCAGCCGTTTAAAACAATATCATACTGATTTGCAACAATATCTCCAATGTTTTTTCCCTCAAACAAATCCTTCATATATTCCTCTTTTTGGGCTGAAAATGGATTGTGTACAAAAGTCCACCCGCCATCTTCTGTTTTCTCAAAAAACGGGAAATCAATTATCCAACAAAATGCCAAAAGATTTGGGTCACTTTTATCTTTTCTTAAATCCGGCTTATCAGAATTATATTTTTCCATTGCCTCTTTATATGGAATTCTCGGAAACGGAATTTCCTGTATTTTTTTCTCCGGGAATAAAGTTTCAACCATTTTTATAAACATACGCTCAACCAATTCCAGAATATCTTCCCTTTCAACAAAACTCATTTCTATATCAAGTTGAGTGTGTTCAAATTGTCTGTCACCTCTTGAGTCCTCATCCCTTAGGCATCTGGCCACCTGAAAATACTTTTCCAAACCGGCAACCATTATTAACTGTTTATATTGCTGAGGCGATTGCGGAAGCGCATAAAACTTTCCGGGCTGCAATCTTGCAGGTACAACGAAGTCCCTTGATCCTTCCGGAGTTGATTTGGTCAACATTGGAGTTTCTATTTCAACAAACCCATCTTTATCCAAAAAATCTCTGAAAAACTTTATCACCTTATGTCGCATAATAAGATTTCGCTTCATCCTTTCTCTCCTTAAATCCAGATACCTATACTTCATTCTTATTTCTTCGCCGGTGGTATAGCCGTCGTCGTCAATGGTCAGAGGCAATGTTTCTGCTTTAGATATAACTTTCAGACTTTCAACAGACATTTCAACACTTCCGGTTTCAATTTTCGCATTAACCATATTCTCCGGCCTCTTAACAATCTGCCCGACAATTTCAATAACCCATTCCGGTCTTAATGTTTTTGCCAATTCATAGGCTTCATTGTTTGAAGGCACAAAAACAACTTGTAAAACTCCACTAATATCGCGGAGGTCTATAAATAAAATTTTTCCGTGAGCCCTCCACGTATTCACCCAACCACAGACTCTAACTTTTTCTCCTATGTGTTTCGCCGTTTCTTTGATTAAAAATCTTTGCATAAAATTTTAATTAATTTGATTAAAAAGCCTTAAATGTTTTTACTATATTTACTGCCTCTTGCCACCCTTGATCATCTGTAAATCCATACCATCTGGGCGGAGTTGCAAAAACATATTTTGCATTTTCTCCAATTTTAAATGGACCAATTGGAGCTGCGCTAACTGCAACTTTATCACCTTGAACCAATTTCCAAACATCCGGAGTGAAAACCATTATTGGAATATCTTGATATTTAACTGTAGTCGTAGTCTTCGGATTTTTAATAATAACTTCTGGCCCGGTAAAATCCGGCCCACCCTCGATGACCGGTTGATCTGTTCTAATCCCGTCCCATTCTTTTGTTTTATCGATAGAATAACCCGCCCAAGAATTTGGCAAAGTGATTTCAAACCCATACTCGCTATTTTTGTAAATCAACTCTTTGCTTACCGTTTTTACGATGAATGAGGAAACAAAAAAACCAATTCCAATACAAACCAACGCAATAATCAAAAGAACAAAAATAATTATAATAAGTTCTTTTTTCATATTTTATTTTAATTTTATTTTCACAAATCTTCGACTTCCGACTTTTATTATCATTCCATCTTCTATTTTAACATCTTCCCGCCAATTTTGAATTTTGAATTTTGAATTTTTAATTTGCAACTCTACTCCCCCGCCTTCAACCAATCTTTTAGCCTCATTTTTAGACGATGCCAATTTTGCATCAAACAACAAATCTAAAACGAAATATTGCTTCTTATCTGTCTCAAAAATTGGCAGATCGGTAGGCATTTCCCTGTTTCTGAAAACTTTATTAAATTCTTCTTCGGCCATTTCCGCATTCTTTTCTCCGTGGTACATTTTGACAATTTCTTTTGCCAACCTAACCTTTAAGTTAATTGGAGAAATCTTTTCTTCCTTTAACTTTTTTATCTCATCCAAGGATATATCTGTCAGCAATTCGAAATACTTATCCATCAGCTCGTCCGGCACAGACATTATTTTTCCAAACATCTGCGAAGGGACTTCGGTGAGCCCTATA
>Ga0114951_10004429_pt1 | contig 13716 bp, 17 predicted proteins | sample AM7aDNAmetaG_FD_88677 | JGI IMG/M metagenome (GOLD analysis project Ga0114951, IMG submission 88677) | Freshwater microbial communities from Finland to study Microbial Dark Matter (Phase II) - AM7a DNA metaG | ecosystem: Environmental > Aquatic > Freshwater > Lake | place: Finland: Lake Alinen...
ATAGGTCAATACGTCCGAAACAGTATCTTCTTCATAAACAAAAGCAGGTGTCCGGTTTATTATGTCGTCAGGGTTGATATTGTTAAAGTCCTTTAGATTTTTTATTAAACCTTTACGGATGTCGGCATTGGAAATAATTCCTACTAAATTTCTGTTTTTATCCGTAACATTGGTAAAGCCCATTTTATACGATTCGATAGTAAGCAATGCTTTTTCAAATGTCAGGTCTCCATAAGTTATAACCGGAATTTCATCCTCATCAAGCATAAAATCTCTTACTTTATATGAAGACTTTACCTCGGGGCTTTTTAAACTGAGCATTGCCGAACCAATAAACGTGCCTTTGAACAAATAAGAGCCAATAACTGCCGCTGTTACTCCCATATTTCTCAATATGAACGACAACTCTGCATTGATGCCGCCATCCACATGTATTTTTTTATCAGGATAGGCAGCCCGAAACTGACGGATCTTTTTAAAATTCTGTTTATTGAATTCTCCTCCGCTCATGCCCGGTGTAGTGGTCATAAAAAGAATAAACGAACAAGTGTCGGCATAAGGTTTAAAAACATCGATGTTCGTATCGGAAGTAATTGCCAGGCCAATTGTTGATCTAACAGTGCCTGGGATCTCAAGTCTTTTTGTCAGCGACTCGTATTGAAAGGTAACATGCTCGATGTGATGTTCTGCGATCAGATCGTAATATTTTTCGGGTGTCGGAGTAATCAGGTGAAGATCGATAGGGATGTTGCTGATTTTACGGATTTGAGCAATATCTTCAAATACCCCAGGATTATCCAAACTGTCGACATGAAAAAAGTTCACTTTATAAGCGTCCAGTTCTTCAACGAGTGAATTCAGTTCCTTGTCTTTGTTAGAGTATATGGATGCAGAGATTTTCATGAATCCGCAAAATTTTTGCAAAACTACAAATTTTGACGACAATACACTAATTTTACAAAGTTGAAAATCAAGAATAGAACTATGACAATTGCAGAAGCACAACAACAAGTTGATAGCTGGATAAGAACCACGGGAGTGCGTTATTTTAACGAACTTACCAATATGGCGATCTTAACCGAAGAAGTGGGCGAAGTGGCCCGGATCATTTCGCGTACATACGGAGAACAATCATTCAAAGAATCCGACACGGGAAAAGATCTTGCCGACGAACTCGCCGATGTGATGTTCGTTGTTATTTGTCTGGCAAACCAAACGGGAATTGACCTTACCGAAGCCTTGCAGCGGAACCTCATGAAAAAGACAGGAAGGGATGCCGAAAGGCATAATAACAATGATAAATTATTTTCCGAATAATTTTTGATTTTGTCAGAACAAAACAAATAACTACATTTGCACTCCCTTTAAGGAAGACGTTCTTATAAAGCTTTGCCCGAGTGGCGGAATTGGTAGACGCGTCGGTCTCAAAAACCGATGAGGTTACACTCGTGCCGGTTCGATTCCGGCCTCGGGTACGATGCGGGACAACTTCTCAAAATCTTGAAGTTGTCCCGTTTTATTTTCCCCAAAACCCTTGTCATTTAAGGCAATCAAACCTAATAAAGCATTTGCCTTTTCGGTTCGAAGTTCACCATTGACAATTTGGAATGAATTTGAATACATTGAACCAATGATTTTCTGTTTTGTATTTACTGATGCATTTGAGTAGTATGATTTAATGTTTTGCAACAAGCAAAACCCCCAATCCAGATACTCATTAAACTCTGTTTTTTGCATTGTAAATCTCGACTTTTCCCATGTCATTCTGTTTATGGTTTCCTCGTATCTTGCCTTTGTCTTGGAGTACACAGCAGATTCAATTTTTCCATCTGCGAGTAAATCAGTAATGTTCATTATCCTTTCTTCCTGCAATTGAATTTCAGAATCACATTTTTTTATCTCTTTTTTACGCTCAACATCCGATTCTTTCAGTAAATCTTTTATGATTTCCATATAAAGGTCTTTCACCTCTGGAAGAATCTGAACACTTTCGAGCATTTCGTCCATCTGGAAATTCAAATCATCTGCCTTATATCTTACTTTACAGGCATTGCAATGATAATAGAAATACCATCCGCCATTGCCTTTGCTTTTACTTCCAGTTAACTTTTTTCCGCATTTGGGGCAGATTAAAAAGCTTCTCAACGGCAATGCATCAACCTGTTTTTGGGGCTTTGGGCGGCTTCTTTTATTTAACCGTCCACTCATTACATCCTGCACTTTTTGGAAAAGTTCTTCTGTTATCAATGGTTTATGAATTCCCTTTACCCATTGTTCAGGTTCATCATCCCCAGCTTTCACATACACTTTCCCTGTATAAAGCCTGTTATGAAGCAATACTGAAAACTGAGTTTTTCCGCACTTAATCCCTTTTTGATTAAGTGTTTTCAGTATTTCAGCCTGTGTGTAAAGCCCTGTTGCCATCATCTCAAATGCTTCAACTACGAGGCTTGCTTCTTCGCTTGGTAAAATTATCGCTTTATCAAATTCATCTCTATTATTGATGTATCCCTTTGGAGCTGGGCCAAGGTATCGTCCTTCAAGATTTCCCCTTCGCATACCTTTGATTACATTAAGTGAACGTCTATCGTTTTCCACCTCTGGCGCTGTCACGTAAAAGGAAAGCATCAGTTTATTTTCAGGCACAGATAAATCAATGGGTTGTTCTATGGCGTTAACTTCAACATTATACTTCCCTAACGTTCTTATCATATTTAATGCATCGGTTGCATTTCTGCTGAACCTATCCCATTTTAACACCAAAAGCAAATCTACTCTGCCTTTGTTCGCTTTAATGTATTCCAGTAGTTTTTTAAACTCTGGTCGGTCAAAGGTCTTTGCAGAGTAGTCTTCTTTAACAGCATGAACAATTTCATGTTCTTTTATCTCACAATATTTTTCCAATCTTGATTTTTGGTCATTTAATGAATATCCGTGATTTGCTTGTTCATCGGTACTTACACGGGTATAGATAATTGCTTTTTTCATTACTTTTTTATTTTAAAAAATTCAACATCAATTTTCGCAAGTTGATACAGGTACTCTCTTATTTGTTTTACCTGTTCTTCTGTGTACTTTTTACCATTTTTGTTTAAAATGCTTTTGCATAAATCCAGTGATAACATAGTTCTTCATCAGGATGCGAATTTGTCCAAGGCATTTGGTAAAAATTCGGGTGTTCATTAAGTCCAAGACATTTGGTTTGTTATCGTTCATGTTACTTTAAATGTTGTGTTGTTCTTTCAAAAAATACGATATTCCCTTTTTTTGTTTTAAAATGGAAATCCTGATACCCCCCTGTTAATATAAGCTCACAGATTCTGGCTTCTGCATGGATTTTCAATTCTTCTGTTACTTCAATCAATTCAATTTTCTTATTCTTTAATCTGACTTTTACCTCTGTTACCAAATCTTTTTTCAAATCGTTCAGTAAGTCTATTTCAGCAGGTGTCATGTGATTTTTTAAAGCAGTATCAATATTACTTTCTTCCTGTAACAATTGATTACATATAATTTTAGTGAGTGAAACAGATATGTGACTCTCTAACTCCATTCTCTCAATCGAACAAGTCTTTATATCTTCTTTTTCTGCATCATCAAATAGTATCTTGTTTTCAAGATAATCCATACTTCCACGATAATAATAGCAATCCCCATTTTCAAAAATTATTATTCGGGAGTTTATCTTTGATGCAATAATTTCAGTTACTACGTTATTAAAATCACTTGATGCGCTGTGGTAAGCAATTGTCTCCGAAAAATCGGCTACATCTTTTTCAGGTAATTTTTTAAAATACTCGTCCTCTAAACAATTTTTTACACTATATTGTTCCTTTGCCTTTAAGTACTTTTTCTCTGAAAAAATAAGTTCATCTCTAACTTTTTTAATAATTGTATTAGGCAAGCCAAATTTCTTTAACTCTTTTATGGCAAGTAGCCAAAGAACCTCTAAAAAATTAAACCTACTCCATTTTTGTTCTTCCGCAACTGCGTATGTTGGCAATAATCCATTCTTTTTCCAGTCCATCAAATTCTTTGATGTCATTTCCTTTACAGCCCCAATAAAATAAATTCGATGGTGGAATAATTTCAAATCTAATTCCATTAAGCTCTCTGGCGAATCATTTCCGATATTATTATCGGTTGGGGAAAATGCTTTGGCGGTATCAATTTCGAATTCTTTTTCTGGCTCTCCTTCGTTTTTGAATTTTAATTTCATAATTTTTTAAATATAACGCAAAGGTATGATTTATTTTTGACAAAACAAACTTTACGGTAATGTATTTTTAATTATTATTTTTTTTTCTTTGCACTTCTATTATTTTTTTGTAATATTACGCCCGATAAAAATTGATAAAATTACAAACGAAATTGTTGCAAATGAGAGAATAAACATTAAAACAACATATTGAAAAAGCGTTAAGCTTTTATTCTTGCTCCTTAAAACGACCAAATTTAAAGAACAGTAAAGAATAAGTTAGTAAACGCTCATGCCAAAGGCGTGGGCTTTAACTTATCTTACTGGATGGTGCTTGGTCGTACCTAAGGAGCGTGATACAGTTGATGTCTCACGCTTTTTTTTTAAATAAATTAAAATAATCATTAACCTTTATTAAATATGATTTACTAATGCGTAAAGTATAAATTAAAAAAAATAAATATGAAAGTAACTATTATTTTAACAGCATTAGGGCTATCTCTACTACTAACACAATGCGGTGTTGATTGCACTTCTACACCTCAAAATTATGCTTATAATGACGGGTATAATTCTGGAAAAAATCATGAGGACCGACTCGATGCTGAAAATTCTTGGACGGAGTATCGTAATGCTAACCATCAATCGGATGTAAGTGCATGTAGGTATGAGTGGGGAAAAGGATATGATGATGGTTCGGCTGGGAAAAAATGCAAATGTGAAGATGTCAAACCAACGCACAATTCGTTTGACCATAGCAATTAATCATTAATAAATTATTAACATTAAAAAAACAAGTTGAATGGAATATATATCAAAATCAAAACAGGATGCTATTGAACTTCTTAACAAGCAGGCTCATAGTATTTTAGAAAAACACTCTTCTCAATACAAAGCCAATGGTTTTAAGTTGCAAGTATTATACGGAATCAATATATAGTTATCATTCATTAAAAAAATATTATGAAAAAATGTTTGATTTTATTAATAGTTGGAGTTTTATTTTTATGTAGTTGTGGAAAAAATTGTGCAGACAAAGGAGGAGAATACCGTGATGGCTATTCAAATGGTCAGATTGTTTCATTTTCCTCAGAAAATATTTCATGCGAAAAATGGATTGAAAAAATGAATTGGAATGAAAGTAAAGCAACAAACTGTTGGTGTGAAGGCTTTAACGATGGTAAATCTGGTAAAGAAAATAAATATCCTGAAAAAAAATAAGTATGTATAAATTATTTTATGTTTTATTTGTCTGTATTCTATTAAGCTCATGTGGTATTAAAAAAGAATACAAAACAATGGACGCTTTAAAATCAGCCATTGAAGGAAAAAAACTCGAAAAATTAGTTGATGCTTGGGGAAAACCCGACCAAGTTGAAACAGAAGATGTTTATTTGGAGCTAACTCAAAAAATTATTAGTTGTGCAACATCAGCAACATGGAATTCAGACAAGGTTAAGGTCGGTAATTGCAATGGAAAAGTTAGTGTAAGGTTTGATAATTCTGGCTCAAAAGCGAATAATTATGAATATGAAATCGCAGAAGGTGTTGAATGTAAATAAATAAAACTATGAGAAATATTTTTACAACAAAATCAATTTTTAGAGCTTTTGCTCTAATTGTAGCAGTTTTAGTTATAACAAGTTGCACAGAAGTAAATATTAAAGATAAAGAAGACGTTAAAAAGCACCTTAATACATGGACTGGATGCAGGGGTGGTGCGTATTACTATGAGGATAATGTCAAGGACTTTAAAGCTGACCTGAAACCGACTGAAAATGTAATTCATCAAAACCTTTTCATGAAAGGAGTTTTTGTAAGTGGTACTGACTACCCCTATGAAATAGGTGATGTGGCTGAAAAAGGGCGTGAAATAATTATTAAAGGATTAAATGGGAAATGGTATTTCACAAAAGACGGTGATATACTATTAGTGAATGAAGGGCAAGAATTTTTGTATAAGTACCAAAACTAAATAAATCCATAACAACATGAAACAGAAATTGATTTTTTCTTTAAGTATAGTGGCATTTATGCTTTTATTTGGGTGTTCCAACCCTTCGAAAGATGCTTCGGCTTTTTTAACATCAAGCTCTCTTTTTAATGAGAATGATATGTTCGCAGAATTGAATAAAACGATGGATAAGGCAAAATCTTTGGAGGGAAAATATGATGTAACAAAAGAATCCCAATCTATTTCGGTTAAACTTTCAAGGAAGCTAACAGTAAAAATTTCTTTCACTACTACAAGCTCCGAAATAACAGGAATATCATATAGGTACATGCTTAGCAGTCCTGATGATGATGTGAAAAATGAAATTCAAAGTACAATTAAAAAATACTTAGATGATAAGTACACATTTGATGCTAAAATGAATAAATACACTGTAAAGGACAAGAAAAATATCGAGATTATAATTTCAAGTGGGTCTGATTATGTCGAATTCGAGTACAAATATTCGATATATGTAGGAAATGAGTATGATGGAGGTATAATTTTTTATGTTGACTCAACCAACAAACAAGGGGTAATGGCCGCAAAATCAGATATAAGTAATGGTACTACCTGGGATGAAGCCCAAACATTATGCAAACAATATGGTAAAGGGTGGAGGCTACCAACATGGGAGGAGTTTAATAAAATGGTCAAATGTCAATTTTTGAAGGTTGGGGATTATAATAGATATTATTGGACAGGTGATGAAGCAAATGCAGATTTTGCTTATCAATATAAGTTTTTTGAAGGGAATACACAGGAATTATTGGGAAAAAACTATCAAGGATATGTGAGATGTGTAAGATGCGTTGATTTGGAGGCTTTTGAAGCAGCGAGACTTAAGGATTCAACAGATAATCTATCAAAAATATTTGTTGGAAAGGAATATAATGGTGGTATTATCTTTTATGTTGACTCCACTGGTGAACATGGATTATTGACAACAATATCCGACACAATCCAAGGGATAACTTGGCACAAAGCAACAGCATTAGCAAAAAAAATTGGTAATGGCTGGCGTTTACCCACAAAAGCAGAACTCAGTAAGTTATTCCTGCAACGTAAAATTATTAAAAACTTTAGAGCTCATGCTTATTGGAGCAGTGAAGTCCAATTAGATAATTATGGCTCAAGGGCAATGGATATAGGATTTACAGTTAGTTTGGGCAGTGGCGATGATTACTATTATCATCTGGATTCTGATTATCCCTATGTTAGATTTGTAAAGCCTTTTTAAACCTTTTGAGTAATTTATTATTTATTTAACGAATCATTTTAGTAAAAATAAAATTTATGGAACCCATATCAAAATCAAAACAGGACGCTATTGAACTCCTTAACAAGTTGGATATAGCGATTAGCGAAAGAAACATAGTTTATTATTCGCAGCAAGGCAACATTGATAATGTTCGCTTGTTAATCGAAGCTGGTGTTTCTGCTAACGCATTTTATTATATCGAAAAGGATAAGAAAAAATGGTATTATTCTCCTTTATACTCTGCATATACAAACAACCATCTTGATATTGCTGAGCTTTTAATAAAAAACGGAGCTAATGTAAACTTCAATGATACAGCTAATGTTATTCCAACTCCGATAAATTATGCAATCGAAAAAAATAATCCTGATTTGTTGCGATTCTTTATAAAAAATGGTGCTGATGTAAATTTTAATGGTAAAACTGATAATGAGCTTATACCAATTTATCAGACGATTAAAAGTAAAAATTATGATTTGCTACAAATACTTATTGAAAGTAAAGCTGATTTAAACATAAAAGGTTCAATCTGGGGCAGTGTAACTCCTTTGTCCTATTCCCTAAACAAGAAAGATATTAAAAGTTTTAAAATACTTGTTGATGCTGGTGCAGATTTAAATTTAGCTGTGAACAATGCTGAAGAAACGCCTTTGATATGTGCTATTAGGGTTAAAAATACTGAAGCTGTTAATATACTAATTCAGAAAGGTGCAGATGTCAACAAGCCAAGGAAAGATGGGAGAACGCCTTTATTTTTAACATATCAACGAAAATTAACAGACATTATTCAATCGCTGAATAAAGCGGGTGCAATACCGCTATCAGAAAGCCAATTGAAAGCGTCAAGCTCATTTTCAATAAAAAACGTCTTTGAAAATTTTAAAGATTTCCTAAAAATAAATAAATGGGCACGTATCAGTTTTTGGGTAATAATTGCATTCCTTGTTATTCTTCTTTTAGGTAAATCATGTAATAGCTGTAATTCTGGTTCTCATTCTTCGTCTTCTTCATCTTCCTCTTCAAGCTCTTCGTCGCCAAATGAAAGTTCAAATAGTAGTGAGGCTACTTATACCTGTCCACATTGTGGTGGTTCGGGGCAAAGATATAATCAGGTTACAGGTGTTTACGGTACGTGTAATACATGCAGTGGTACTGGTAAACTCACAAAAGAACAATATGACCGCACAAGTAAGTAAAAAATAACTAAAAATAATGTATATGGAAATAATTGATTTTATTGATGTTTTGAATAAATTTTCATATAAGATTGATATTCAATTTCAATTATTTAGTAATGATTCTCAACGCCCATTTGATGAAGCTTTGAATGAACAAAGATTTCTTGCGTTAGATAAATTTTCATTAATCCCATCAACAGGTGATTATTTTGAATTCTATTCTCCATCAAATAAAGATTCTAAGCTTTATATGGTTAAGTCTCGTTTATTTTCATATGTTATTGAAGATGCAGGTGAAAAACAAGAAATTGTAGCATCAATAAATATAGTTGTTGAAGAGCGGCCAAAAGGTGATTTATCAAAATTAATAAAAGAATAATCATGGCGAAATTTGTTAAATGTGAAAAATGCGGTTACTATCCCGTTGAGTCTGGTTATATATGCACAAAGTGTGGAACAATGCAGTCTACTGAAAACAAACCAGTAAAGGAAAAATCAGCAACAGTTCAACAAACTGATTTTAAAAAACAAAAGAAAAATATTCTGAAACCGATTTTGATTGTATTTGGAATTATTGTTGTTATTGCTGGTTTTATTTTCACAGGAAAATATTTTTTATTTGATAAATCAACAACAACTGATATTAAGCCAAAGCAAGATACATTACATAACAAAATCACAATTGATACAACCAACCTTATTTTGGCAAGAGTTGAAGATAATAATAAAATCTATTTTATAGATACAACAGGGCGTATATACATAAACAAAGGTTTTGATGCCGCTAATAATTTCAGGGAAGGTTTAGCCGCTGTTAATGTTAATGGGAAATGGGGGTATATTGATGTTAAAGGTAATATTATAATTGAACCTCAATTTGAACTTGCAGGGAATTTTAGCGAAGGTTTTGCATGTATTGGGAAAAAAGATATTAAAATTGAAGGCAAATATGTTACTTATGACCAATTTGGTTTTATTGACAAAACGGGCAAGATTGTAATACCAATTCAATATTTCTATTCAAGTTCAAGTGAATTTAGTGAAGGGTTGGCTGATGTAAGTTACATGGATGAACGAGGTGATTTTTATTATGCTTTTATTAATAAAAATGGGGGTAAAGTAATATCAATGGTAAATAATGAAAAAATTAAACATGCAGGGAAATTTATTAATGGTAAAGCAAAAGTTGAAACACAAAGTGGTTTGTTTTTAATAAATAAAAATGGAATAATTACAGAGAAAACCTCAAACCAAGATTTTTCTATAATTGATAATAAGTTTGATTTTGGAATTTATCCAGATAAAGAACCTAATAAGTCACTTGGCGTAGTTGATGAGAAAACTGGGGCTCCTTTATGTGTAACAGGGTTATGTGGTTATAAAAATAAAGCTGGTGTATGGATTATTAAACCAAAATATTCTTTTACAGGTGACTTTTCTTATACTTACATCAGTAAAAGCATTGTTATTAACAACGATATTAAAAAAACATCAGAAGAAAATTACAATAGCATTCTTTTAAAAAGCTATAAAGCTTTAGAAAATTCTTCCTTTGATGCAACGGATTATTTTTCTGAAAATGTTGATTTATATATTACAATGAAAAATACTTCTCCTGCTAAAATTAATTCATATATAAACAATAGTTTTTACAAGGAGTTTCAAAATCCAAGCTATATTATTGAAGAAAATGGATATTCAGAAGAAAAGATTGAAAATGGAGAATATAAAATTACTTTTATAGAGAAACTTAATTGTTTCAGAAAATCAAAACAGAAAAATCAGATTTTAAGAACTAAAATAGAAGTAATTTTTAACACAAATAATAAAATAAGATATTGGAAACAGTTACAAATACTGCAAAATGATTACTTATGATAAATAAAGTTAAATTTGATATGTCAGAAAAATTTTCTGATACAGTTAAACAGAAATTACTACTCGCAATAGTTGCTGAATATAAAATTCCCGTCAACGATATTGTTTTCAATAAGTCGAAAGGTAAAACGCATGTTGGGTTTGTTTCAATACTTATCAATAATAAAAATATCGGACAAGTTAATTGTCATTTTTTTGGTGATTTTAAACATTCTTTTTCAAGTAACGATATTAATTATTCTGCACTACGACAAGCGTTAAAAAATAAAATCGAAGATTTGATAAATCAAGAAATGGCGAAAAAAGAAAAAAGAAATCATTTATATTCAATACCGCCTTGCACTTGGGGTTCAAAATTAGATGTATTTGTTAGAAAATTCACATCAGACAAAAAAGCATTTCTAAAAATGGATTTTCAATATAAAGATAATAATTGGATTATTATATCGACACCTTTAATTTAATTCACCCACCGCACAAATCCAACGCAGGTAAAAAGGTATTCGTCATCAGTCGTCAGCAAAAAATCACGCCAGCCCGTTGCTGCACTTGTTTTTGTATTGTTAAATTTATAAGGTAAAAACAAGAGCAGCACCGCCAAAGGTTGCTTTCAGCAAGGCTGTCATGTTTTTTGCAGTTCCTTCTTCTTCCTCATTCGCAGCCTCTCTGTCCTGTCAGCCGCTTCATTCATTACGGCTACATTACATTTCAGGGGTTCGCTCCACTCACCACCTTTCATTTCATTTCGCCTTCATTCATTTCAGCAGCTTCAACAGTCCAACGGCTGCTTATTGTTTTGGCTCGCCTGCGGGTCGCTTCGGGCTGCGTAGCTGTCACAGTTTTTGTATCAGCAAATTGCATGCTCTTTCACAAGCTATCACTTATGCAATTATTCCTACACACAAAACAAAAACTCCGCCAGCTACTTGTGTTTTCAACATAGGTCGCAATCGCCCTCATTTCGCTACGCTTCATTACGTGCTTTTATTGCTTCCACCCTTGCTCCACTCGCTGGCGGCTCGCTGCACAATGTCCGCAAACCTTTTCGTTACACTTCACTATTTGCAGCCATTTTCCCTACGCTGGCTCATGGCTGTTTTACCTGCCTTGTCTTTTTTTCCGACCCACAGTTAAAAATTCTGTACCGCATTCCGAAAATAAAGCAAAAGGTTTTGGTATATCATTAATAAAACCTTATTCAAAGGTAAGCCCCCAACGCCCTTGCAAGGATAATACAGAGTTTTTCAAAAAAAATCTCCACGCCTACGGGTAGTATTTTTTTTGAAAAATCCTTGCAATTCAGCCACCGCTCACGCTTTTTGGTTGCATAAGCTTTCATTAATGAATTAAATTTTTTATGAAGCGAAGCGATTTTTTAACATTTAAACTTTATCCTATGAAAACAAATTATTTTTCAGCTTGTAGAACACTTGAAGAAGTGAAAAAGCATTTTAAAAATTTAGCATTCATACATCATCCCGATTGTGGTGGCGACACAGCAAGAATGCAAGAAATTAACGCAGAATATGCAAGTATAATCAAAAATCCATTTTTTTCATTTGCAGAGCAAACAGAAGAAAATCAGCAGGAATTTTTGAAATATCCCGAAATCATTAATCAAATCATTGGTTTGCATGGCATCACCATTGAATTAATTGGAAACTGGATTTGGTTAAGTGGCAATACTTACCCATATCGCACCCAATTAAAGCAAATAGGTTTCTATTTTGCATCAAAAAAAATCATGTGGTATTATCGCCCATCGGATTATAAAAGTTCCAACATGAAGCCAAAATCCATTGAAGAAATAAGAAAAAAATACGGTAGCGATATTGTCGAAAACAGAAAAGATAAATTTGAATTATCGCATTAAAATAAGGGGGTGCAAGATGCACTCCCGATTTTTTTAATATTATTCTGCGTTTTAACTCCGTATTAAGTCCGTTTTATTTTTTTCTACATATTTATTTGTAAATAACAATTAAAAACACAAAATTATGGGAAAAATTAGTACAGGAATTTTGGGCAAAACTTTTGGTAAAGTTGGCCCAGTAGTAGGTGCAAGCTGGAAAGGCATTAACACTTTGAGAGCTTATCAGCCAAACGTTCACAACCCAAAGTCAGCAGGGCAAGTGAAAAACAGAAACATTTTTACAACCACAGTAGAACTTTGTAAACAAGTTCTACCGTACATCAATGAAGCATATGGCACAGTTGAAAAAATGTCTGCTTACAATAAAGCAGTAGGGTACAACTGCAAGAACGCTTTTATTACAACAGGAGCAACGCCAACACTTGACCAAACAAAAGTCAGCTTTTGTGAGTATGATGGCTCAAGTGTAAGTAATGTTACATTAACAGGAATGACAGGACAGGTAATGAAATTAAACTGGGTAGCAAATACAACAGTACCTGAAGAATTAAACTCTTTGATGTCTGTAATATTCGTTGATTGTAAAACAAATAAAGTTGCTACTTTCAAAGATATTGTTGCAAGAAGTGCAAGTACTGTTTCTTTGACTGTCTCAAACACTTGGGTAGGTGATAATGTTGCAGCTCATTTTGTAACTACAGATTATACTCTTCCAACAATTCCAAAGAAGATTATTAAATTCAAAGCAGGTAATGACCTTGCTTCCAAAGTAAAGTAACTTTACTCTGGAAATAAAAAGCCGTAAACTTTAAGTATTACGGCTTTTTTTATGTTGATTTTATTACCTTTGTTTCCAGTTCGAGTAATCTATGGTAAGTATTAATATTGATATTACAGGGTTTATTGGCAAAGTATCATTTCATTTGCCCTTATTGAATCTTTCAGTAGGGCTTTTAAATCATACAGTTTCTTTAAATCTTCAAAAAATTGGTTCGATAATAGTACCGTAAGGGGTACATTCGAACAGGTTGTCAAGTAAAGCCGGTCAAATGCTTTTATGACAACCTGTTTTTAATTTAATTTATTCCGTTTATGGAAAACAAACGCCCTTATATTTACTTTCCGATCTTTTTTGCACTTACTCTTATTCTAGGAATTTTTCTCGGAACAACTCTCATCCCTGCCATAAACGGCAAAAGCGGTTTCTTTTCGATGGGACTCAATCATTACGACAAGTTCAACGACGTGATGAACTATATCAACAACGATTATGTCGACACCATTAATAAAAAAGCACTTACCGAAAAAGCGTTGAACGGATTGCTCGAAAGTCTC